>Ga0307514_10002937_pt1 | contig 16965 bp, 19 predicted proteins | sample 16_EM_MG_FD_203088 | JGI IMG/M metagenome (GOLD analysis project Ga0307514, IMG submission 203088) | Populus trichocarpa ectomycorrhiza microbial communities from riparian zone in the Pacific Northwest, United States - 16_EM | ecosystem: Host-associated > Plants > Roots > Unclassified | place...
TCCCTCCTGTACATCAACACCATCTCCCACCCTTCGACGGAGGTCACAATCTCATACTCCACAGTTGCTACCTCCGTCGCGGTGTTCCTCGGAATCCCACTTGCCGCAGCTGTTATCACCCGCCTCTCCCTCTTCAAATTCCTAGGCGAACCCGGCTACGCAGTATTCATCAAGTGGATTTCGCCTTTCAGCTTGCTCGGGCTATTATTTACTATCATCATCCTCTTTGCATGCCAGAGCGCCAACCTCGTTCGCCAAGTCGTCTCAGTCTGCCGTGTGGCCGCACCGCTGATCGTCTACTTCCTTGTGATATTTACAGTCACAATGGCTGTCTGTCGGTACATGGGTCGGTGGGGCAACGCTGCTCCCGTGGGGTTGGATGTTGCGGAATCAGATGAGGTGACTGCGAAGCGGGTGAGGAGGAAAGCTGAGTGGGGGTATGGGAGGAGCACGACGCAGGCATTGACGGCGGCGAGTAATAACTTTGAGCTGGCGATTGCGGTAGCGGTAGCAGCGTATGGGGTGGGGAGTAAGCAGGCGTTGGCGGCGACAGTAGGGCCACTGATCGAGGTACCAGTCTTGTTGGGATTAGTGGAGGTGGCCAAATGGTTGAGGAAGAGGTGGAATTGGGAGTAGAGATATCTACATCGATGATGCAGGGTTAGCAGTCACATAGTTTCCTTGTTACCTGACACCTTATGTATAAAATTAAATTGATGTAGTAGAGGTTGGCATCCTGGAATATCTTGGTCACATGCAACCGAACTACAATCTTGTAGAATGCTGGGCGGCCCTTCCACAGCACTCTTGTAGGTCTCGTGAATTCCTTTGAACCAACATCTCGCACACGGCAACCTTCACCTGGCCAAGGAGAGTGAAAAGAGGTGAGGCCATATAGTAGGTGGAAGTCGGCTGCTGCTCCAGCTCGAGCAGTTTGGCGGTACCAGGCGTATTCTGAAAACATTACAGAGAGGTTACAGTGATGTCGCGTTATAAGAAACGGAGCTCTGGTCCCGTCGAAATTTGTATGAGAAAATAAGAAAGGGGAATCATTAATCGCATTTATCCTATCTAGAATATGGCGATGGACTGCAGCTCCTGGGGTTACCAGGTGGCCTCTCTCCACCACACGGGCCAGTCCCTACCCTCCCCGCACAATATATATTTACATGAGAAACTCCGCCACCGCCTTGCACTACCTCTCATCCTCCCACACTTGCTCACTTGTACGTCATTTGCCATCGCCCACCCACGGGCAGCCTAGTAGATGCGCTGCATTCTGCGGTGTCCGTCCATCACACACGCACTATAGGCACGTTTCTTAAGTCTTCGCTTGGTAATACATAGAGTTTCTTATTAACGATGAAGGTATATAGTCCGGCAATTACCCCAAGCAATGATATTGAGGAAGTTGAAGAGGAGGTTCATGACTGTATCCGTATTGCCCAACCTGGATTTCCTCGAGCTAAGCTTCCTGAGTTTATTGATTCGGTGGATGAAGTGGGGGAGGGCAGGAGAAGCAATGTATTTTAGATACTTATGAGCCTGCCCTGTCTATGAGTCTGATCCTCTCCCCGCCAATATGGAGTGGAGATCACATGCCTGGCCATGGGCTACCACCCCATGGCCCAAAATTCACCACCAAGATTCAGAGGAACAAGACCCAAAGGGTGAGTATCCCCTCGACCGGGACAACATGGAATGTAATGCAGTGACGGTTTGTCAATCCCTCCATAATCAGCGCTTGGATCGGGCCGGCCAGTCCGACCGCCAGCAAGGCCGAGCCCCGCCGGGGACTGGCCTGAGTTATTACCGTAGGCCAGCATTTGATAGCCGCAGGGATGGGGGAGGCAGCCTGGGCGGACTGGGCCGGACTGGTCAGTTCTCACCTCCGCTCTCAGTGCCAGTAACACCGTCCCATATACCGATGCTGCCCTATGTAGTTGTTTCTATAATATTACTTGAATAATGGAATTTATATCTTCTTTTCTATTTAAGAGGGCTATAGTTGATGTTCTCGTTCCCAGACACTCTAGCCTGATCTTGGCATTCGCTGCGATTTAAAAAGAAATTTTATCCTAAAAGGCCTCTTAGCCGAAGATAGCTTTAGCGCAGATAACCTAAGAGAGTCTGGGAACGAGATCAGAAAGCAGGAAGGATAAGGCAAGAAAAGATTGTTCAATGTAATGGCGGCGCAGTGGAGAGTCTGGGTACGAGAACAGAAAGATAATAGAAAAAGGTAAAGGAAAAATATATTAGTAATACCAACGCTACGAATATTTATTCCTAGCGGGTGATGGCCGAGTGGGCGTTGGCGGTGGAGGGGTGCGCTCTACGGAGAGAGCGGCTTGTGCCAACCAGACTAGAGGGGTGCGACATCTTGTCTTTATTTGTTCCGCTACGATGGGTACATACATCGGAGAATGACATCCTTTACCGCAGCTCCCCGAACACCTCCCTCCTTTACCTCCACTACCAAGGCCATTTGGGACTAGTCTCAGTAATGACTTCACTGACTACCGTAGTATCTAGCACGGGAAAACCTCCCTGAGGATGCCCCTTGGCTGTTAGGATTCCGTTGGGTGAGGCAGGATTCGAACCTACCGACACTGTCGCGTCCACCAAGGTGGCTCCCAACTACACCACCTACTCCCCCATCTATACATCTCTCTCATAGGTTCGGGAGGCGGCGTTTAAGCAGCGTGCCGCCTAGCGCGTAAACCCAAGACCTTCAAAGGGGCGGGAACGGATAGCCTAAGCTTCCCTTCATGGCGATGTGAGGGATTGGCATTGGCGCATAGCGTGAGGGCATAGAGCGTGAGGTCATGACGGGCGATATGGGAGGCGCATATCGGTAGTGTGGGACGGAGCATGACGGAGGGCTTGGCGGCTGGCTGATTAGTCTGTGGATGGGACATTTGTTGGATATCATCATCATCTCATAAATAGAGTCACAGTATTGCTACCGGTATTGTTATAGTCATTCTGACAGGCAAGATGTATAGACTCAAAAAAAAAAGTATCAACGCTAGTAAGAAACATCCACAAAATGTATCAAAGCTTATAAAAAGCTGATTAATATATATCACGTGATAATACTACCCCTTGGCATTTCAAATATAATACACCTTCAACGCTAATCTCATTAGCCCTCACTGATATTGGAAATACTCTTGATCCAACCAGACTACTCTTGATCCCGTGGTTAGTCTGGTTGGCACAAGTCGCTCTCCACGTAGAGCCAAAAAGAGTCAACGGTGATATTGAGTGCAAGAGTCTCCGAAAGGGCTATTGGTGACATGAGAATGAAGGATAAGCAGCTAGATTCTGCGAAATGTAATTAGATTTCTGTTGGTATCAACCAGGACAGTTCTCTCATAGCCTTAGAGTTATAGTGATTTGTTTCTTACAGGTTATGAGCCCGGCGCTCGCACGCACGCATACAAGCAAAAAGACACTACAGCAACACTGACAGCAGGGGAGGAAGTAATATATAAGATGAAGGTTGACAGAAAAGGGGCAATGTGGATAAAAATCGAAAAAGTAGAAGAAAAAGCTAGGAAAGGAGGCATAGTGGGAGTTAAGTAGATATCAGGAACAGCAGAGACTAGGGAAATGCACGAAAGCTATGGACATATTTCATATGATACCCTTAGAACTCTACCGGAACTCCCAAAGATTACCGAGAACTCATGATGTGAAGCCTGCGAGAAAGGAAAGGCAACCAAACCACCAGCAAAACAGAGTGGCTAGCCCATAAGGACATTGAGATCACTTGAGCAATTGCATGCCGACTTAATAGGACCAATTAAGCCTATAACACGATATAAAATGGGTCTATGTGGTAAAAAGAAAACTGGATGGATCAGTTGAAAAATACAAGGCGCGAACGGCCGGAAGGGGATTCACACAAGAGCAAGGCGTAAATTATGACGAAACCTATGCTCAGATGATGCGACCAGAGACACTCAAAATCCTCCTGGTCATTGCCCTCCATAGAGGTTGGGAAATTCGGCAATGGGACGTCATTGCCGCCTACCTCCAAGCAAAGCTACACCACGATGTTCATTTCTTTGAGCATTTCCGCTAACATTTTTTACCAATAGCCAGATGCCGCACTTAAGGATGAGATGAGCAGGCTTGAGGAGTTGGATCGAAACACCATTACGAAGGACTCCTCCGTGAACTTTAAGCTTTGACGTGGATGATGCGAAGTGGAACCCTCCAGAGCTACGAACAGTTATGGTAGTAGTGGGTATGAGACGCTCCGAATGTCAGAATATGGGGGGGATGAGAGTTTTTTTATGGAATCGTTACGGAGTATACTATGGTAGAATAACTCTAATCCGACTACCAAAACTGGCTTAATCCTTTGCTCATTATCCTCTGCACATTTGCACCGCTAACCCTTTTAGGATTCCCTCCCCATCGTTTGTGTAGAGGGTGCACGTGAGAGTTGGGTGTCAGGTGAAAAAAATGAGAGTCGTGCCACGAGTCTCGTGGATGATGGAATGTTCATCATAATTATAGTTACTCTCACGTGCCTTACCTACCTATCCCTATAGAAATCAATGTCTTGGCCAAACAAGCCTAATCGGGTAATTTCCACCGAGTCTCAGCAACCTGGAATCTGACCACTTTCGCTATGCTTCAGGGCATAAACTATTGCGTACAAATTTTCTTACCCTCATAGTAACCTCCCTCGCCTTCAACATTTTACTCCCTGCATTCTCATCTTTGCTAAGCTCCGGAAAACTCCTTTTTATCAGATCCTTATCACAGTATTTATGGTTCACGTCTCAGCCGAACCTGGTATTATTGCTGACGTACTGAAACCCCAAGTGCTAGCAATCGTCCAGTTGGTAGTTCAATAGGGTACAGCATAGCATGACAGTGGATAACATTGCCCCTGTGGTTCACTCCTATAACCCCATACTCCAATACCCTGGTGACCACTGGCAAAACTGACACCAATATGAAGCAATAATCTCATAATAAGTATAAAAAATTTAACATAATATTCATTACAAGTGCGAAGATTGCTTTCTACTAAGCTGATTCACGATGGGAAAAATATGGGCACACATGAGTCTGACCTGTGCTAGGCAGAAACAAGCTTCTATCCCATTAGATACCCTCCGTTACCATGAAGCTCCAGGGGTACCGCATCCACTGGCAAACAACGGTCCATGCATGTCACTTTTCAAGACATAGGCCGAGCTCACACAGGAAATCCAATATACAATGTCAAAAACAAGTGGCTTTAACGTGAGCTTGGTCTATGTCTTGAAAACTGACATGGACCTTTGTTCGCCAGTGGATGCGGTACTCCAAAGATGGGCTACTAGCACTACCCAAGATGCTGAGGCACACACAGATAGTTTGTATGCAACCTTTTAGCATGTCCCATCCGGATGGTGACGTATCACCCCAAATGCTTAAAAAGGGTGAGCTTGTTGTGGCTGTATAAAAATCTGGTTACCTGAAGAATTAAATGCGAAATTCTTTGTTGAAATTGGAGGTACAGGGAACCCACCGAGGTAGAACGGGATGTTACAGAGTATACCTAGGCTCAAATCATTCATAACAAAACCCTGAGACTACGCAAGAATGTCATATCAGGCAAGGATAACAACGATTATCTTTGGATAATCAAATTTGAAAAACAACTGGCACGACAAACAAGCACCAATGCTCCATAGGTAACAATTTATATGCCCGATGAGCTGTAGAATTTGGGGCATCACCGACAAAATCAACAAACCAGTGCGACGAATATTGGTCAACCACGACATAATTCTTCCTATTATCTGCGTTTCAAACGCCCTTATCATATCCATACTGCACGCCCCTCACCGTTCATTGAGCACACCGAAGGCTCCTGGATTATAGAGCCCATTATCTGGGCTCACCGGATGAGGGCCTTGTCACCTCCACACCAGATAAACGGCCAGCCATTTGTAAACGCCGAAATTCTTCCTCGGTCGGGAGGATTCCCGGCTTCCGAAGATATAGCAACCTCAATCTTGTTAGGTCGCGTGGCATTTGCTCATCAAGTAGGCCTTCACATAGCACCCTGTACAACCGATAGTGGAATTGCTCCCTCGCTAGAGTATCCCTTCATGTGTTCTCCCGAGAAGTTTCACCAAGGCTGTAGAACTCCAAACCGAGATCAGAAAGGTTCGGAGGATATAAATTTCTGCCAATGATCCACTCAGGGTCCATGTTTAGTACCTCGTTACCAACGTCTCGCGGTCCTGTTCTCGTGCGCAGTTGCCGGCCTTGGGTAATCATAGTGACTGGAATAGTCAATTTTGTCACATGTGAAAACTCTCTCAGCTGTAAATCCACAAGATTCTTTGGCGGTATGAAAGCGATCCTAAATCTTAGATGTAGCTCCTTGACCCGTTTCTTGACAAGAGAAAGTGTCTTCACCAGTTGCTGCAGACATGCAACAGGCATTTTACCGTGTATCGTGGGATCTGGACCGTAGACGAGTTTTTGTAGACCTGCACAATCTGAAAGCAGCCGCTCTATTTCCTTGTGCCAGGCAGTCGTTGGAAGGTTGAGCTCCGCCTTGCTTTCCTCGATGGAAAGTGTATTAATGTACTTTTTAAAACCAGATATGTACCTGGGGGTATACAGAAGGTCAAGTGCTTTTATGCTAGAAATTCGAAGATGATTAAAGCATTGTTGGCGGACGTCCTCTCGAAGAATTATCCACAGGCGTCGACATGTATGTGCGAGAGACCACAAGTCTCGGCAGGTGTATATGCTCTCTTCCCCGTTTTTCATATTGGAGATGATCATCAAAATAAGTTCCGTGGGGAGCCCATTCAACATGCTCCTTGGATTTGCCCCATCATGGAGGGCTTCCATGCTGACCCACCTATACTGAATCCAACCGAAGCTCGTTCTGTCACTTGACTATGGAGTGTACTGCTAAGCGGGGTAGACAATTTGACTTTTCATTACATGGGCTTTGCCCTGGTAAAAGTTAAATATTGAGTATTTAGATAAGCAAATACTACTTTATCAAATAGAATATCTGGAAGCTGAATTTCGTTTGAGTTGTATTAAGTTGGCAAATGAAGGGTGGGGCCAGAGAGATCACCTGCTGCTACACCTTTATATTTGTCCACCATGGCAGACTCGCGTGTACCACTTTTCAGAGTATGCCCCGTTTTCTAAAAATCTAGAATATCAAGTGCATCGAGGATCTAGATTGAATATCCCAAAGATTACTTTCTAACGCTCTTGCTAACAAGAAAATTGTTGCACATATGTAAGCGTACATGGACTCGTGCCTGCGTAGATTGAGGAAAACAACGCATCTCTACTTCTCTCATCAACCAACAACTATAATAGGTTGCAATTACATATTAACACCTTTCGAGACATTCCCTGATGTTTCAAGGTGTAATACGTGTTGGTGCACAGTATACCATCGGTGTCTAGGCAAACCTGGCACCCAGTGATCACGTTTTGTCCTAGCGGTAATACTCTCCAACAGGTTATGAGCCCGGTGCGCATGGAGCACAAGTTCAATTCCCTGAGAGAGCGCTGGGACAAAAGGAAGGGTATTAAATGGTTACTTACAATGATATGAGCCTCAGCCGCCGCAGTTTGATGTTTAGTTTATTGGCCCTGAAGAGTTTACCAGGGGCATAATTGTTGATTTGATTCCTGTGTGCGGTTTGGGGGGAAGTGTTGGTGCACAGTATACCATCGGTGTCTAGGCAGACCTGGCACCCAGTGATCACCGTTTTGTCCTAGCGGTAATACTCTCCAACATACGGAGTACGGTGGTAACATTGTTGCTTACCTACTCCACTCTGGTGGCTAGTCTCATGCCAAGACCCTGCAGGTGGGAAATACTGACACCCAATTCCCTTTGTGGTGTAGTTGGTATCACACCCGGCTGTAATGGAATGTCACCTTGCGGAGCACCGGTTGGTCACCAGTTCGACTCTGGTCGGAGGGATCATATTTTTTATCCCCCCACTTTGTAGTTACACCCTCTACCACACATCCATTTGTGGGAAAAATTACTGGTCTAGGCAACCATTTTCTATTTTGGGGCCGCAGATAACCTAAGAGTCTGGGAACGAGATCAACCGTCTCCAATCATCTTGGCGCCGGCGGTTGCGTGTTGAATTAGTAATGATGCAGTTCAACGGTTCCTAGACTTATGCCAAGCCCCTGGAATTTCGGTTACAACTGTTGAAAGTACAGTAAGTATATATGAGAGCCCTACCATACGTACTGTAACTCCACCACATACCTCATACCTCACTTCACCACATACCTCTGTTACTATCCTGATCTACAATCGTGTGACGTGTGTTCATGTCCTCAGGTATATAGATATGCCCGGAGGGCCTTAGTGTAGGAAGTGCCAATGGCATATATATATATCCTACGTATATAGAGTTCGTGACGTGATGTGTATATATTCTACCTGGTCTATCCTAACTATCTAGTACTATCTGACTAATGACTAATCTGCGTGCTATGCTACGGGCTATGCTTATGCTACATGTCCTGCTACTCGGTCCTTACACTTAGAACCAACAAAAGGAGTTACATTCATCTCTACATATCTTCATACCTGTTCTCGTATCCAGGCTATCGCTCGTGACTCTTGGCGCGCGTTGCGGCAGGCCACTCCAGAAAACTTCATACCGTGAATTACTTCGTGAAGTGTACCTTCATTGGACGCATATCTGTTGAACCTCTGCGCTTGTTGCTATGTACGTATTTGCGTACTAACCAACAACAACCAGCAGTTCAAGACTATAATGTCCGAGAATAGGATATATTGATCTCGTGCCCAGCCTCTAATCGAACCTTCGCTGATTAGCCGAGCTTCGGGGATAGAGGGATATATATAGTCGAGAGAATTGGATAGTTATACTGGGTTATCGGATTAAGTTTTCCGCACACAAGCAAGTGATTAAAACAAGTGATTCTTTCATTGCGGGTGCCGGTAGAAGTCCGAGGTGGAAGGAGGGTGGGAGTGGAGCTGCCAGGCACCGGGGTGCTTGCCTAGGTGAGGTTTGTAGTGCAGTGATCAGCGCTTGTTGCCAGCATTGTAGTACTTTACCACTAATGCCGTTTTGGGGGCGTTTGACTGCAAGCTAGCGGAGCTGGTGGAACCAGACTATTAGGACATGCCTACCCCAAGCACTGCTTCCGGAAGTCGGCGCATTCCACCCTCAGATCGCAAAAGGACATGCTGAGAATAATCTCGCCGTTGCTGCCATGGCCAACCAGACTAATGGTCAAGTCATTTATTCTGCTCCCATCAGATCACTGCTCGACTCTATCCCTATCTCGTCCTCCCTCCCACGTGCCCTTTTCTAGTCTGGCTGGCATTCTCGACATCTCTGTTGTCGTCTATCTTGATCCTATTTCGTCCGTGCAACCAGACTATTCCTCCCTCAAGGCATCCATTAAGACCCTCTACGAGAGGTTGTGCAACCAGACTGCCTTAAGACCGGCCTCACTATTGGCCTAGCTGTAAGTTTGGGGAGATGATACCGACTTGTCTCGTGTGCTTCGGTACATATGAAATAGACGGTATAGACAACTGGAAGGTGAAGAATGCAAGACCATTTAAAATCAAAATGATATGTTGGAGGGTGACCATGAACTATATAATTCTTGAGGTACTTTGTTTTAAGGCAGAGATGTAGTCGGAGTTCCAGTGTTAAAGTTAGTAAAGTATCATTCCACGTTCGAGTGGAGTGTACTTTATAACACAATTCCGTGCAATCTTCAACACGAATGATTTATATTTAGCTGGTATTTCAGGCAGAATTCTACCCCCGTTCATTGCCAACCTCTGAGCCTATTAGGTATAACTGTGTCTAACACTAAACTTACGATGAGGTCTGTATTTCTCAAGATACACACCCTGTGGAAACTTAGTTAATAATTTCAACAACCGAACAGTCTTCATACCTTCTTTTTTTTATATTAATCTCCTGAGCTCTTATTCCCCGCCCCTACGCCAGGAAAACATGTTAGTAGCTTAGGCAGCAGGTTTGAGTGTAGGGTTAAGCAAAAGTCCCTGCAAATCCCATCAGGGTTGGGGTCACACTATGATTCGCTTGTTCTGTGGAGGGAAGAACCCTAACGCCTTGGTTTCAGCAGCGACCTCCTTCTCTAGCACTTGCAATTCTGGAGAGAGTTGCTTCTCTCAGAGTGCGTTTATATACTCGCACTGTAGCAGCTAGTACTTTGTAGGGGATACCCTCGCAACTACCGCGTGTGGCGGCAACGCAAAAGTGTTAACGCGCGCATGTAGTTAGAGTTCCCTTCAGACTATGATAAAGCAATCTATTTGTACTTTGGTCACGTGTCGCCAAGGACTTGGCTCTGTGATTGTTCCCTCCATAATATGCGACACGTGACCAAAGTACGGTGCAAATAGACTGGGTACAAATAGACTGGGTACAAATAGACTGGGTACGAGGCTACAGTTGCCTACCTCCCCCAGCTAGACCTCTCTAATACTGCCTGGAAAGTGCGTTGTCTAAGCGTCAGCTGTCCTAGTTCTTAAACCAAGAGGTGGACATCTAACAGAATCCAAAATTCTAGACAATCTCCCCCCTGCACGATCTTGAAACAACCTTTCCCAGAGGTTAGGCTCTGTGCTCGAATATCCCTACCTTTGAGGTCATTCTTACTCATTGGCTACAGCCTTCACTTTACGGTCATCTAGATTCAATTATCAAATCGACCAAATATATTAACTTCTAACTTCTGCCATTTATCCTGACAGGAACCTCCTGATTTGGAGAAAATTCACCAATGCTTGAACTGTCACAAAACTGAGTGGCTTGATAAAAGCAAGTGTGCCATTGGAGCCAAATTGATATATAACTCTTTGAACCGTTACCCCATAATCATTGGCTTTGGTCAGCTCTGTGAAAAATTTATCTAGATTCAACTTTCAATGGATGTACGGTCCTAGCAGCTGGTGCGAGACTAGAACTCATACAATGCTTGAGACCGAAAACAAATGTATCAAGGCTTTCAGCTTTTCACCGCGGACATGTCGACGTCGACAGTTTTTGATATGGAGAGGTTCCCGATATATCAATAGCAAATCGCCACACCAAGAGTATTGGAGATAATTTAAGACCACTGATAAATGTTTATACAAATCAAAAGCCTAATTATATTATAAATACCCGACTCCAGACCAAATATATATTGGCATTTTCTGACACCGAACTTGAACGAGTTTGAAAGCTGGATGTCATATATATTTCACGTGCATGGGCCTGGGAGACAGGAGCGAACTTTAGCCAGACTTTTAAAATAGTGGTCAGTGAAGCCTGGTGGAGTAATAATACATTATGGCCTAGGTGGTCAAATACCTAGGACAGCTGAGACCCATCCAACCACACTCACTGCAAGTGTGGAGTAGGCCAGTGAGAAGTTCGCACTTGGTCTCACTGATAATTTGTCCTACATGAAGGGTTCATGTGGGGCCATTCCAGTGGTGTGCCCACGTGATTTCTCGCACCTACGTACACAACAGAGTATGAGGTTTTGGCTCCTTGGATCTTGCTGTAAATCTCGCGACGAACCAGGCCAAGCCTTATGCATGCGGGGTGTATAGATTTCCCAGACTCCTAGAGCCTACCAATAAACTTGTTTGTGGCCTTGTTGGTGAGTTATGGTGTTATGCGCGATTCCTTAAGGAATCAAGTGGATTCTGTCAATGAACCTGTTGTCACTCGAGTCAAATATACGAAAATTTTATGGAAAAATGTGTTATTAATAGTGGGAAGACCTTATTGATTGGTTACTTATGGTTTTATTGGAGAGAACATATTCAGTGGTAAGAAATGTAGGCGCCTCCTATATTGGCATAGTGGACTACCACTTTTAGGACATCCAAATCTTAATCTAGTTAGTACTGTTATTAAATCTGGTTAGGTCGGTCAATCTCAGCAATCAGAGTTTCTACTGTACATAGCTAAAATGAATCAGACCCAACTGTGCATTAAACACCCTTGCATGTCGTCCTAGCATTCACCTTGCAACCCCCCGCGCTGCTGAAGATATGCTCAGGGGGTACCTTTTGTGGCGTCTTGTACACAGCCGAGCGAGCCCCCCAGAACTCGTAGCCCCCTCTCCCCTCACCAGATCTAGATCTGTAACGTTTCCACGAGATCTTCACCTTCTTCCGCCACCTCTCTGGCTCGTCCATCGCCACCCATATCCCCCACCGCCGTCCAATATCTTCTCCGTGTATGCAGACCAGGCCTACGTGTTTCCCTGTTTCTGTTGAGGCGGCTAATCATGTGAGCGTGCGGGGAATAAGATGGTATATCATTTTGCGACGGGATATAGGACGTGGGGTATTTCATATGGCGAGGCTCTGTGAAGAAGTGGTTTATATCCCGAGCTATTTTCCGACTATGTTATGCATTCCCATTCTCTAGTCTTTAGAACTCTCTCCTTAACCACAAATATCAAGTGAAGACGCCTTCAGATTATCGTACTGCGAACAGTACAACCATCTCGCGCTGATAGTACGCACTAGTACTACGGACAGCGCGTTCTATCGGTTTCTGCATACCTCCCACATTTCCAGCATTGATCCAAAATATCAGTGGCCAATACGTGTCACCAGGCTGGAAGGTTGCCTTTACCAGTGGAGCAGTGAACATAATCGATTCTGGCCTTACGATTTCAATGTATCACTCTCTTTTTTAAGGAATTATTAATCGCATTCAGCCTATCTAGACTATGGTGATGGACTGCAGCTCCTAGGTTTCCCTAGGTGGTCCCTGTCTCCACTCGGGCCAGTCCCTGCCCTAATGTACCACTCTCCCCATCCCTGTCCTCTTCACTTTTCTCTCCTCTGCTCTCCTCCACTTCCACTCTTGCCTCAGCCCGCCCTTCTGTAATCACCTTCTGCATCCCCTCGCCTTCATCGCCCAACTCTGCCCCCTCCTTGGCTAACTGGTTGGCTTTTTCACTGCCTTGGGTCCTGACATGTGCCTTGACCCAGGTAAATCTGTGCCTGCCTCTTCCTCACTTCCTCTATTACTTCCTTCAGCTCTCCCGTCCTCGCCATGCCAGTCTGTCCTGTCTTTCGCACAGCTGCAATAGCTACCTGAGAATCTGAAACGACTAGGACATTCTGGTCTTACCATATCATCCTCAACCCCCCTCTCATCCCTACCACCTCCCCATCCCACACCATTGCTAGCTTTGCTACTCCTTCCTTCCACCCCTCCAACCGTTTCACGTACCATACTCCTTCTACTCGGCCCTCCTAACTCATGCTTCCGTCTGTAAAGACTGCAACAGAGTCCTCCCCGGCTTCGTGGATCACGAGCTTCTACTTATCTACTTTGGAGTCCTGCTGGCTTGAGCTTCACCTCGGGAATCTCGGCTTTGCTCCTGACATGCGACCTTCATCCCCTTCTCCGATCACAGCTGCTTTATTGAGAATTGCGGATATCACCGAAGTGAACCTGTCATCAATAGCTTCTTTCCACTGAAGACTACAATGCTCTCACAACCTCCCCTCTTCCTAGTTTGCTGCCTCTCTTGGGCATACGTCATTCCTGGGGCCCGGCCACATGTTCCTGCATGCTGTTGGGTCCCTCATCATCTTAGTTAACAGTCGAGCTTGCGCTGTGTATCACACCATCCAGGGGTTATTTGCTCTTGCTCTTGCGATCTTGCTTACCAGCTCTTTGCACACTTTTCGTACTACATTCAATCATTTCGATAGAGCTTGGCACTGGAGATCTATTATCTTCTGCTCTCACCTCTTCTAATCTTGCCATCCTAACTTCACGCCCCACATTGCAAGTGCTCTTATTATCCCCATGTAAATTGCCTGCCAACTGGTGGCACTAATACTCTACTAGGAGTACCGATTCCATTCAAGTAGTCTAGCATGCCTCTGGCATTATCGAAGCGCATTTGCCAATGTTTGTCAAATATCAGGCTCTCATCCATGATGACTCTGATCCATTTGACCCCCCCCACCTCTACTGACTTCCTTCTCTTTTTCTTTCTTAGGACTAGCTGTTTATGTTTGGTCTTGTCCAATAGGAGGTGGTTCTCTGCAGCTATCGTCCATGTCTGTCTCTTGCAATATTTGCCACATGTTATACCTTCTTGCTATATCTGGCTTCCAGATAGATCCCACTTTGCAGGTCATTCACATATGATGGGATCTCAATCTCTGCCCTCTTGGCTTGGAACTTTTCTGTCACGACAGTCTCCATTTTGGTTATTATTCGAGAATTGGCATCAAGGAATCTACTTCCACGCCTTCTCGTTCTTTTTCAACTGCTTCATCACATCTTCATCACTCATGTTGTGGAATCCACCTTGTATATCACACAGTTCCTATCTCACTGCCCCTCCTCTCGCTATGCACCTCCGCAATTTTAACACACTCTCAAAGTGGCTTCAGTTACTGTAAGGAAGCTGGGTTTCCTGAAAAATGTTAATTTCGTTGATCCTGCTTCTCCCTGTCTTTTTTTCTGCTGTTAGTAGCTTGCCTCCCTAAGTACTAGCAATCTCGGGATTTTTCTAGCTCTGTAAGTCAAGTATGAGGTCATATTGTTGCCTAAGTTTGATTTTGTTGTTATGATGTCTTTCTATACTTCTGGAGATGTCCATGTGTGCTATTTCGACTCTTTGTCATTCATAATGATCCGAGATCTTGAGGATGAGTCTTGTATTTCCGCGTTTGACTGCTTCAGTACTCTATTAAAGAGACTGAATTTGACCCTTTATTTATGTTCCTTTTCCTCACGCTTTCCTCAGTTTACTCTAGTTTAGTATTGACAATATACTAGTAACACTGGTAATTCATTTCTCACACGTCATGCACTTTTCATCCTACAATTCCAAGTAGCTTAGTACATACCAAAGCAGATAGCACGAGTATCCAACAGACTGACCGCTCTCTATCTGACTTGGTTCTCAATTGTTTTTTTTTTACCAACAATAAGTCGCATATATCCCTCCCTAGGGCCTGATCATTCCTAGTTGTCATTGTTACCCTGATATCAGAATCTCGAGTCTTGGGCAACTAGAACAGTTAGGAGAACTATTCAGACCCGCCAGGATTAGAAAACTCGAGCACTGGACAATCTGGATAGTTTACAAAGCTATCCAGACGTGCGAGTACAGAAAGTTGAAGTCTGGGCAACTTGAGTTGTTGCAAAAAACTTCTCAGACACATCAATATCTTCCAGAATCTCAGAAAGAGCTCTAGTAGGCACCTAGAGCAGTGATCCTTGTTCCTCTCGACTTCTAGTATTCCTGCACCTACAGGCACAGAAAATCAGAGCTATAAGTTAGCTAGTACCACCCAGAACCTGCAGGAATTCGAACACAAGAACCATGTCAGTGCACTCAGAATCCTTTAGGACCAGCAGCCCACCAGGGCTCTATCCCCTGGTCTATCAGACAGTTATATTGACTCAAGATCAGATATAGAAATTCGAGGCCAGCTAGGACTTGACGCCCCTAGAGGTGTTAGAGAGGGTGAATCCTTTTCACAGTGCATAAAGGTTATCTCCCCCAACTCTATTGTACAGTTCTTGCTCACTTCTCTCGTTCTTATCCCACTTTCTTAGTCAGCTTTCTTAGCTCTCTTAGCCCCACTAGCTAGTGCCTATCCACCTTTACTTCCCCCTGCTCTAGGAGATGCAAATCCCCGCAGAGCACAAACTTAAACCTGCAACTCTCATCACCACTTCCCCCTTTTCTTTATGCTTTAGACCTATCCTTTTTATCTTGAACAACTTGAACGAGCTCAGAAAGAAAAAAAAAACGAGAAGAGAAAGAAAAAACAAAGAACGCAGACCCTCGCTGCCTTGATGATACCTTGAAAGCTTATATGCAGACCCACACTGCCTTGATATCTTGAAAAACTTTGACCTTATATGCAGACCCACGTTGCCCTGATACCATGTTCACCAGCTTATTCAACATCAGCATCTCACTTACCAGCTCACTCATCATCATCATTTCACCAGCTCACATCACTATCTCACCAGCTCACTCATTATCATCGTTTCACCAGCTCACTCAACATCTGCAGACCTTCAAATATCAAAAGAAACCCAAATACTACCATTTCATCACTGCTGATCTCAACACTTCTCATGTTTCATCTCTCTCAGGTGAGTATAAAGCTTGTTACGAGAGTTGTATTCCTCTCCACACTGCTTGCATGTATAACCACTTTGTACCATCACTCCAATCATCTCACTTTTCTTCGTCTATAGGCCCAACATCCCCATGAAGCACCAGTACTGATCTTTTGGTAGAGCTTTTGTGAGCGTGTCAGCTATCATGTTTCTGGTGGGGATATAGGAGACAGTGATTGTTCCCTGCTCGACCAGTTCGGTGATGAATCTCTGCCACCCATAAATATGCTTAGTTTTGCTGTGATATTCAGGGTTTCTTGCTAGTGCATTTGCACCTTGATTATCGCCATATAATTTTGCTGGATAAACATTCGCTAATTGTATGCCAATTGCTTGCAAGAACTGTTGAATCCAGATTGCTTCTTTTGACGCTTCTGTGCCAGCTAGATATTCTGCTTCCATCGTGCTTCGCGTGATTGTCTGTTGCTTCTTGGAGGACCATAAGACTAGAGAACCTGCACAGAAGAAGGCGTATCCCATAGTTGAGTGCCTGTCTTTTTTGTTATCCATATATGCGGCATCAAAATAACCGCATACTGCACCCCTAGGTACTTCTTCGTCTTGATCTCGTATAACATTCCCAAGCTGTAGCATTGTGTTGATCGTCCCCTTGATAAACCTCAGTATCCTCTTGATACCTTTCCAGTGCCTTTCAGTCGCATTTGCACAATATTGAGCGAGCTTGTTCACCGAATATGACAAGTCTGGTCTGGTCCCAAGCATGAGATATATAAGACTCCCGATCGCTGCTTAA
>Ga0307514_10002938_pt1 | contig 16955 bp, 10 predicted proteins | sample 16_EM_MG_FD_203088 | JGI IMG/M metagenome (GOLD analysis project Ga0307514, IMG submission 203088) | Populus trichocarpa ectomycorrhiza microbial communities from riparian zone in the Pacific Northwest, United States - 16_EM | ecosystem: Host-associated > Plants > Roots > Unclassified | place...
ACACGGAAGGTGAAGGCCGCCTTGTCCTGCGGGTGGTCGTTGCAGGGGAAGACGGTGTGCGCCGAGTCCGGCTGCGGGCAGACCGCGAAGCCGTCCGGTGTGGCGACCCAGGCGGTGTGCGCGAGGGACCGGCGCGGGTCGGCGGTGTACGCCACCACGACGGTGGCCGTGCAGGTGGCCGGCAGGCCGCGCACGGGCGTGATCCGCAGTTTCTCGCCGACCTGCTCGAAGTCGGCCCCCTCGAGCTCAACCCCGCGGCCCGCGACGCGGACGGACGTGATGTCCAGGCCCAGGGCGTCCAGGGAGAAGCGGCTCAGGTCCTGGGTGGCGAGGATCTCCAGCGTCGCCGTGGCGGTGACGAGCCTGGTCGTGGCGTCGTACGCGAAGTCGAGGGTGTACGCGGAGACCCGGTAGCCGTCGTTGCCGAGGCTTGGGAAGACGGGGTCGCCGAGGGTCTCGGCGCCCGGGGAGGGGGACGCCGAGGAGGAGGCCGCCGGGGCGGCATGGGCGGCAGACCCCACGGTCAGCGCCGTGGCGAGGCCTATCAGGGCGGAGGCGGGTGCCGTCACTCTGGTGCGATATCTCATGGTCCGCTTTCGCTCGGACGGCCGGGTGGTCGGGCCCGGCCGTCTGTCAAAGGGCGATCACACTGCTTGACCACAGGATCAGACGCCTCGGTTGCCTCGAAGGATGCACGCGTCTCGCAAGAGTGTGTCCAGAAGTACCCGAGGACCGCTGTCGAGACCGGGTCGACCACGAGATATCTTGATGTCGAGCAATGTTGCAGACGTGGAGCGGAGCACCCGGTGACTGACTCGACCATCATCTATACGCACACTGACGAGGCCCCGGCCCTGGCGACGTATTCCTTCCTGCCGGTGGTCCGGACGTACGCCTCGCAGGCGGGTGTCGCCGTGGAGACGCGTGACATCTCGCTGGCCGGGCGCATCATCGCGTTGTTCCCGGAGTACCTCACCGAGGACCAGCGGATCCCGGATGCCCTGGCTGAGCTCGGCGAGCTCGCCAAGACACCCGCGGCGAACATCATCAAGCTGCCGAACATCTCGGCGTCGATCCCGCAGCTGAAGGCCGCGGTCGCCGAGCTGCAGGCCCAGGGCTACGCGCTGCCGAACTACCCGGACGACCCGAAGACCGACGAGGAGCGGGACATCCAGGCCCGCTACGACAAGGTCAAGGGCTCCGCGGTCAACCCGGTCCTGCGTGAGGGCAACTCCGACCGCCGTGCCCCCGCGTCGGTCAAGAACTACGCCAAGACCCACCCGCACCGCATGGGCGCCTGGACCCCCGAGTCCAAGACGAACGTGGCGACGATGGGTGTCGACGACTTCCGCTCCACCGAGAAGTCCGCCGTGATCTCCGAGGCGGGCGCGCTGAGGATCGAGCTGGTCGGCGACGACGGCTCCACCACCGTGCTGCGCGAGTCGGTACCGGTCCTCGAGGGCGAGGTCGTCGACGCCTCCGTCATGCACGTCGCTCCGCTGCGCGAGTTCCTGACCGCGCAGATCGCCCGGGCCAAGGCCGAGGGCGTGCTGTTCTCCGTGCACCTCAAGGCCACGATGATGAAGGTCTCCGACCCCATCGTCTTCGGCCACGTGGTACGCGCCTTCTTCCCGAAGACGTTCGCGAAGTACGGCGAGACGCTCGCCGCGGCCGGCCTCACCCCGAACGACGGTCTGGGCGGTATCCACAAGGGCCTGGAGGCCCTGCCGGAGGGCGCCGAGATCAAGGCCTCCTTCGACGCCGAGCTCGCCGAGGGCCCCGCGCTGGCGATGGTCGACTCCGACAAGGGCATCACCAACCTGCACGTGCCGTCCGACGTGATCGTCGACGCCTCGATGCCGGCCATGATCCGCACGTCCGGCCACATGTGGGGCCCGGACGGCGAGGAGGCCGACACCCTCGCGGTACTGCCGGACTCCTCGTACTCCGGCGTCTACCAGGCCGTGATCGACGACTGCCGTGCCAACGGCGCCTACGACCCGTCGACGATGGGGTCGGTCCCGAACGTCGGCCTCATGGCGCAGAAGGCCGAGGAGTACGGCAGCCACGACAAGACCTTCGAGGTCCCCACCACCGGCACGGTCCGCCTCGTCGACCAGGCCGGCAACGTGGTGATCGAGCAGGCGGTCTCCGCCGGTGACATCTTCCGCGCCTGCCAGACCAAGGACGCCCCGATCAAGGACTGGGTGAAGCTGGCCGTCACTCGCGCCCGCGCCACCGGGAGCCCGGCCGTGTTCTGGCTGGACGAGACCCGTGCGCACGACGCCAACCTGATCGCCAAGGTCCAGGCGTACCTGCCGGAGCACGACACCGAGGGCCTGGACATCCGGATCCTCAACCCGGTCGAGGCGACCAAGCTGTCGGTGGAGCGCATCCGCCGCGGCGAGGACACCATCTCCGTCACCGGCAACGTCCTGCGTGACTACCTGACCGACCTGTTCCCGATCCTGGAGCTGGGCACCAGCGCCAAGATGCTGTCGGTGGTCCCGCTGATGGCGGGCGGCGGTCTGTTCGAGACGGGCGCCGGCGGCAGCGCGCCGAAGCACGTCCAGCAGCTGGTCAGGGAGGACTACCTGCGCTGGGACTCGCTCGGTGAGTTCTTCGCGCTGGTCCCGTCCCTGGAGCAGTTCGCGACGGTCACCGGCAACACCCGCGCCAAGGTCCTCGCCGACACCCTCGACCGCGCCACGGCGACCTTCCTCAACGAGGACAAGTCCCCGGCCCGTCGCGTCGGCGGCATCGACAACCGCGGCAGCCACTTCTTCCTGTCCCTGTACTGGGCGCAGGAGCTGGCGAAGCAGACCGACGACGCGGACCTGGCGAAGGTCTTCGCCCCGCTCGCCGAGACCCTCGCGGCGAACGAGCAGAAGATCGTGGACGAGCTGAACGCCGTCCAGGGCAAGCCGGCCGACATCGGCGGCTACTACCAGCCCGACCCGGCGAAGGCCGCGAAGGTCATGCGCCCGTCGACCACGTGGAACGAGGCACTGGCGTCCCTGAGCTGACGCCAGGGCCCCGCGGGCCCGCTGTGTGACTCGCAGTGTGACTCCGCCCCGACCGGCAATCGCCCGGCCGGGGCGGAGCCGTACGAAGAGCACGTGCCGGCACGGCCGCCTGCCGGACGAGGCCCGCCGCGCCGCACGAGGACCCTCGTCGGCTCCGTCCCACGGGAGGTCCGCTCCTCATGCCCGGCCCCGCCCGCCGGGGCGTCAACCTGTCCGTGCCCGCCCACGCGCCGGTCGATCGAGGCGCTGCCCGGCCTCGACCACATCGACGTGTGGACCGGCGAGGGCGGCGGCCCGGGCGCACTCGTCCCGCTAAGGCCTGTCCGACAATTCCCGTCTGCCCCTGTTGTGACACCTTGATCGTGCGCCCACACCACTGACAACGCCCCCGGGAGCAGCCCCATGACCTCCGACCCGCCGTCCTTCGAGCTGCTGCCCGGTGCCGGGGTGTCGCCGGTGGTCCTTCATGTGCCGCACTCCTCGCGGGAGATACCGGCCGACGTGCGCGACGGCATCCTGCTCGGTGACGCGGAGCTGGAGCGGGAGCTCGACCACATCGTCGACGCGCACACCGCCGAGATGGCCGCGGCGGCGGCGAGGCTGTCCGGCGTCGCTCCCTGGCGGTTCGTCAACCGGGTCTCCCGGCTGGTGGTGGATCCGGAGCGGTTTCCGGACGAGCGGGAGGAGATGCTCGCCGTGGGGATGGGCGCGGTGTACACACGCACCACGCACCGCACCCCGCTGCGGGCCGCGGACACCGACCCCGAGCCGTTGGTCGCGCGGTACTTCCGGCCGTACGCTCGAGCGATGACGGACGCCGTGGCCGGGCGGCTGGCCGCGACCGGGCGGGCCGTCGTCATCGACGTGCACTCCTATCCCACCGAGGCGCTCCCCTACGAGCTGCACGGCGACGGGCCCCGGCCGCCCGTCTGTCTGGGCACCGACTCCTTCCACACCCCCGGCGCGCTGCTGGGCGCTGCCCGGGAGGCCTTCGCGGGCCTTGGGGAGATCGGCCTGGACAGCCCGTTCGGCGGGGCCTACGTGCCGCTGGGGTTCTACGGCAGGGATCCACGGGTGAGCGCGCTGATGGTGGAGATCCGCCGGGACACGTACATGAGCGAGCCGGGCGGGCCCGCGGGGCACGGTCTCGGGCGTCTCGCCCAGGCGCTGGCGAGCCTCGTCGACGCCGTGAGCGGCTGAGGTCCGGGGCGCTCCGGCCTGGAGCACTCCCGCGCGAGACCGCAGACCCTGCCTGCCCTGGTGAACGGCCGGGTGCGTCACCCTCAGGGGAGGGTGAGGCACCCGGCCACGTCATGTGGCCGCCGCCGCTGCGGTTCAGCCGCGCCTGTGGAGGAACGTCATGATGCCGTCCGTTCGCCCTGTACGTCGTCCGGGCGGGCCAGGCCCAGTTGGTGGCGCAGGGTCGGGCCCTCGTACTCCGTGCGGAACACGCCCTGTTCCTGGAGGAGCGGGACGACCTGGTCGGCAAAGGTGTCGAGTCCGCCGGGGGTGATGTGCGGGACGAGGATGAAGCCGTCGGCGGCGTCGGCCTGGACGTAGTCGTTGATGGTCTTCGCGACGGTCGCCGGTGAGCCGACGAAGTTCTGCCGGTTGCCGGTCTCGATGACCAGGTCGCGGATGGACCAGTTGTTGGCCGCCGCGCGTTCCCGCCACTCGTTGGCGGTGGCGAGCGGGTCACGGTACATCCGCACCTGGGCGCGGCCGCGGGCGATGGTGTGCTCGCCGAGGTCCGGGTCGATGTCGGGCAACGGTCCGTCCGGGTCGTACGACGACAGGTCCCGGTTCCAGACGAACTCCAGGTGCTTGATGGCGGTGGCCCCGCTGACCTGTCGGCGGCGGACCTCCTTGGCGATCTCCTCGGCCTCGCCGTCGGTGTCGCCGAGTACGAAGCTCGCGGCGGGCAGGATCTTGAGCTGGTCGTGGCGCCGGCCGTACTTGGCCAGGCGGCTCTTGACGTCCGTGTAGAAGGCCTGGCCGTCCTTCAGGGTGGCGTACCGGCTGAAGATCGCGTCGGCGTCGGAGGCGGCGAACTCGCGGCCCTCGTCGGAGTCACCCGCCTGGAAGATCACCGGCCGGCCCTGCGGGGAGCGCGGGACGTTGAACTGCCCGTGGATGTCGAAGTGCTGGCCGGTGTGGACGAAGGACCCGGCCTTCGCGTCGCTCAGGAAGGTGCCGGTGGTCCGGTCGGCGAGGATCTCGTCGCCCTGCCAGGAGTCGAAGAGTTCGTGGGTGGTGGCCAGGAACTCCTTCGCGCGGGAGTAGCGCTCGCCCTGCGGGAGGAAGCCGCCGCGGCGGAAGTTCTCGCCCGTGAACGCGTCCCACGAGGTGACCACGTTCCAGGCGGCGCGTCCGCCGGAGAGGTGGTCGAGGCTGGCGAACTGGCGGGCCACCTCGTAGGGCTCGTTGAAGGTGGAGTTGATGGTGCCGGTGAGACCGAGGTGTTCGGTGACGGCGGCGAGCGCGGCGAGGACGGTGAAGGTGTCGGGGCGGCCGACGACGTCCAAGTCGTAGATCTGGCCGCCCTGTTCGCGCAGCCTCAGCCCCTCCGCGAGGAACAGGAAGTCGAACTTGGCGCGTTCGGCGGTCCGGGCGAAGTGGGCGAAGGAGCTGAACTCGATGTGGCTTCCGGCCGCGGGGTCGCTCCACACGGTGGTGTTGTTGACGCCCGGGAAGTGGGCGGCGAGATGAACCTTCTTCTGAGGCTTGCTCATGGGACTGCGGGGTCCTTCCGGCTCAGGCTGCGGCATAGCGGTTGGCGGGGCGGGCCAGGCCCAGCAGCCCGCGCAGGGTGTCGGCCTCGTAGGAGCGGCGGAAGACGCCGCGGCGCTGGAGTTCGGGGACCAGGCCGCGGGTGATCGCCGGGAGGTCGTGGCCGGCGACGGCGGGGCGCAGCCGGAAGCCGCTCAGTCCGGCCGCCTGCAACTCCTGCAACAGATCGGCGAGTTGGACCGGAGTGCCGGTGAAGACGGGGGCGTCGCTGATGTACGGCTCCCCCGCGAGGGCGTCGAGCCGGTCCCGGCGGGCCGCGGCCTCGGCCGGGTCGTCGTCGAGGAAGACCACCAGGTCACCGAAGATGTGCAGGGACTCGTCGGCGCGGCCGGCCCGCTCCTGTTCGGCGCGAATCTCCTCGACGATCGCCCTGGCCTGGCCGGTGTCGTGCGGGGTCACATAGCCGACGTCGGCGGCCCTGGCCACCAGACGGTACGGCACGCTGTCGTGCGCGAGGGCACTGACGATCGGCTGGCCCTGGGGCGGGCGGGGCGTGATCGACGGGCCCTTGACGCTGAAGTGCCTGCCCTCGAAGTCGATGTAGTGCAGCTTGTCCCGGTCGATGAAGCGGCCGGTGGCGACGTCCCGGATCTCCGCGTCGTCCTCCCAGCTGTCCCAGAGCCTGCGCACCACCTCGACGTAGTCGGCGGTCTCGTCGAAGAGGTCGGTCACCAGGTCGCGGGTCTCCGGGCTGTCGTAGGCCTCGATGCGCGGGATGGTGCGGCGGCCGAAGTGCGCGGCCTCGTTCGGGCGCGCGGTGATCTGCACCCGTACGCCCGCCCGGCCGGTGCTCACATAGTCGAGGGTGGCGATCGCCTTGGAGATATGGAACGGCTCCGTGTGCGTGACCACCACGGTGGGGACCAGGCCTATGTGCCGGGACAGCGGGGCGATGCGCGCCGCGATCAGTACGGCGTCCAGACGGCCGCGTACCTGGTCGGTGCGTTCGTCCGGGTCGAGGAAGTGGGAGGACTGCGGGCCGAGACCGTCCTCGATGGTCACGAAGTCCAGCAGGCCGCCTTCCGCCTCGGCGACCAGATCGGCCCAGTACCCGGCGGTGAGAAGGTCACGGGGCCGGGCCACCGGCTCGCGCCAGGAGGCGGGGTGCCAGCCGGTGCCGTCCAGGGCGACGGCGAGATGCAGCGCGGAAGAAGGGGATGGGGACACGGGTGGGTGCCTTCCTGGAGGTCCGTACGAGACCACCGGCCCGCACAGATCGGGGGCACGGCGGCTGGGCGCCGAAGGGGGAATGTGGCCCCGGCCGAAGGCTGGGGCCGAAGGCTGGGGCCGAAGGCTGGGGCCGAAGGCTGGGGCCGAAGGCTGGGGCCGAAGATCAGGAGCGACAGAGCGCGCCGGCCACGCGCTGGAGGTCGATGTGCGGCCGCGAGTGGAGGTGGACGGAACGGAGAACGCGCATCACGTCCGCCACCTCCTCCTTCTCGGCGCCGGTGACGCCTCGCGGATGTCGTCCTAGGTCACAACGCCCGCGCCGCGCCCGATGTTCCTGGGCTGCGGACCACGAGGATGGTCGAGCTGCGGCGCACGGCGAAGCCGATCGACTCGTAGAGCCGGATGGCGACGGCGTCGCTCTCGGCGGCGTGCGTGTCAACGCCGGTCCACCCATGGAAACGGGTCACACACCTCGCGCCGCGTGAGCGGCCCAGTCGAGGATCTGCACGGCCGCCCCGGCTGCCTCCAGGCCCCGGCAGTGGGCGTGGTGCCGGCGGGCGATGCCGTCGAGGTCCAGGTGCGCGCCGAAGGCCGGGTGGGCGGCCAGGCGGCGGGCGTAGGCCCACAGGGCGTGGTGTCCGGCGACGCGGTGCACCGCGGAGGCGTCGAGATGGTCGCGGTGCACGGTGTCCAGTTGCACCAGAGTGACCCACAACTCGACGTCGGCGAAGGTGAGATGGTCGCTGATCAGGTAGTCCTGGTAGGCCAGTCGGCGCTCCAGCACGCCGAGCGCGGCCAGCAGGGTGCCGAGCGCGGTCGCCCGCTCCGACGCGTCGGCACCGGCCCGGCCCGCGCGCTGCGCGGCCTCGTTGATGTCCTGGGCGCACATCCTCTCGACGGCCTCGATCTCGCTCTCCGCCCCGCACGGGTACAGTGCGGGCCACCCGGCGCCGAAGTGCCGGGCCAGGTCGCGCGTGATGTCCGGGGCGTGGGTGCTCACGATCCGCCCGGACCAGTCGTCGCTGAGCACCGGCCCGACGGCCGGGCCGGTGTACCGGTGCGCGCTCGCGTCGTACAGCGGACGCAGCGCGGAGTGACCGCCGTCGGAACTGTCGGGCACGGCGTCCAGACAGGTCACAGGACAGGCGTCGGCGAGGCCGAGGAGGGCGTGCACGACGGCGATGCGCAGGCCGTCGGAGCAGACGGGTGACAGATGGAGGCGATAGCGGCGGGGCACGGCGTAGTGGCCACTGCGCGCGTCCCGGCCGATCCGGCCGCGGAACGCGGGGGCGGAGGGGGCGGACGGGACGGCGGCGAGCGGAGTGACGGACATGGATCTCCCCGGGGATGAATGCGCAGACGTACGCGCGGCGGAAGCGTCGTCGGGCCGTGAGCGACCGGAGCCCACCCGAGCGCGGCAGCCGGTGGGGGCACCCAGGGGTGCGGCATGCGCGCAGGAGGTGGGGCGGGGTCGCTCAGCTCAGGGGGCGGATCGCACTGCAGACCCGCTGCAGATCAATGTGACGGCGGGAGGTCAGAAGAGACGGCCGAGACGTACGGCTCACACGGCCGTTCATCGGCTCAAGGCGCCCCATATTTCCCTACCTGTTCACTAGGATTCCCCTCTGGAGTGTCGATCGGCTTCGGGTCGGCGTCAAGGGGGCGTCCACAGTCCGGTTGCGGTTACTCCGGAGGCGTCGGTGTGTCGTGGGTGCGGTACATCGCCTGGACGTCCAGCTCCAGCTGGACCGTCGGACCGACCACCGCGATGCCGCGCGCCAGCATCGAGCGCCAGTTGAGGGTGAAGTCCTCGCGGTGCAGCTCCGCCCTGGCCAGGGCAGCGCAGCGCAGTTCCTCGCCGTAGCCGCCGTTGACCATGCCCAGATACGTGGTGTCCAGCGAGACCGAGCGGCTCACACCGTGCATGGTCAGGCTGCCCTGCAGCGCCCACTTGGTGCCGCCCCGGTAGGCGAAGCGGGTGCTCGTGAAATCGATGTACGGGAATTGGTCGACGTCGAGGAAGTCGGCGGAACGCAGGTGTGTGTCCCGGGTGTTGTTGCCCGTGGTGATGCTGGACGCGTCGATGCGTACGTCGACGCGGGACCGGGTCACGTCCTCGGCGATCTGGAGGCCGCCCTTGAAACGTTCGAAACGGCCGTGCACATGGGCCATTCCGACGTGTTTGGCGACGAAGCGGATCGCCGTGTGCGGCGGGTCGAAGAGCCAGGTTCCGGCGACCGGGAGTTCGAGCTGCCGGGCCGACTGGAGCCACACGCGCCGCGGGGACGGGCCGGTGTCCGCGAAGATGTCGAAGGTCTCGCGATGCGGTTCGAGTCCCTCGGCCGCGATCAGCAGGCTGTAGGTGCCCGGCGGCAGAACCGCCATGAAGAAGCCGTACGGGTCCGTGGCACCGCGCGCCGCGACCCGGTGGCTGCGGAGTTCGGTCACCGTCACTTCGGCGGCGCCCATGGGTTCGTTCACCGGGTCCAGGACCTCGACGACGGCGGCACCCGCGCCGGCCGGGACGGGAAGCGTGAGGCCCGCGGCACCTGCGGGGGCACGCTTGAGCCGCCGCCGGAGCAGTCCGAGGGGCATGGTGTTCACCTTTCGGTTTTCGGTTTTCGTCGGTCGATCAGTCAGTGAGTCGGTCAGTCGGTGATGGGGGCTGTTCCCGGGGGCTGTTTCCCGTCGTTCCCGTCAGTCATGCCCGAGGATCCGCCGCACCGCCTTGTCCAGCAGTCGTTCGGCGTCCTGAGGGGTCGCGGCCGCCGTGGCGTGCCGGAAGGCGACGTACCCGTCGGGCCGCACCAGCAGCGCTCCCCCGTCGGCGACCTCGCTCAGGCGTGCCCAGTCCCCGTACGGGTCCTCGTACTCCTGGCCGGGCCCGATGACCACGGTGGCGATCTCCAGAGCCTGGGCCTGTGCCCGGGCCGCCCGCAGCCAGTGCGCTCCGCCGATTCCGGTGATCAGGGTGAAGCGGCCCTGTCCGACGGTGTCGAGCGTGGACACGGTGCGCGTGCCCGAGGTGATCCAGGCGTGCGGAAGCTTGGCGCCGGGGCGGGAGCTGGGCTGGTGGTGCAGCTCGGAGTCGCGGTCGAAACCGGGATCGTGGGTGCCGTCGGGGACGATCGCGGACGAGGTGTAGCGCTGGTTGAGTTCGACGCCGTGCGCGTTGAACTCGTACGCCTTGAACGCGATCGCCGCGCGCAGCTTCGCGCGCTGCTGCCGGGCCGCGGAGGTGTCGTCCTTGCGGGCGTCGATGTTGGCCCACAGTTGCTCGGGCGTCTGCGGGGAGAGCCCGTCGAGCGCCTCGAAGACGGGGGCGGTCTCGCCGATGGACTTGTTGGCCCGGGTGACGATCTGCCTGCCGATCGGGGCGCGTTCGGCGGTGTAGGTGTCCAGCAGCTTCGGGGACGCGGTGCCGTCGAGGACGAGCCTGAGCTTCCAGGCCAGGTTGTAGGAGTCCTGGATGGAGGTGTTGGAGCCGAGGCCGTTGGACGGCGGGTGGCGGTGCGTGGCGTCTCCGGCGCAGAAGACCCGGCCGGTGGAGTAGGTCTCCGCGTACATCTCGTTGACGGTCCAGGCCGAGGACGACTTGACGGTCACCGGGATCTCGTCGTCGCCGACCAGCTGGCGGACGACCGACTCGGCGTACTCGCTGGTGAGGTCGGGGGCGCCCGCGGCGACGTCGTACCCCCAGACGATCATCCACTCGTTCCAGGGCCGGACGCAGCGCACCAGGCCCGCGCCGATGCCGCCGACGGTGGCGCCCGGGGCGAGCACCCAGTACAGGGTGGACGGGCGGTGGGCGGTGTACTTCGACAGGTCCGCGTCGAAGACGATGTTGACGCTGCCGGCCACCCCCATCTGGCCGCCCATCGGCAGCCCGGCGTCCTCGGCGATCTGCGAGCGGCCGCCGTCGGCGCCGATCAGGTATTTGGCGCGAATGGTGTACTCGTCGCCGCGCAGCCGGTCCTCGACGGTGACCGTCACTCCGGAGGCGTCCTGGACGAAGGACTTGTAGACCGTACTGAAGCGCAGCTGTGTGCCGCGCGCCACGGCCGCGTCGACGAGCACCGGCTCCATGAGGTGCTGGGGCATGTCGCACATGCGGGTGGGGCTGGCGAGTTCGTGCGCCGCCTGGACGAGCGGGTCGTTGCCCCAGGAGCGGACCCGGCCCAGTTCCTCGCCCGCGAGGCTGGTGCAGAAGGTCGTGTTGCCCATCAGGTGCTGGGGCGTCGCCTTGGCGACAACCTCCTGCTCCACACCGAGGTCGCGCAGCGCCTCCATGGTGCGCTGGTTGGTGATGTGCGCCCGGGGCGTTTCGGCGAGGCGCGCGTAGCGGGTGACGACGATGTTCGGTACGCCATAGGTGCTCAGGGCGAGCGCGGCGGAGGCACCCGCGGGGCCACTGCCGACGATCAGCACATCGGTCACGACATCGGGCTCGACGGTGTGCACGGGGAAATCTCCAGGGATGAGAACAGGCGCCGACTGTTCAAGATCATGTACGGGAACGGGTCAGTCCGGGTGTCTCAAAACGAGTCATCGCGTGGGACATGACACGGTCTGTTGCGCGTTCAGTCGCCCCCGGTAGGGTGAGCGGCGTCGTGACCACCACAGAGTTTCCCTCCGCCCGCCCCGCGCTCGCCACGCTGCGCGAGGCCCGCGAGCAGTTCCTGATGGGACGTCGAATTCCGGCCGAGGTGCCGGAGGACATCGTCGCCGCGTGGCGGCGCGCCCGGTTCTTCGGCGTACGGCACGACGTGCGGGATCCGGCACCGCGACATGCCGTACGACCGCCCGACTCCCCCCTGCTGGCCGCGGCCCGGTCCGCGCTCGAACGGATCGCCCCGGCTCTCGACCCCGGGCGGGCGTCGCTCGTTCTCACCGACGAGCGGCTGCGGGTGCTGTGGGCGACCGGGTTCGCGCCGGTCGACCTGCGTCGCCTGGACCTCTCCGAGCAGGTGGTCGGCCACAACAGCGCGGCCCGCGCCCTGTGCACCGGCCACCGCGCCGAGGTGCACGGCCCCGAGCACTTCCTCGATCTGTGGCAGGACCTCTCCGCGGTCAGCGTGCCGGTGCGGACGCCGGAGACCGGGCAGACCCTGGGCACGGTGACGGTGGCCTCCAGGCTGTGCGCCGAGTGCGGGCCGCATCCCGGGGCCCCGCTCGCCGAGGCCGCGGCGATCGCCGTGGAGGCGGAGCTCCTCGCGGGGTCGAGGGCGAGGGAGCGGGTGCTGCTGGACGCGTATCTGCGGGCCGCGGGTGAGCACGGGCGCGCGGTCGTCGCCCTCGACGGACGCAACCGGCTCGTCAGCGAGGCCGCGGGGCGGCTGCTGTCGCCCGAGGGGCTGGAGGAGCTGGAGCGGCGGACGGTCGACCTGCTGCGGAACCCGGACCACTCGGGGCGACCGGGGTCGGGGGCGGCCACCGGTGGAGCCGTGGGGCGTCGCGGTCCCGCCACCGGTGCGTCAACGGGAGCTTGCGATCCCGTCACCAGTCCACCCACGGGACCTTGCGATCCCGCAGCCAGTGCGCCCACCGAACCCTGCGATCCCACCACCGATCCCGAGCCGATGGCCGCCCCGGCGACTTCGGCCTCGTACCGTGTCCCGCTCCCGAACGGCACCGGGGGTTTCGCGACCGTCACCCCCGTGCCGCACCTCGGCTCGGTCGTCGGCGCGGTGGCCGTGCTGGAACCGGCGGAACGAACGGTCGTGGCGTCGGACGGACCGGTGGTCGTGGGACTCGTCGGGCGATCGGTGCCCTGGCGGCACGCGGCCGGCCGGGCGACGGAGCTGGCCCGCTCCCCCGAGCCCCTGTTGCTCGTCGGCGAGCGCGGCACCGGAAAGACCTCGCTCGCCCGGGAACTGGTCGCGAACCCGTCGGTCACGGACGCGGCGGAAGCCGAAATACGCTCCGCACTAGGCGAGTTGACGGACGGCCGCCCCCTTCTGATCCGTCATGTCGAGCGCCTCACGCAGCCCGACACGGCGGCCCTCAACTCGCTGCTCGAAACGCGACCGGGCGCACCCCTGCTGGTCACCTACACCCCCGGTCCGCCTCCCGGCCCTTGTCTCCAACGGCTCCTGGACACCCTCGCCCCCCGCTCGGTCACCCTGCCCGCACTGCGCGAACGAACGCAGGACATCCGGGAGTTGCTCCCGGCCCTGACTCCTCCGCCCGCGCCGGGACGCCCCCCGCTCACCTGGACCCTGGAGGCGCTGCGCGCCCTGGAACAGCACCCGTGGCCCGGCAATGTCACCGAACTCTCCCACGTCGTACGGGCGTTGGCCGAGACACGGCGCACGACGGGCCCCGTCCGGCGCGCCGAACTGCCGGACCCGGTGCGGGAGGGACCCGCGACCCGGCGCCTCAGCCCGATGGAACACGCCGAGCGCGCCGCCATCCTGGAGGCCCTGCGCCGCCACGGCGGCAACAAGGCGCGGACGGCGGCAGCACTGGGTATCGCCCGCGCCACCCTGTATCGGAAGCTGCGGGGTTATCGGGGCCATCAGGGCTGAGCGGTGTATCTGCCGCCTGACGGTTTCGACGCGGCGGGCATGACTCCGCGAGACCCACCGAACTCGTCCGGACTTGTCCGCACCGTGTTCACCGCAGGTCGGCCTGCGCGGAGCTGTCGTCGAGGAAGCCCCCCGACTGGTGCTGCCAGAGCTTCGCGTAGGCGCCGGCCGAGGCGAGCAGCTCCTGGTGTGTGCCCTGCTCGACGATCCGTCCGCGGTCGAGGACGACGAGTCGGTCCATACCGGCGACCGTGCTCAGTCGGTGGGCCACCACCAGCGCCGTCCGCCCCTCCATGAGCCGCCACAGTGCCTCCTGGACGAGGATCTCGCTCTCGGAGTCCAGGGCGCTGGTCGCCTCGTCGAGCAGCAGGATCGGCGCGTCGCGCAGGATCGCCCGGGCGAGGGCGACCCGCTGGCGCTGCCCGCCGGACAGCTTGACACCGCGCTCGCCCACCATGGTGTCGAAGCCGTCGGGCAGCGCCTCGGCGAACTCCGTGACGTGTGCCGCCTCGGCAGCGCGGCGGATCTCCGCGTCGGTGGCGTCCGGCCGGGCGAACGCGATGTTCTCCCGCAGCGTGCGGTGGAACATCGCCGGGTCCTGCGGCACATAGGCGATCAGGCTGCGCAGGTCTGCCTGGCGCAGCCTGCTGATGTCCTGGCCGCCGATCAGGATCCGGCCCGCGTCGATGTCCGTCATCCGCAGCAGCAGCCGGCCGAGCGTGGTCTTGCCCCCGCCGGACCGGCCGACGAGACCGATCCTCGCCCCGCTGGGCACCATCAGGTCGAGCCCCTCGAACAGCGGCTCCGCTCCCGCGTGGGCGAACCTCACCCGGTCGAAGCGGACGTCGGCGGCGCGGGACCCGAGCGGCTCCGGCGACGCCGGGTCGAGCACGGTCGGCGGCGTCAGCAGCAGCTCGGTGAACTGCGCGGCCTCCGTCATCGAGCTCTCCAGCCGACGGTAGATCTGGTTGAACTCGAACATGATCCGCGTCGCGTTGGTGTAATACGTGAAGGCCACCACGACGGCCTCCACGCCGAGCCTGCCCCCGCCGAGCGCGACCGCGAGCAGCAGACCCAGCACGTTGGTCAGAACGGACATCGGCGCGACCAGCGTGTCGATGCGCAGGTTGCCGTAGTCCCACGACCTCAGCATGAGCCGCCGTGACACCGCGACCCGGGACCGGTGCTCGGCGGCCTCGCGTTCCTCGGCGGCGAACGCGCGGACCGTGTCCATGTTCATCAGACTGTCGGCGACATGGCCCGACACCCGGGCGATCGCCTCCTCGCGCCGGTCGACGAGCGCCTGGCGGCGACGGATCAGGGGCACCACGCACAGTGCCGTCAGCGCGATCATCGTGAGCAGCCCGGCCACCAGCAGCGGTTCGTAGCGCCACAGCACCACCGACCCGAACGCCAACGGCACGAAGCTGCCCACGACCTGGAACGTCAGGGTGTCGACGCATTCCTCGAAGCGGGAGGCGAAGCTCAGGACCCGCTTGGTCAGCGACCCGGCGAAGTTGTCGTGGAAGAACGTGGCGTCCCTGGCGAACAGTTCGTCCATGCCGATCACGTACAGGTGCTCGATGCCGAGCGCGTCAATACGGTTCATACAGTGCAGGCCGATGCGCCACAGCGTCTCCGCGAACAGCAGGACACCGGCGAAGCCGAGGACGTAGGGCAGCGTCGCGCCGAAGGCGATACCGGCGTCGTCGGCGATACGGCCGACCAGCTTCGCGACGATCAGCGGCGCGATGTAGTTGAGTCCGATGTTGCCCAGCGCGCACAGCAGCATCGCGGGCACCGTCAGCCACCGGAGCCGGGCCAACTCCCGCCCGTAGTAACGAAGTGCGAGGAGTACCGAGCCCTTGCCCCTGACCTTGGGGGCCTCGCGCGATTCCGACGATCCCATCCCCACCCCGTGGTGTCGTACCGCACCCCGCCACGTGCTTCGACACCGCAGTGTCCTGCGACGGCGGCCACGGAGTCCACGCGTTTTTTCTCAGCCAACGCGGCTCCTCTGCTTCGGCACATGGATCGCCGCCACATATCCGAACACCGTCGACGCGGCGATGCTCGCTCCGGCCTCGAGGGTGACCGCCGCCGGCTTGCCGCGCTCTCGCTCTCGCCCGACCACCCGCCATCTCTGTGCTTCTGGTCACACGATCATTACCTTCTGTCATTTATTAGGACGTCCTACTATCTCCATAGTCAGATCTCCCCCGACCCGTCCGGGAAGGCCCCGATGAGCGACCTGCACCGTCCCGTGCATCCTGTCCGCCTGGTCACCGCGTCCGCCCTGTTCGACGGGCATGACGCGTCGATCAACATCATGCGGCGGATCTTCCAGTCCCAGGGCGCCGAGGTGATCCACCTGGGACACAACCGGTCGGTGCGGGAGGTCGTGGACGCGGCGCTGGAGGAGGACGCCCACGGCGTGGCGGTCTCGTCCTACCAGGGCGGACATGTCGAGTACTTCGAGTACCTGGTCGAGTCGCTGCGCGCGCAGGGAGCGGATCACGTCCGTGTGGTGGGCGGTGGCGGCGGCGTGATCGTGCCCGAGGAGATCGCCCGGCTGCGCGGGAGCGGGGTGACCATCTTCTCTCCCGAGGACGGTCAGCGGATGGGCCTGGCCGGGATGGTCAACTCGGTCGTGCGGGACTGTGACTTCGACCTGTGGGACGGCAAGCCCGTCGACGCGGCCGCCGTGCTGGCGGGCGACCGGTTCGCGATCGCCCGTGCCATCACCGGCGCGGAACTCGGCAAGCTGCCGACGGAGTTCCTGGAGCAGCTGAGGGCCACCGCCCGGCCGGTTCCGGTACTCGGTATCACCGGCACCGGAGGGTCGGGGAAGTCGTCGCTGACCGACGAGTTGGTGCGCCGCTTCCGTGTGGACCAGCGGGACAAGCTGCGGATCGCGGTGATCGCGGTCGACCCGACACGGCGCCGTGGCGGCGGCGCGCTGCTCGGTGACCGGATCCGGATGAACTCCCTCGACGGGAGCCGGGTGTTCTTCCGGAGCCTGGCCACCCGTGGCAGTCGCGAACTGCCCGAGCACCTGTCCGACGTGATCGACGTCGTGAAGGCCGCCGGCTTCGACCTGGTGATCGTGGAGACGCCGGGCATCGGCCAGGGCGACGCGGCCATCGTGCCGTTCGTCGACACCTCGCTGTACGTGATGACGCCGGAGTTCGGTGCCGCCTCGCAGCTGGAGAAGATCGACATGCTCGACTTCGCCGACGTCGTGGCGATCAACAAGTTCGAGCGGCGCGGCGCCAAGGACGCGTTGCGTGACGTGGGCCGCCAACTGGTCCGCAACCGTGAGGCGTTCGGCATGCGGCCGCAGGACATGCCGGTGTACGGCACTTCGGCGGCGACCTTCAACGACGACGGGGTCACCGCCCTGCACCAGCACCTGAGGACCGTGCTCGCCGAGAAGGGGCTG
>Ga0307514_10002939_pt1 | contig 16951 bp, 23 predicted proteins | sample 16_EM_MG_FD_203088 | JGI IMG/M metagenome (GOLD analysis project Ga0307514, IMG submission 203088) | Populus trichocarpa ectomycorrhiza microbial communities from riparian zone in the Pacific Northwest, United States - 16_EM | ecosystem: Host-associated > Plants > Roots > Unclassified | place...
TCTTGATTCCTATCTGCCAAACTCTGCAAGGTAGCCGCAAAGCTACCGGACTTGGGACGGTGACCCAGTCGTTTGTGTTCCTGGGACATGATCTCGGCGGCTAACTCTGCAAAAACGAGGCATCACAAGGCGGCATGGATGCAGAATCTTGGTTTAGCTTCCTTCTGTTGCGGCTTTTCTGGGGGGAGGAGCGCTTTCTGGAGCCCCTGGACGAACCTTTCGTCACCGGTTCATGGTCACGTTTATCAATTACCGATTGCGCTTCGGCGGAGAGCGAACCAGGGGGAGGACGGTATCCTAGCGCCTTTTGTTCCTCAGACTGGAGCTTGTGTGCTTCTTCGGCCGTCAGGGTGTTTACGTTGATAAGCCTGCCTGCCCTGGCCGTGAAGAAGGGGGCAAACCAAAGCAAGAGTGGGCCCGATCCGGGAAGGTGAGGGTGAGAGTCTGAAATGAGAATAAAAAATTGAAAATGTCCTTACTTGATCCTTTCGGCGTCAGCCCTGGCAGCCTCTCTCAACGTCGCAGCGTCAAGGCCAAGGCTGGAATCTGGGTGCTTCGCGGATGATCGTTGGGCTTTGGCGGCGAGAGAATCAGGCGGCGGCCGATATCCCAGCCTCTTATGTTCCTCGGACATGATGATTCGCGCGTCCTTAGCACCGACCTTGTCCAGGTCAATGCCAAGAGACACCATCTGGATGCGATTCGCATCTTCGAGCGCAGCGACCTTGAGGACCTGGGGATCGACAGTTCCGGTGGTGGCGGCGTCTGCGGTGTCTTTGGATTCGGCGGGTTTATCGTTCGCGGCCGCCACAGCGAACGTACCGACGGGAGGAAAGTGACCTATGGCCTGTATTTCCTCAGCATCGATCTTGGATTCGTCGTCTGTTGTATGCGATTGCGATTATCAGAAGTTCCAGTTCCCGCTCCCCGCAGGCTATGACGCAGCAAGCTTCTTTGACGCACCTTGACGCAAAGCGATATTGATAATGGCACCCTCGGCAACCTCAGCAACGATGTGGTGAGCGTCCTGGTTGGCGGCGGCGGTAACGTTTTCTGCGTTAGACGAGGACATGGCTTGTGTAGGTGGAAGTGGGAGACGCAGGGAGCGTTCCGTGGGGGTCCGTCCACGGCATCTTACAGGATTTCCCTTTGGCGTGGGTGAATGTGGAGTCCGTTAGCCACTCTTCTTTCGGAGATCAATCGAAATCGTACGTGGAACTCAATCCACCTCAGAATCCATGGCGGGCCTGGATCTCGTTCTGTCATCTGGTGTGGAACTCTACGCGCTCAACTGAGCTAGCCGTAGTCCCAACTTGCACTTGTTCGATCCCGATCGACCGGGGAATGGGGCGTTATACAGCGATGAGCGATGACGCAACGGAGTCGACAAAGAGTCCAAGCTCGGTGGGACGTGTTGATGTGTGTGTGCCAGGCCCACTTTACGAACGGAGCAAATGTATACGCATTATCCACCACAAATATAGTACTTGAACCAGAGGAAAATGGGTTAAAAGAATACCGAAAAGTTGTCAGCTTCATTGATGTTGGTGATGAGTAGTGTAGTGGCTGGGATGCGGATACCCAGGTGGGAAGTAGGGATAAGGCGGCCAAGGTGTGGGTGCTTGCCAAACAACACCAGGAACAGCGGGATAAACGGGATACTGGGCGGATTGCCAGGGTAAGGTAGGCCACTGCATCGTCAGGGCTTGTGGGGTGTGAGGTAGCGTAGGAGTCGAAGCAGAGACTAGAATCACAGACGAGTTGGGCACAGTCGCGTCGCGAGAAGATGAGATGGTTTTGACGGCTTCCGGTTCCTCGGCCATGTCATCCAAGAATACGGGATCTATGATTGGAGGGCGTGTTCCGGTTGTTTTGCGGCGTTTCTGTAATGTTGTGTTTCAGGCACTGGAGCAAGGTACTCGAAGAGAGGCTTACTATCTCAATTGCCCACGAGAAGCTTGTATGTGTAGAGGATCCAGTGCCCGAGTTTATTGTGGAAGCAATGAACCCTTGTATGGAGGGTGCATCCGCCGATAGGGTACTTGCGCTTGAGCCATGCGATACTAATCTCTAAATCTTGGTCCGCTGCGCTGCGGAAGGGGGTGTCATGGAATTGCGCGGATGAGCACGAAGTTCGTGTAGATGCCGACGGAGATGTATACGCACCACAGCCTCCAACTAAATATCTTCTATTTCATCGGGAGTCACCACGTTGTCTTCATCGTCCTCAAGGTTGCGACGACGGCGGCGGCGGGCCATGGTGAGTGAGTCACGCAGGGACCGTAAGCGTGGTGACCCAGGCTGACGATATCCCGATCGGGATTTGTCCCTGTTGGCACGCGATACGGTTCGGGAAATCCGACGGATGTCGCCGAAAAGAACTCTGGCCGTAGAGCAAGGCCAGAGCTGGGTGATTGTCCCCAGGGCTACACAGTGCCGCCGCCTCCCTGCTTCATTTTCAGTTCTGCCGTGGATGTGAAGATCTCGTACTGTATAAGTGCAGCCTACGTGTGTTGCCTCAACCTGGGACGGCGAGCATGCCCCGGAAGACCTCTTCACCAAGTGCGAATTCATCATCGTGGTCCACCCTCATGCCGGAATGAAGTGTTTGTTCACAGATACTCTCACGGATGGCGCCTGGCTATTCGCCAATAGAACTCGGCTGGTGACACCCTTCTACACCGGATATACATGGGGAATTACTTATGCATATCCGCTCACGCTTGGACAAAGTTAGACGACCCAAAAGATTACAGTTGCGCGTGGAGCATATGGAAGACTATGCTCTCGGCTATGCAACTGGTATCAAGATCAAGAAGGATGCGGAGGGGTTCAGCTTTAGGGGTAAGTTGCAAAACCCTTTGAGACGACGGGGTATCAGACTTCTCGTCATCAAGCACAAACTAATGAGCATGCGCAGGTATTTGACAACCCCAGGAAGTTGGTCGAGGTCCACTTGAACTTGAGCAAAATCGCGCAGACGTCTATTCGCGTATTCGCGTACCAGCTGGCGATTTTACTGATTTGAACCCTATCCATTTTACGTTCTTGAACGCGAACTTATCTTTCAGCCTCGCTTTGAATGGAGTTGTCATCGCCCAGATCGTCCGTCCGTCCGTCTTTGAATATGAGGGAGTTAATTCTCCACGAGCAAACGTATTCTCACCATGGCACCTAACGGTACGTATTCAAATGTATGTCGGGCATATACGTGACTGATCTGAGAGGATGGTGGATGTTGCAATACTTACTCGTTGCGATCGTCCACCTACATAAATTACAGGTGTCAATTTGCTTGTTGTGCTGTGCTGTGCGTGTCGTTACAGTGGTCATCACCCATTTCCGACTTTACTGTCCGACGAGGTCATGGGGTGATCTTGGATTGATCCGAGTCCGATCATGTGTCTTCCGGTGATGATACCCGTTGACAGCGCGCGTTGCAACGCTTTTCGACAAAACGGAACAGGATGTTTTTGTTTACACTGTGACATGTAAACAAAGATTTTGAGCGCAGAATCTGTAAGTAATGAGATCAACCGAATCGATAAGCGCTGTCCGCTGCCGATCGTGCCTCCAGCCCTCACTACGACCTCGACTCATGAGCCAGCAGGGTATCGTGAGTTATACGAGAGTATGGGGGGATGTACGATCTTTGCCAGTAAGTTGTGTAAATCTTTGTTTACGTGTCACGGTGTGAACAAAAAAATCCTACTTTATTTTTTCGAAACGCGCCGGAACAACCTCATTCACGCCACTAGTCTTTATCGATTGTCGGCGAACTATTCTCCAATTGTATGTGCTAGTGAGTTCCTACTGGATGGGGTAAGGTCTTTCCTCGGATTGTTTGACCTTTTGTCACGTTCTTCTGTCGGGAAATGAAAACCTTCAGGCGGGCTTTTGTGTGCTTTTGCACGTTTCCCGGTACGGGCTAGCCATTCAGCCTGGTGAGGGGTCCATCAAAGATTGTTTCGAGATCTGGATTTGAATGTCGGTTGACGTTGTAGCTCGTGTGTTGGGCGGCCCAGCACTCGATCATGTAATTCGCCACTGGGCTTTTTGTTGTCCATCCAGACCACTCCCGCCCTCTCTCACAGGACTAACCCATTACGTTACTCCGCTGGACTCTGACAAATTCCACTCACCTCCTGTGACAACAAAAAGTCCATTCATGACAAACGTCGATAAAACGTGCGCAAACACACTCCCATCGCGTTACAGCGGTTCCCGAGAACCTTGTCCTGTTGATTTTTTCCCCTTACGATCGACCGGCGCGTGCTGCAGCGAGATCGCTTGGTGTAAGCACAGGGACCGTCGTGGACATCCCCCACCTTCGTCTGATTCCGTTTTGCGCCCGTTATCCAGCCCCTCGTTTCGTTTCGCATTAGGAAAATGGTCTCCACAAGCCTACTTCCTAGATTACGTAATGGCTCTTATCGCGAGTTATTGTGAGTTAACATTATCCATCCTTACGGTCGAAAATAAGAGACCTCCATGTTCTCTGATGGTGGCACTGCTACCCTCATGCCCATGTTGATCTTCCTGAAAACCATACTTGCAGGTCCTCTCGGTGGTGAGGAGAAGGAACGTGGTTACCGAGACTTCGCCAGACACTGACGTCGGCAAAGTACGCGCCGATCGATCGGGAGGAGGACAAGGTTTTCGGGAACCGCTGCTGCTGTTTCAGTGTTTTTTTATTTATTTTCCCAGTGACGCCCTCTTTTGCAAATAGACCCAGCCGAAATGTTTTTTCTTCTGGTCACCCACACACCGTCCCTGCAACTCCTTGGGTAGCTCATGCCGTTTTTGTTTAGAATCAGACCGGTTCCACATTACCCGCCCCCAGTATTTATAGGGATTGGTCTGGGTGGGGGTGAGGCGCGTTGTAGGCTTTTGTCCTACTTTCTTCTGCTATGTCTCCCCCGTTGTCGGAGCTGCTCCACGCGACTCTCTCGATATCGTGTTCCGAGCCCATCGTCGTCGCGTCCCTCATCCTGGGGCTGGTATGCGTGGGATCTTATTTTCGCTGGAGGAAGAGGGTAGCTTCGTACCCTCCCGGCCCCCCACCTGACCCCATCTTGGGCAACGCTCGGCAACTGGTCAAGATCGACAATCAGGAACGAGCATTCGCTGACTGGGAACGGACGTACGGTCAGTCATCGCTACCGTCATCCCGTACCATCTACTGACGGGTTATCTCGCCCAAAGGTGACATCAACTATCTCAGCGTATTCAACAAATCGATTCTGATCCTCAACTCCTTTTCTGCTGCGAGAGATCTCTTGGAGAAGAAGGGCGCAATCTATTCCAGCCGTCCGACTTTGGTCATGTTGTGCGAGATGTGAGTCGCCACTTATTGTAATGCCCTCGGCATCGACCTTATCGGCATGCAATAGGATGGGTTGGGGGGATATATTGGTTCATCTCCCGGGCGGGCCCAAATTCCGTAAACACCGTAAGATCATCCAAGATCGGTTCAGCCCACGCGCGTTAGAGAAGTACGCCGCGTTACAACGGCAGGAAGCTTACAAGACACTATTGGACATCGGTCATTCTCCGGACGATATCCTTATGCATTTAAAGAGGTAATCCATTTCTGTGAACGTTCTCTTTGTCCCTTGTTGACGTTTACGTAGATTTGGTAGGGTACGCGTCTGCTTAAGAACTCAACCAGGCTGATTCGTCTTGGCATTGTCCAGTGTGCGGTGTCGTGCTAAACATTACATACGGGCACAAGGTGGAAAACATCAAGGACCCACTCGTTGTCAACGGTGACAAAGCAACGAGTAACACCGTTAACATCGGAGGACCAGGTTCTCTCCTGGTTGACCTCATTCCGATTCGTACGTTTATTTCGCCTGCTGTTCTTACCAAACATAAACTGACCGCATGCCGAGCATAGTGAAATACTGGCCGACATGGATGCCGTTCTCCGATTTCAAGAAGCACGCTGTGTATACCCGTGCGCTGGTCAGTGATCTCATAAACACCCCTTATAACCGGGTTAAGGGGAGTATGGTTCGTCCGGTGACTTGGTGTGCTATCCGCCCGTTAACTCTACCCTATCCATTTTCAGGCTTCTGGAACAGCAACGCAATGTATCGCGGCTGACCTGCTCGAGACTATGAACAACCAAACAGGACCTTACAGAGAGGCGGAAACGATTGATGAAGAAGATGTTAAGAGAATAACAGGGGTGCTGTACGGAGGTAATATCGTCTGCTATGTCATGTTTCTGGTGATACTAAACGGACCCACGATAGCCGCAACAGATACCGTCGGTATTTGATACTTGTATGCGGACGAGGCGCTGAATTTTCGATTGCTCAGACCGGTTCGACATTGACGACCTTCTTGCTATGTATGGTCAAACATCCAGAAGTGTTCAAGAAGGCCCAGGAAGAGATCGACCGGGTCATCGGAAATGATAGGTTGGCAGACTACGACGATAAGGACTCGCTGCCGTATTTCTCCGCCGTGTTGAGGGAAGTTTTGAGGTGCGATTAACCCCACTCGTGTTGCTGATAGCGAGGGAGTTCCGTTTTCTAACTCACCTTGCGGTTTCTAGATGGGGTTGCCCCGTACCTCTAGGTCAGCAAGTTTTAGTGTGGATATATGATATGAACAAACCTCGGCCTCCTTAGGTGTTCCACATCGGTTGGTTGAAGAGGACAACTACAGAGGCTACGTTGTACCTGGCGGGACAACGGTTCTCGCAAACGCTTGGTACGTTTACCGCACTTATCGGAGCGAGGGATCTAGGCGTTTTAACTCTGGTGTTCCAGGGCAATGACACGCAACGAAGCCATGTACCCATCACCGAACACGTTTGACCCAGAGAGGTTCTTTGGCCCCGAAAAGATGGCAAGTGAAGCCTGTCAACAAGTTGAAGCCGTGTTTGGTTTCGGAAGGAGGATCTGCCCAGGACGATTTTTCGCGGAAGCAAACATCTGGATGCTCATGACGAACATGATTGCGACGATGAATGTCAGTAAGGCTGTGGATGAGAAGGGGAGGGAGATTGATGTTGTGGGAGAGTATTTCGGTTCGTTTGTTAGGTGAGTTCGTCGGTTTAGGTGTTGATTTTCGTGTGTGCTAAACGTTGAGTAGACACTCGAGGCCGTTCAAGTGCAAGGTTGGGTATCGATCTGAGAAATCGAGAGCACTTGTAGAGCAGGCCAACTTATTGCACAATTGAGGGTAACGCGTACTTGTATTACGTTCTATGTAGCTCATTTCGGCTTGCCGCACTTGCCATGTTGTACCAACGTATCCGCCGAAAATACGTGTGTTGTCCCGTTTCGCGATCCCCACCACTTGCATATGCATGGTGACCCAACCTCCTGAAGTTGTGGTAGACGTTTCCCGTGCTATCCGCGGGACCCCCCTGTCAGAGAAACAGTCAAAGTGACGTATTATCCAAGGCTGCCAGGTGACGTCGGCGGACGTTGCAAGCGTGGGAAAGATTCGGTGACCGACGGCGACCGTGGCCGGCGAGTCCCCGCTCGTCTCAGCCAGGGGCCTTTAACTGATTCAATCTTTAACGCTCCTCTCGTCGGGCGCTCTCTGTTTCGAATGCACGACTCTTACCAGTGAACCTCCGCCACGAAACACACACCCATGTTCGGTACATCCAAGATCTCATCCATCATCAACGCTTCAGGCTGCAACATCAAGACGCCTGGCCATGTGCCCCTAGATGTTGAGAATTACCCTGTGGCGCCAGATAGCCTCTCTTTGGAACAGGTCCATGTATACGTGCGACATGGTAGGTAGCGGATCGTGAGTCCTCTTTCATTGGTGGGTTTTACGAGTACGTCATCTCAGGTGAACGCACGCCGGTTAAGGCCAGGATGACGGAGTATATCCCACCACAGTGGCAGATATGCCACGTTGCGAGACAGTTCAAGGCTGCTGTCGCTGGTCCCGGTGTCAGCGAGACCCTGCAGGTCAAGCGAGTCGTCGAAAGGAAAGACGGAACGTTCGACTATGGTGAATGGTCCGTGACTTCAATTGTTTCTGCGCCCCTCGCCTTTCTTGACCTGCCCGAAAATAGTACCAATGCCGAGCTTACGGACTTCGGTCGCAAGGTATGAGATGTGGTTGAGGTTCTGCCACTCCGAATAACGAACGCGTTTTGGGCAGTCCACTTATAACTTCGGAAATGCCTTGAGGAAGCTTTATGTTGACAGGTAGGAGGCTTCTCCTTTCAAGTTTTGCGTGGGTCGAGCGCAAGTTTAGGTTGCACTTTCTGCCTGATGTCATGGAGAACACCGAAGAGGTGTACCTGAGGTCAAGCAACAGAACGAGGACCATTGAGTCTCTTCAACAAGTCATCCATGGATTGTTCCCTCTAGATAAGCAGGGCCAGTTTTTCGTTCCCCACATCTGTGTCAGGTCAGTCCTCCTTATCTTCTCCCACCGGTCCGTTGGTTTGACGAGCGCGACCAGGAACAAACGGGACGAGAACTTGTACCCAAACACTTCTGCCTGTCAGCGACTCAATACTCTTATGGATGAGTTTGCAAAAGGTATGTCTCGAGGCGTAGTCATACGGATGTTCTGGATCTGATACCTCGTGACACTAGCTGCTGCGGCTTCGATGAACCCTACGTTGGAACCTCTAGATAAGAAGATTTCGAAGTATATCAGCGGTAAGCCTATTAGGATCGATGGGTCCCCCAAGGCGAGCGGTATACTTGAGACGGTAAGCTATATTTGTGATGCGTTTGTGGTAATCCTTTTCTCATGCTTTGGGTTGTAGATCCGTGCTGCGACCGCCAATGGCGTAAAGGTTCCAAAGGAGTTCTTGGACCCTGCCGTCATGGATCCCATTGCAAGATAATCCATACCCTCTTTATCAACAACACCACTAACGCGCACAAACATTAGGAAAAGGCAGTGGTCGTCGAATGGTTTGGAGGATGTGAGGAAATCCGATTTTTCTCAAACGCCGGGTCTAATCCTGCTAACTGCAATATAGACGCTGTATCTCCAGAGCTAAGACGATTGGGTATCGGTCGTGTCATGGACGACATTTCTCAGAAGATGCAAAGGAAGTCGCTCAAGAAGCACGAGGACCAGCTAAAGATCCTCGTTAACTGTACCCATGACACCACCATCGCGGCTGTTTTGCAGACCTTTGGCGTCTACGATCAGAAGTGGGTCTTGACCGCTACCGCTTTCTGTGCGTTTGGCTCAGTGGACCCGATTCATCAGATGGCCGCCGTTCACGGCTCAGATGACTTTCGAACTGTATAAGGACAAGTCAGATACTTCGCCACCGCAGAGCGAGTCGTTCTTGAATAGGGTCACTTCCTCTTTCACACGCCCAAAAATCCCCAAGACGTACTGTATGTGCGAAACATACCATCCTTGGTATCAATGACTTGACGTGAATATTTTTTCTGCAGACGTGCGAATGAGGTACCAGAACGATACGATGATACTCCCCGCTTGCGCTGCGCCTGGGAACCATCTCGAGGGCAACCCTGAGTTCTGCACTCTCAAGGCATTTGCCGAGACGATCAAGGAGTTCACTCCGACAGACTGGGAGGGAGAATGTGCCAAATAGTTTATTCATCGGGATGTCTACTGGAACAAGGAGGGTGGGTAAATCTGCACACAGTCAGATATTGTAATGCCATCTATAGCACGTTGGCTGTTGGTCGTCATTTCTTCCCTGCTGTCGCGTCTTTAGCTTCAATCCACTGTTTTGGAACTCCCTTCGCAATCAATAGATCAGTGACTGCCTTGTGTTGCTTTCCTTGAACCACAACTTCCTGTCCGGCCGCCTTCCCTGGGAGAGGATTGACGGACGTTGAGGATGCGCAGGCTTTCCGAAGTTCCTCCATGAGGTCGTCTGCTTCCACTTGAAAGTTTTCAAATCCAATGACACAAGTTGTCGCACGACGTCCCTGGCGGGCCTTGATGGTGACGGAGATTGATTTCAGTTCGCCCTTCCTGAGGTAAGCGTAAGTAACGCGGGAAAATGAGAAGTCGAGTCCTTACTTTACGACCGAGTCCCTTCCCTCTCCTGCAATCTCAAACCAGGGTTGCATGTTCTTGGTGACCCTATCAACCACCTCATTGCGACGTAGAAACCCGACTTCTTGGAGCTGCTTCCGTTCGCTGGCCTTCCGGTCTGAGAGAGCATCCAGTAGAATCGAATTCTCCGTCACGTTGACGTAGGCTTGGTCTTTAGGGTTCGATAGTTGTTTCGCAGTCACGTATCCATTGACGATGGACCTAATCTCTGCTTGAGTGAGGAGATCCCCTGTACTAAAGGATTGCAATACTGCGTTCAGTTATGTTGCTTGGTTAGGGGATGCGCTCGCGCTCACTCTCTACCAGCTTCTCTGAAAAACGGGACGTTGCCCATATGTGGTTTCCAAAGGAGGGTTATCCTGAGTTCACGTTCCTTTTCTTTGGCCTTTTGCTCCTCTTGGCGTTCTCGTTCCTCCTTCCTCTCCTTCTTTTCCTCGACACTCTTCACCGTTACGTGGTCACTGTGTTCGTCGATACTCGGATGTAATGAGTTGACGCCTACGTGAGTTCTGAACAAGGGCAACCCGAATACTTGGATGCACTACACACCAATAACCACGACTTCTCCTTTGGTTTCCTTGACCTTTATCAATTCCTCCTTGGCGTTCGCCTTGAGGAAGGCGGTCAAAGATTTGTACGTAGAATGTTTGATGTCCACTGGAGTGCTAGTGGCCGAAACATCCTTAAAGGGACGGTACGGCAAAACGTACTTCTCGCAGAAGACTGAAGGGGAGATTGGGAAGGACGATGGGGGTAGCGTTGACAGCGTGGTGGAAATTGATTGGAGCAAGGCCGACCGTAGTAGATCAGAAACCTCTACATTCCCCGGGGTCAGAAATGGTTTTCCGATACCCAACAGACATACCTTGTTGGGATAATGGATTCGATTCCTCTTTCGGGGGCATAGGCGAAGGCACATTCCGAGGTTGTGAGGGTCCTTCTTCAGGGCTTCTCAATGTGGTTTCTGTGAGGGCGCCAGGATCACCGCTGTGGGAACCTTCACCACCAACCTCGGAGCCCGCCTTCTGGTTGAACTCGATGACTCGTGGGGTAGGAGGATCTTCCCTACTACCCATCTCCCATAAATGGTCCTTCCATGTGTGAACGATATTCACAGCTTTCCCTTTCCCGGGTCCTCTAACTTGGTCGCCTGCGAGAGCCATATGACCCACAGCAAGCGCAGGTCCAATTTGTGGAGCACCGTTCACGGCTGGATAGTGTTGAGTAACGCAAACGAGTTGGCCAACTGATAGAGATGGCGAATGCTGAACCACTGCCCTTAAAAAATCTCAATGGCAAGAAAGGGTTATGGTGGTGAATGAGACAAACCCCCTGGTGCCATTAGGTCTGCACCGTTGATCAAGACCGGTATGACGACAGGTGGTGTTGAGAGGAACGGAAGCAGATGAGCATGCTTCCACAACGTGTACACTAAAACGGATAGGTGAGAAAAGCCTAAATGCGAACGTTTTACCCAATTACGCGTTGGTATCAGATGATCAGATCCTTTTCCCGTCGTGAACCAGAGGGGAACGCCATCAGATGAGAGGTAAGCCACCTGGACGCGATCGAATAAGAAGATAAATTCAAGGAGATTGCCCGGAAATTGCGTACGCCAGGAACTCTCGAATAAGATGTGTATTTTACGGAAAGTAGCCCTTCCGGAACAAGAAGTTCTCCGATCTCTGGGGAAAGGGAGAACTCCTGTGTCACTTTCTGCCGGAGCTTTTTACGATCAGAATTTCTCAAGGGTGCTGGAATCGTTTCAGGAACAAGGACTGTTGAGCGACGATTTTAAATCGCACCGGATGTTTTGAAATCCGCCAAAGGTTTCTTGAACATGGTGGCGGATAGAAGTTACAATCGACGGTGGCTGTGCTCCGTGAGAGTACGACTCGGATAGGGGTAAACGTGGCAATGGATTCTATCGTCTGGTCGTGGAGGCTTATCGATGTGTCCCTCAGAGTCCGGTCCGGGACTGCATAAAAGGGGTCGAAAAAACCTTGTCTTCTAGCTCTGTCATGAGGGCTAGGCGCGTCGGGTGGACGGTGTGCCAACCGAAGTCACCCATTCTCAAAATCGGAACCGGATCACTAGAAAAAGAGCTGTTCACTACTATAGCTCTGATGTTATGACTAGAGCTTGTAAGGTAAAGCTCGGCGTTAAGCACGCCAACTAGAACCGAGCCAACTGGTGTGTGGCGGATTTTTTTCTTATTTGGTTAACACTGAGGCATATGCAGGGCCTATGCGGGCATTTTCGCTTCTCAAGGTTTCAGGCCTCAGGACCTGAACTTGTTTTTGACGAGGCTTCTCGAGTGTAGCTGGAGGATCGACTGTTACGATTCTGAAGGACCAGGTTCACGGGCGGGGGGAGGCTCCGATCAGCTAGTTTGGGGAATGAGGGAAAGCAACGCTGACGGGCATTCGAATATTGATCTCACCGCTTCCTCATGGGTGCTAAAAATCGTCATTGAATAGAGCGCCGGCGCTCCGGAGTTTAAACATACCCACCTCTGTTGGGTCTACGCGGAGAGGGGGGAAAAGGTGGAGGTCTCGCCCAACCAGCGTCCAACATCCACTGGGGATGAGAAGAGTTTGGTGTATGGATATAAACGTTTGATGCATGGGAAGCATAGGTTGAACTCGGCCTCGAGCTGATCACGGCTATCCGGGCCAGCAAGACCATTTCACCTCAGGTCAGTACAGCCACAACAAAGGTGATGGGAGCTCTTCGCTGATAGCCATCCCAACATCGTCGCGCCCTCGCGTACGCTAACGACGCCAAATACTGATTAGCAGCATGGCCAGACGATCGATATCTCTCAAGAGGTGTGCAGGAGGGTGTGAGGGATGCAAGACCTCTGTCGTTGGCAGTGGAAATAGTTTACACCCCTGAAGGCACATCGCCTCACCGGGGCACAGTTTCCAGCAATCAGCAGATATCCGGTTATCAAGTTCCGTCCTGGATGAGGGAAGCGACGATGCGGACAAAAAATTATAAATACTAAACAAAGGCAAACAACTCTAGAAGAGACCCAACAAATCTTCCTCCTGCTTTTGCGCCTGTTGCGGTGGCGGTGAAGTGACCTGAGGAGGGGAGGTCATGCCACCCAGTCCCAACCCACCAAACGCGTTCTGTTGCTGTTGGGGTTGCAGTGTCGGTGGTGAGCTAAACAGGTTCGTTGGAGCCACCGGAGCTGATGCCGGTTCCGTGGTGCCCATGTTCCCAAAGATAGAGACGAGGTCGTCCAGTGGGTTTGATGAAGTGCCCGCCATAAGGTTCGCGGCCGCAGGTATGGTGGTAGAAATCTGCGTGGCGGCCAGCCCAGACGGTTGATCTGAAGGAACGTCGTCAAAGTCAAGAAGGTTCTCAGCCTGTTGACCCGCTGCGACGGTTTGCAAGGCCTTCTTGGTGGAGAATTGGTCGTCCGAAACACTACAGAGTGGGTGTAAGGTACCAAACGGAGAGAGAACTTTGAGTCCATGAAGACGCACTCTTCCTTTCTCTGTACAGAGTCGGCACCAATACGCCCCAGCCCGATGAACGTGCCAGCAGGTTTGTGGTATACACTGGCCAGACTCGACATTTCGCTGATGAGCTCGTCCAACAGTGCTGGAGAAACATTTGTTCTTGGAATGGATATTGGCGGTCGGTGAGCCAAAACCACGGCCTAAGGGTCCGTGAGACCAAGAGAACCAACTCCTCAACAGAAGCCCATACCTTTGCTGCTCCCGGATCCGTTGATAATAACCTCCAGTAGACGTACGCTCGATCTCGGACGTCCGGGGAGTCACAATCTTTGGTTGCCGTGTTTAATACCTTTTGCACCAAGCCCTGCGACGTTTCTGGCTTTCGCAGGAAAAGTTTCACCACCGCTGTGAGCGTTTGTAGTTGCACCTAAAGGGTGAGGCAGGCTATAATACTGGAGACGGCAGGCAGTTTACGAGAACGTACAGGGTAAGACTCCTCCATGAAAGTATCCACAAAAATTCCCAGCAACTCATCGGCGTTATCGATCTTGTTCGCATACTCCCCAATGATCCATATCAATGAGGCCTTAGCTTCTGGTTCATCGAGCTCATCCAGATTAGCACACAGCGTTGGAATGATACCCTCATACTGTGACGGGTATTTCCTGAAGATATCCTGAAACGGGGGTAAGAAAGGCTTCTCCCTTTTTTTACACAGGTATCACCTTCATCACAACCACAGCCTCTTGAACGACATAGCTAACCCTCGTCGCAATGAGATCCAACAAGACGTTCACGCATCGTTCAGCTCCTTCCTCGATCTTGATTGCAGCTTGACCGATGGCCTTGACACTCTTCCTCACGAAGTCGACATCGACTTCCGATGCGTACCTGGACCAAGGAATTCAGCTGTGAGGGGCTGTGGATCAGATATCAACCTACTCTTTGAGTTCACTGAGCAAAGGATCGACGTTGTTTTCATTCGCAAGCCGCACCATGATATCGAGTTTCTCCACCTTCACGTACAGCGGGTCGTTATACTTGCAGAAGAATACCCTCATTTCGTTCGAGAGGACACCAGGTTCCTTTTGCAGCAGTAAGTTGATGTTCCTCAGTGCGACCCATTGAACTTCAGGCGGGGAAGACAACAGGGTGACAAGTGGAGGGGCCATCTTTCGGACCAACGTTTTTCGAAGCTGTTCACCTGTAACTCCACGCATATGGATCATGGTGGCCTAAAACACCCCATAAGTCGAAGGGATTCGGCAAACGTGGCAAGGCTTTACCTTGATGGCAGCCAAAACCACGCTTCCGTTCGCATGCTGGAATTGGGGAACGACACGTTCGCATATATGCTCGCTTTCTCGCTCGTCAACGGCTTCGTATCTAGCCAGCGCGTTCAAGAGGGCGACCCTTCCCCACTCGGAACACTCGTTCAGGGCAATGAGGAGTTTTTGAAGTACCGAAGAATCGATGGCGAAGAGTCCTTCCTCCGATCCGGCGGAAACGGATGCAAAGTGGATGTCCGAAAGAGCGGCAATCGTGTTTGCGACGACCTTGGGGGAAAACCATGAGCAGACAGCACGGGGGAACGATGGCCTGCCGACTCACCATTGGATTGGGATCAGCTACCATATCCCTCAGTTGATCCAGGAACCCGTTGTCCATCACCAACTCCGGCTTCAAGTCGTACAGCTTCGCCACGCACAGCGCAGCGGTTTTCCGGACGTACGGATCGTCGTCCCTCAAACACTTCTGCAACGGGTCGCAAAGGTAATCGATGATCTTTTCGGCGCGTAGACATCCCATGGTACGGATCGCCAACGCCCGCACGAGCGGATTCGGATCCTCAGCATCTTTGACAAAGGTGTTGACGGCGAGGATGACGAGTTCGGGTTGTGTCTTGGCGTAGTTCATTAGGTACAGATACACGAGCTTTTTCTGCTCGAGATCTTCCGTCTGCATGTTTTTGAGTACGTCGGGGAAGAGACCACTAACATCTACCACAAATCAATCTTCCTTTGCCCGAAGAGCGGGGATTCTGCTGAGACGCACCTTTCCCCACTGTCATGGACGCGATTACACGTTTGATAGCATCTTTGCGTTTATCGCGGTACTCGCTGTTGAGGTCGACGCTGAGCTCGTAGTTTTCTCCTTTACGCGGAGCTTGTCGACTAGTGAGTCCGCTCATGATCCAGCCCGGAAGGTGGAGATGGAGAGTGTCGTTGCCGTAGCAGCCGGCGACGGTCGAGGTTGATCAGAGGAAACGAAAGTGACTTTGGATCAAACTCTGCTATGGCGGACTTGCTCGTCACCCACCACGACGGCACTACGAAGTTACACGTTGTCTACGGCCCAACTCCAACCCGGTGCTCACCCTCCTCGTGGCGTTACCTGAGGTCTCCTCGTCAAAAAACATTCCGTTTCTCTTGTTGCGCAAAGAAATAGAGAGGGAGGGGTCCTCTTCAAGTTTCCCGCTTCCGGTTGCCACCATTGCAGACATCTACGCGTTTGGGGTCAAATAATAAACCTTTACCGAGCACTTGACAATACTGACGCATTTTGAGCGGGGTCGGGGTATGAGGGCACCAGGAGTCGCAATCACGCTATATGCTATCACCTAGATTTCAGTCCCAAACTCGAATGAACGCTGTTACGAATGTGTTGCTTACGGCCTGAATGTCTGGGAGCCGCCATTTCCTTCAAGCGTGCAATCTTTTCTGCGCAGACAAGCTGTTTCATACGCTCTTCGACGACGCTAGCCTTGGTATGCTCTATCTGGTCCTTCAGTGAGAGGCATTGGAGAGTGGCGGATATGGCTTCCGCCTCGGCCTGAGAGCTGCATTGGAGTAATCGCGAGATGTGTTCCAACAGCTGGTCAATGGTCGGGAAAGCGGATGACGAGGCCATGCGATGGAAAGAAAGCTGGGTATACGAAAAGAGCGGATAGGTTACGATAGCGAGTTGATGAAAGAGAGTGTTCAAGGTTGGATTTCAAACTCGTTCTCTTCCACCGCCAGAGTTGACCACCTTGGACCACCAGCTACCCACCTCTCTTTTAACATGGCATCCGACCTCTCTGTCAACACTCCCCAACACGAAATCGTCTACGAGTCTGTGGAGTCGCTTCGAACACAAATCAAGGAAATCGAGAACAAGTGGAACGATGAGCTTAAGCGACTCGAGACTGCCAGGAAGGATAAGGAAGAACTCGAACACATTCTCCGGATCTTGCAAACTCTTGCCGAATACGAACGAGCAGCTACAGTTAAGATGGAGACGATGCTCAAGGAGACGAGGGACGTCCTTGGTATTCCGGACGAAGTCGGCCGCTTGAGTACAGAAACGACATACGATCCGTCGAGGTCATCTACCTCTGGGCATTCATCTGCGCTCGAATTCGACCTGGTCTACAATCCACACGCTACTCCCAG
>Ga0307514_10002941_pt1 | contig 16942 bp, 17 predicted proteins | sample 16_EM_MG_FD_203088 | JGI IMG/M metagenome (GOLD analysis project Ga0307514, IMG submission 203088) | Populus trichocarpa ectomycorrhiza microbial communities from riparian zone in the Pacific Northwest, United States - 16_EM | ecosystem: Host-associated > Plants > Roots > Unclassified | place...
TCAATTTTCTCTTGGTGGGGTTTTTTTACACCCCCCCCCCCCCCCCCCCCCCCCCCCATTGGTGCTCGTCTGCTATGATAGATGCTCCTCAATCCCCGTCGGCCCTCCTCAATTCCCGTCAGCCCTCCTCAATCCCTGTCAGCGCTCCTCAATCCCCTCGGCCCTCCCCAGTCTGGATTGGTGCTTCGATATTTCATTCAGCGCTCCATAGTGCCTTTTCTGTCCGCACTCCTCCTCTATGATGGGCGCTCCTCAATCCCCTCCTCAACCTCGATTAGGAGCGCCTCTATTTCATTCCAGACTCTTTACCTCCCCTCCCGTTTCGCGCTGCTCAGCATGGATGGGCTGTTCCGCTGCATAGGTGCTCCTCAATCCCCGTCGGCGCTCCTTGGCCTGGATTTGCGCCCCTCAATTTCATTCTGCATCACCATCAGCACTCCACTTGACCTTCCACACGACATCAGGCACTCCTCCTCTCCTGGTGGTGCACCTCTTTTTCCCCCGAATTCATCATATTGCCTTTCAAAATCCATTTTGATTCACCGCACGCTAACCTCAATTCCAACACTTTTAGATATCACAAATCGAGCCAAATGACATTGGAATTCAATTTCACCCACTCGCCAGGCCCAAATCATTCAGAAATATAAGGAGTGCCTCCAGCTTCTTTGCGCTGTTGATGAATTGTGTGTTCCTGCGTTTGTTGGCCCTGATGTGATGGGAGATTTGGTGGATGACATTGAGACTATGTTCCATTGATATCATTCCGATCGCTTTGCCGGGTTATTGTTTCGGTTTTACCTACTTTCATTTTTGAATCACTCGTCATTTTCTTTGGTTCTTCCTTAATGTAGCGATGCAAACAATAGAATGTTGATGAGATGCTGGGTACTATACTATGATTTAGAGGTTGATAATGAACAATAATCTATGCATCATACGTGGAGGGTATTCTTATTGCTCGTGTATATCCGGAGAATCTCAGATAACGCCTGCAGTCCTTCGAATGAATATCCATTAGAACCCAGCATCTCTCAGAGTTAGTTTCGGATTCCCGCATTGGTTGGGCGACAGTCCCAGGTGCTCCCAAACTTTTCACAACCGCTCCCATGGTGCTCCCGTACCAGTCATCAGAGATCCTGGTTACTCCGAAGGCCGGCCGGAATGCCCTCCTAGGGTCTGATACTCCCCTGAAATTGATGCTTCTAAGTTTACACTCCACATCCTCTCGGACACTGCTGGAGGCTCCCAGCAACTAAAATACATTTTACTGATGTCGATCTTTGGACCACTCTTCGTAAGGCAACACACCTGTAGTGATGAACCTGTGAAGCTTGTATCCAACCCCTTCGATAATTGTTACGGGGGTAACAACACCTCTTGACAATATACTTAGTAACCTGTATATGTACTTAGATGCGTACGGCCGTAGATCCTATTCCTTATAATGAATCGTCAGATGATTCCTTAGAACTGCTTAATTCGCTACTCTCTATTTCGTCAGGAGTATTTTGGGTGGCTTGCTTTAGCCTGGAGTATTCCCGGGCCTTGGGGAAACCGGCTGTTCCTTTTTCCAACTTAATTGGCCTCCTACAGTCCGCTACCCGATGGGATCCTTTCCTGTCGGATGGCCAAGCACACCGCAGACACTCTCCGGTATTCTTCCGTCTTTTTATCTCTGCTTGATCGATACCTTCTAAACTTGAGTTTCCTTTCTTCGGTAGATCAGCTAGCTTCTTCTTATATTGTTCCTTTCTCCTTAGACGTTTCTTGCTAATAGCCGTAGGATTAATAAGGCCAGAAAGGGTTTTTCCTGTTGCCTTAAGGGCGGCAATCTCTCTTAGCCGTCTCGAATCCTTTAGGTATTCCTTGCACTCTTCGAGAATTTTATCCCGCCGTTGATCTTCCTGATTATCCCTAGGTATCGGGGATACGGTTCTGCCTTCGCCGGGAACCTTCTCCGGGATAATGCTAACGTCGACCCTAGACTGGATATTATCGATATAATTGACTAGTCCTTGTTCTAACCCAATGATCGATGCGAGCCACCACACGCACTGCGCTGCGAAGATTTGCTGAGTTCTTCTGGCGTAAGATATAACCTTCTCGAGGGCGTATATAATAACGTCGTTGTCGTTCTCGAAGGTAATAGTCATTCGTATCGTAATGCTCCAAGGTGCGGGGCTGCCGCTACACAAAGCTAATAGATTCTAGGTATAGATATAATATAGGTATCATAAAAACGCAATAATAAATAAGGATATTTCTCCGCTGGTAGGTATCGTTTTCTCTCTAGCTGTTCGAGCTTTCTTCTTCATTGTCGTAACAATGTGATCTCTTTATAGTCCCGGGCCTCATGGTCACACCTCCCTGTTTTTACCTTTAACCGTTGCCCATCAGAACTATGATTAAATCCCTCAATGATAGCCACTTATCTGTGGGTCTTATTGACGATGCCCGATAGATATCCTTGCGACTTATTTGCTGGCGCCTCTTCGGATGTGCTCGCGCATCCCCATAGGAGACACGTATCATATCGCTCATTAATCAGACCATAACTTCAACTTTGACATCTCGCCTTCGATGAGTTTATTCGGTAGTTAACAGGCTTATCGGGTTACCACTCCCGTGCTGCTAACATAGAGTCTTTATGACACGCAGTGGTTGCGCTGTACACCTATGCAAATCAATGCAAGGTAATCGCTTCTGGTTTTTTACCAATGCCATAAATCCCTCAGTTACGTCATGCTTAGGTGGAGGCAGTACTCTTAAAACACCGGGGTGTGCCGCACTGGGTACCCTGCCATTACGGTCAGGCAGTGAAGAGCCCTCTTACTCGCATTAACTATCAACTGCTGTACTTGATCACAAGTATGTCCCGCATAGTATCTGGAAGATGAAAGAAGTCTCTCACGTGCCTGGCCTCCCTTGCCACTGGACGATTCTTTTGAGTACTTCTCGTGACTGGTATTAAACCCCCGCTAAAGGGTACACCACTAGCCCGCCTTGAACGCCTCGGCATGGTATTGCTGTCCCTGACTCAATTCAAGTGCTATTATCACTGCTAAGGGAGAACCCCTAACAATAATGGCCGAGTATCAAAGTACTTGGGAGATATGGGTGAAACCCCGCTCGTTGTAGTTTTCGATGAGAGCGCCGAAAGTTGCGACGACCCTCTGCTGTGCATACTGAGAATGTGTGAGTCTCGACAAACACATATAACGCGTATTCACGTAATTAAAATAGTGAAATAATCTTGAATGTAGGTAGATAGAATTCTTAATAATATTTTAAGGTGTTCTTCGCTGGTAATGTCTGACTGTGGATTGCTGCTAGAGCTTGGTTCTTCTCATTGTTGGGGACAATGTCAGCATTTTATAATCGGATCCTCAGTTCATGTTTGAATTCGGATTTCTGTCATGACACCATTCTTCCTTGGTAGCTTCCTGCCACAAATTCCCCTTGGGTATCGTATTCATGCAGGAGTGGTTTTCAGACGCTACGTCCCCTATCAGGCGATCCTCATGATCATGATATCAAATGCAAATAATGACAGCTCATAACCTCATGTTCGACATCTTGCTTTCCATTCGTTCAGTAGCTAGAACATCTGACGACCTTAGTCTTATCAGTGCTTATCGCAATCTAATTTAATAGCTCTTCACTATTAATTACCTCGCCTGTAATTTGGCTATTCGGCATTGCGTCAGAGAATCAATTGGCGACCAACTGATACTCTGCTAGCGTAGATTATGACACATCAACCTCGTATTCAAACCAAGCAGGACATTGCAATGCATACAGTCTTAACTCAATAAGCCGGTTTGCTTCTGGCATCGTATCCTCAGCCAATGTCAATAATCACTCAGAGACTGCATGCTTAGGTCTCGACCTTCTGTAGACCGGAGTGTGCTGCAAGTGCTCTCACCGCTTAGCGTGTATGCTTGCAGAACCATCTTACTCGCACATCGCAATAACGTCTGCTGCACCCGTAATGCTGTGTATTCGCAACTTAACCAAGTGTTGTCCCGCTACACAGGGTTTAATAGCTGTGGCCAATAATTATGCGTAGTGTTGGCAACAGTTCTGGGTTACCCGGCTTCAGTCCGGGTTGGAACCGACCCGAAGGCCGCTGTCCGGGTCAGGAACCGCCAAGAAACCCGATCCGGGGGGCTAGCGCCGTGTTGTTACTCGAAGCGGACATAAACCCACTGTTTTTTGGCCGGGTTGTACCTGGACCGCGGTTCCATACTACGGTTCTTGCTAGTTCTCGCAACTTTCGCTCCAATTAAGTATATGAGTTTTGATTATATCGTGACATGATCAATATGTACATTGTACAGAATTTACCGCTCTTTCACCTCCCGGTTTCAGATTGGCTATCCGACCAATAGCTGTTGAGTGGCTTTGAAAAAACGCACAATTTTAGGCGAAATTTGCGGGTTTTTGATAGCGACTAAACGACTATTGGTCGGATCACAAATCTGAATGCTAGAGGTGAAAGAGTGGCTAATTCTGCACAATCTACATATTGATCATGTCACGATACAATCAGAACTCAGATACTTAATTGGAGCCTAAGTTATTAAGTTGAAATGCCAGGTTTTTGGTGGTAAAACCGGCCCAATTGCAACAGTCCGGGTTTTCGTGTAGTAAGACCCATTGCAACGGTTCGGTTCCGGTTCCAACCCTAACCGGGAACCGTACTAGCGGGTTGGAACCGTTGCTAACACTAATTATGTGCACTGCTGAAGATTTTTCACTTCCCAGTAATGGCAACATAATTGTGTCATCATATTTGAATCATCTAGTACCACCGTAGTCGTTACTAATTGATCGACACATGGCTCAAGTATAATCCCGGTAAGGTTTACTTGACTGATCACTATGTTCGCGTAATCGCAGATAGGTGTTTTGCATAGAATCATCTCCATTGATTTGTTACATGTACCTGCTTCACTCAAACATGTATCATTACCGCTGCTAAAGGACAGCCTTTAACAATAACATCCATAATGATTCACAGCTTGTCAAAGTTGGCTTCATACATATCCAAGAAGCTCATTCTGCACAGGATTGAAGATCTCAGTTGTGAATGATCTTCACTCATAGGCCAGGACAACCCCAGCAGCAAAAGCGGCATTTGAGCGAAGAACACCCGAGCTGTCTCTCAGCTTCTGAATCTCTGGAATGCAGATCAGAGGTGTGCCCAAACTTCAATGATATGCCAGCAAAAGCTGTGGCTTTGCCACGAATAAGTGAGCCTATGGCTCATATTTTGACACAAGTACTCAATATCGCGTAGTCTGTTTTGATTGCCAAATGGGATTGGCAAATATGCAGTACTGGATCTGTCATGAAGATATGCCCAGAATTCTCTGGTGCACCAGAACTTCGATCATATGGGTGCAAAAGCTCTCGCTTTGCCACAAATAAGCGAGCTGTGTCTCATACTCAGACATAAGTACTTGAATATCACCTAGACTGTCTTATTGCTAAATGTGATTGGTAGATATGCAGTGCTCAATCTGTCATAATGAATCATATGACATTTGCCGAAGAGACTCCTGTGCACCTGAAAGTGGATGAATTTTGCGTTTTCATTCGAAATCCGTACGTGGCTTCAGGCTTCCGGTGCACCTCAAATTCGCAACTGACGATTGATTGCAGCCCTTTGGTGCACCATTCTCACAATTCGACTCTTACCATTTATCATGCAATAGGTCAGCCGGAGGAACTTCTTATGTCACGTATCAATTCACTTCATCTCAAACGGTCATTAATACTAAACAAGAATGCCAATGAAATCCCACTCTAGCCATTTCGAATTCAAGATACAACAATTCCAACATCAGAACTTTCATTCACTTCAACCCTGAAGAGAGAAAGATTCATCTCTCCTGTATTGTGTCCCTTTCAAGTGACCTTTTTGACTATTTGTATCAGTTAAGAAGATTATGTGCATTGAATATCTAAAGAGGCAAATGTTGATGAAGCGTCTAATACTCTAAGATCAATGATTCAGCAGACTGCAACGTGTCTCCATTCTCTGTCAGCCACTTCGTATGGTCCTCACGAGCCGCCAGAATCTGGTATATCATCGACGTCATGATGTTCGCTCGACTCATCAAGCCCTGGAGAAATGACATCTGCGCAACTCCAGGGTGTTTGTGGAGTTCACTCGTGCGGTTATCGTAGCTACCAGGACCGGTATTCTGTAACCATGTGTGTGGTACTGGGTTTTGCCCTAGCCGGACAACTCGTGCAAATGCCTGCCACTGCTCATTCAATACCCAAAATTTCTGGGTTATTACTGCATGATTTGCAGCTGAAAGATTTAGGCCTGTCCCGCCCACTTTGGGTGGGGTTATGAATACAGAGGGATATCGTGAATTCTGGAATTTGAGTTGCATTTCTGTGCGTTCATTATTGCCCATTTCAGCATACATGTGGAATATATCCACAATATCCACAAAAAACTTTGTTAGCCACCACTTCAAATGACGAACTTGGCCAGGAAGAGGACAAAATAGCACTGCCTGTTGTGGAGGTGGTGGACTGGGCGGCGCATTTTCGTTTCTCTCTGCTGGAAGGAGTGTCTCTCTCGATGCGTCATCTTGGTCAGGTTCGGAATGCTCTGCAGGTTCCTGGATAAGCATTGGCAAAAATGTCTCTCTGTTAGAGGTTCTATCCTGACAGCGATATATGATACTTGGTACAGTTGCGGATGCATTTCACCTATGCAAGATGTACAAGTCAGATCAGTAGTACACCCTTTAGCAGGGGTTCATACTAGTTGCATGTCAGGGGTTTTCCTCTGACAGGTAGTAATGATACAAGATAGATCAGAGCAGGTACTTGTCACTGAATAATAGTTAAGTCGAATTACGTGGCTTGCAAAACACCTACCTTCGAATACGATATTTTGTTTGTCAGTCAGGTAATCTTCAGCGGGATTATACCTGAGCTACTTGTCGATCAAGCAGTGACGATATGCTCACACTGGCAGATTCAAATATGATGATGCAACTATATTGCCTTAGCGGGGAACTGAAAAATGTTCAGCTGTGCATATAGTTCTTCGCCACAATTAACATACTAGCTAGCGGGACAACACATGCTTATGTTGCAATTATGCAGAATTAGATGTGCAGCAGACGTTATTGCAATATGCGAATACGAGGGATCTGCAGCTCATGCACTAAGTGTTGAGAACAACTGTGACACTCCCGGGTCTACGGAAGGTCGAGACCTAAGCATGCAGTATCTGAGGGATTAATGGCATTGGCTGAAGATAAGAGGCCTGAAGCAAACCGGATCATTGAGTTGATACCGTATGCATTGCAACCTCCTAGAGAGGTATCATAATCTACCTTGGCAGAGTATCAGTTGGTTGCTGATTAAATCTCTGAGACAATGCCAAATAGCCAAATTAAAGGCGACGCGTTTAATAATGAAGAGCTATTAAAACATATTGCGATAAAGCATTACGAAGACAACTCATAGTTAAATTGCGAATACGCAGAATTACATCATAGTCGTTAATGTTCCAATTACTGAACAAGCATGAAGCAAGATGTCCAAGTTGAAGTTATGATCTGATACGTGTCTGACGTAATTTAATATAATGGATGGCCTGATTTAATCAGGAGCGTAATGCTTCAAAACCACATTATATGAACACGATAACCTGAGGGAAGCGTGGCAATATATCACCGGGCGCATTTGGAAGAATGTAAGACGCGATCGCAATAAATGCAATTCCGAGCAATGGAATCATAGCATGGAAGTATGGGCGATAAGAATACAGACCCTCGAACATGACTATAAAGAGATCACTTTGTCCCGGCAATGAAGAAAACAAGCTCTAGCAGCGAACAGTCAGAAACCTACCAGCGAAAGAAGACCTTTATTTATCATTAAGTTTTATGATACCTATATCTATTAGTATACAATACAATAGCTTTTTGTAGCGGCAGCCCCGCACCTTGATAAGTATTCCAAGAATACCTATATACTTAAGCATGACTATTACCTTCGAAAACGACAGCGACGTTATAGTATATGCACTAGAAAAGATAGTAGCATTCAGCAGAGAAAATCAGTATCTCTTTGTGGCGAACTGTGCTTGGTGGATACCAGGAGTGATCGGATTAGACGAAGATCTAGCAAGATATATCGATAACCTCACCTTACGAGGCGCAAGGACGGTACGAGAAATATCTATGACCCCAAGAGATCTCACTAGGAATATTAGTGTCGAATTAGAAAAGCAATCGTTAGCCTCCTCCTTCAACAAATACGACTGTGACCCTTTGAGAAGAACCAGGAAGGGATGAGTCAATCCTTTACCTCAAACTAAGAAGCAGCTTAAACGGGCTAGGCAAAGGAAAGCTAGAAACCTAAAACAACAAGACAATACGAAATAGAATCTAGGGCTGTGCTAGTACCTATACTTAGTATCTAAGTACCCCCCTAACAACAGTATAATATTTCAAGTACTCTACGCTGTATCTGATTGAGGATTATATGTCACCAGAGTTACTACATCTTTATCAGGAACTCCATAAGATTGGAGCATATTTTATAACATACCCAAACGATCCTAAACTACATCTTATCGTCATCGATAAACCAACGATTTCTGTTATACATGAGTTTGGAGTGCCAGAAGTGCGAAGACAACTTCTGTTGTGTTTATTTGGGCCAGAGGACTTGCAGCAGTCATCGTCGCAGACAGAACTGCTATTGCATCAGCTGCCAGTTATACAATATTGAGGAAAACAGCCTTGCAGTAATCTGCCAAAAGTGTAACTTCTTGTCAGAGTGTTACACTTATAAGTACTTGGGCAAGGTTAGCGGAAAAGCTTCATATATCTTGCAAAGACATTGCATACAGCATTGCCAGCTTGCTAATTGCCCACACAAGGACAAGGCGACAGTCGAGCTTACGAGAGTTATTCCGCCACCTGATTACAGCCATCTAGTTAGTAATGGCAGCCCCCAGGTGCAGGTTGACATGGAACAGCAGTGCATTCACAGTCAGCAGGTCGCGAGTAGAGTAGCCTCGATCGGCCGCAGCTCGGGAAATTCCGGCATGGGTTCGAAATTATCAGCGCCGAACAGAGCAAGCACGGCTGGAGCACCAACAAATGAAGGTGCTACAGTATCCAGAAGAGGCCGAGGATGGCCAAGGGGAACTAGAAATGCCAGACGCGAATTCCAACTTAGTTCAAAGACAGTTGTCGGAACTCGCGCAGCAAGTGGTACATATAGTACAGGCTTGCAATGAAGAAAAAGAAATTCTCAAAGATGAGTTCGATTCAGTTCAGGTGAATATCGAAATTCTCGAAACTTGGATCCAGACGGATAGGCATCAAATGGATACAGAAGTAGCGAGAGTAGGCAGCCAAATGCAGTTGCAGGAGGCAGTACTACAAGAAATAAGGTCCGGAGTCAATATTCTACAAGCTCAGGACAATCAAATTGTGCAGGAGGCTACTTCAATATTCGAAGCACATAAAAATGAGTCGGAGGCTATAAGCAAAAGGGTCACCAATGGCGATAGTCAAGTGTTATCTGTTAAAGGGACCAATACCGGGATTCAACGATCTTTGAAAGATATTAATTCAAAGATTGTAAAAGTGAATGAAGTATTGGATTCAATTAAAAACACGTTAAAAGGAATTCCAAGTAAGAGGGAATTACAAGAAAATGCCGCAATGATGGAGGAGCAGCTTGCGCAGTCACGTGAATTGAATACCAGCCTAATTACGGCAATGGAGGGATATAAATTTTCGGAGTCTGCCTCTTCCAATTTTGGCAAGCAGACACCACAGGAAGGACCATCTACCACAATACATCCAGAAAGGCAGCGATACGTCGGAAGTGATGCGTCAAGCTTAAGAGATACCGAGAGCGAAGTAACCTGGATAGAAAGAATCAGGGGAGGTGCCAGAAGCGAAGATAACCACGATGGAGCAGCCGGTGGAGCGGCTGCTGGAGCAGCTGGTGGAGCAGCTGGTGGAGCGGCCGGTGGAGCAGCCCATAGAGCAGCCGGTGGAGCAGCTACAGGAGCAGCCACAGGAGCAGCCAGAGGAGCAGGAGACCCTCCGCCACCAGGATCTGGTCCACCTTCAGATCATGGTAATAATGGCAAAAATAATTCTCGTATTAGCAGAAGGCAACGCAGGATGCAAGATCTTCAGTATGTGAAGCCAATCAAGATTCAGAAACCAAAAAGGTTCAAAGGAAAACCAGGAGACGATTTCGATACCTGGTGGATAATGGTTGAGGTCTATATCCGCGATCAACCAGAAAAATTTCCAAAAGATGAACGAACAATTGATTGGATCGGTTCGTTAATGGATAAGTATGCCGCTGCTTGGCATATCCAATGGATTAAAAAAACCCTTAATGGGAAACATCCTAAATCCATAACTGGGTACATACAGGCCCTGAAATTACAATTTGAGGACAAAGATGCTAAAGATGAGGCTTATGCCTTGCTTGAGAAAGTCCGATACGAGGGATGCATTAGGGATATGTCTACTCAAATCCAGATGCATAATGATAAGGCAATGGTTTCTAGTGTGGCGTTGAAGAAAATTATTCTGGATCGACTATCACATAAAATTCTGGAACAGATGCATACTTTCAACTTAACTGGAAAAACCGACGATGAAATCATCCGTATCATTCCAAATGTGGGGCACACCACAGAGAAATGGGATGAGGCGAAAATGAATTTGGGGCTAAAAAGATCCATTTTAGATGTTAGGAAGGATACGCAGGTATGATCTTGTTTTGGAGAGGAATCCAGGTTTCAAAAACCTCAGCGGTTTAAGAAACCTTTCCAGAAAAACAACCAGAATAATTAATCAGAAAGGCAATTCAAGATGCGGAATAAAGCCAAGAAAACGTATGTGGAACAAACCGAAGGAATTGATAAATCTGAGTTGGACTGAAGGAAGGCTGCAGGAGAATGCCAGAGATGTGCCTGGCCGGGGGATAGAAAAGGAGCTCATAAAACGATGGACTGTTTTAGATGGGCTAGAAAGGAAGTTGGAACTACGCCTTTCCCTAAGGCAAAAGAATATCAGAAGCTGAAGATAGAAGCTTATGATCAGGAGGAAGACTCAGAGTCTGAAATCCATCTTTATACTACCGATGATAAATCAGATAAGGAAGAATCTGAAGAAGAACCAGAGGAAGAATCTGAAGAAGAACTTGAGGAGAAATTTGAAGAAGAATCCCAACAAGAGGAATCGGTAAGTACGGAGAAAAATTAGTGGGATGATTATGGGTCAGATAGCGAATAAGCCACATTTAGCTTGTGGGTTGAAAATAAATGTTTCAACACACCAATCTAAGATTGTACGACCTTTTTATTAATTATCTTTCTCTTCTGAGGATGACCGGAAGGTCGAAACTGCTGGCCAGTAAGGGGATACAATCATACAACATAATGTATACAGCAGATATCTATATGCACCTTACTCCGATTAACCCGTTGTGGTTACACTATTGTCGGAAGGATAGTGATGGCAAAACACAAAGCATCTGATCACCTTGATCGTCCAACTAAAAAGCATAATAAATCCAATGATTATGTTTTCTATGAAGCGGCAAAAGATTCTGGTCGCCGGGTCAAAACAATACCACCTACGAAAATAGGCAAGTGACCTATTTACAAATTCTTTATTGACCATGAGAACCATTATTATCCTTTACGATGTATGCTGGATCTTGGCAGTACCAGTTTCGTCATTTCGCCTAATGCTGCTAAAGCCTTTAAAATACCTGTTGTAAAGTGAACTAAAAATGTTCGATCAAATGATGTTACTGGACCAGAAATTGTTACGGAGGGCCTTTACACAGTACCATCAGGCTTGTTCTTTGGTAACCATCGTTCTTATGATCCTAGCGATCATGCTTTCTAGGTTATGAAAACAAGTGACGATTACAATTGTCTCATACCCACTTGGCATTTAGAGAAGCATAAGGCTAGGGGAACAACAACTTCTCATTTACATTTTCCGCATTGCGGTTCTCAATATTACGGACATAAAAACATACACCCCGAATATTCTGTTACTTATGATAGACGAGTAGCATTGAACAATGATGCAATTCATATTGGGGCCCTGGTTCAAAATACACCGTCCATGTTGCAACAGCTACCAAAACAATACCATAAGTTTTTGTTGTTGGTCGATCCGGAGCATGCTGAAAAGTTACCTGATCATCAGGGTTGCGATCATCGCATTAAACTTATTACATCAGAGGATAAGCTACGAATGGGGCCAATATATCAGTTATCTCAAGAGGAAGAGAAGATATTGGTTGAATACCTTGAAAAGATGATTAGAGAGAGAAAGATACGACCTTCCAGCATTTCGGTGGGAAGTCGAATACTTTTTGTACCAAAACTTAATGCAAAAGGGACTTCGATTGTGTGTCGATTATCGCCACCTTAACGACCATACAAAGAAAGATAAAACGCCTTTACCAATTATGGATGAGTTGTCTAGGAAAATGAGAGATTGCACTCATATCACTAAAATCGATATGAAGGCAGGATTTCATTTAATGAGAATGGCTATGGGTCATGAAAAGTTTACGGCATTTAGGACCAAGTTCGGCCTATATGAGTATATGGTTATGCCCTTTGGCTTAACTAATGCACCTACAACTTTTCAGAGAGAGATAAACCAAATATTGCGACCATTATTGGAAATGGAATTAGTTATCGACAAAAAACTTGCTTTGGACGACAACGGAGGAATGATAGTGGTGGCATATATTGATGATATTTTGATAGCCACAAAAAGATCACTTGAAAAGCATCATCGTCAAGTGTCCAAGGTTTTTCAGTGACTTATGGAAAACCATATGTACGTCGAGATCGACAAATGCCTATTTGACGCTAAGGAAGTCCCATTCCTGGGCTTTATGGTTAGCAGTTCAGGATTACGAATGGACCCTGATAAGGCAAAAGCAAATGTTGATTGGTCTCGACCTATGATTGTTAAGGAAGTACAACGGCTTCTAGGGTTATGGAATTTTTATCGCAGATTTGTTCCACAATATACGGCGATTGTTGCACCTATTACGGATCTTCTTAGGGGAAAAACAAAGGATATAACTTGGGGAGATGCTCAAGAGGCTGCATTTCTCAAAATTCCGGTTATATTTACCTCAGGGAAGACTACAATTCTTCGACATTACGATCCAAACCGTCCAGCTTTGGTGGAGACCGATGCTTCAGACTTTGCTATAGCAGCCATTCTTTTACAAAAGTTTGAGAATGGGAAACTACATCCTGTTAGTTTTATATCTAGGAAGCAATCTGCTCCCGAACTCAACTATGATGTGTTTGATAACGAAATGCTTGCCATTGTCGTTTCCTTACGGAAATGGAGGTATTTTTTGCAGGGAGTTCAGCATAAAACAATAATTTATTCCAATCACCAAAATCTTACTTATTTTAAGACCGCCGTTTCTTTAAATAGAAGGCAAGCAAGATGGGCAGAGGAATTACAGTCTTATGACTTTGACTTGTTTTATCGCAAAGGATCCTCAAATCTAAAAGCTGATACATTGTCAAGGTGCCCAGCGTTCACCTCTAAGGAAGGGGGTACGACAGCAGCGGGACAACTGACACTGTTAAGAAAGGAACAATGGGTGGAAATTGGAGCTATGCAGCTAGATCATTTTGAGATTATCAATATCGGAGCACTAGAAGTTCAACAATTGTTGCCAGAAGCCAAGGAGCGGATTAAGGAGAAAGCTTTGCTCGATGACGAGTATGTGGCAATTTGCAGGCAGCTCAGCTTTGGAGGCAATGTTGATAAAAATTACGTGATTCGGGGCAAACTATTATGTTGAAAGAATAGGGTTTATTCACCAAATGGATTACGGAAACAGATTATGGAATCGGAACACGATTCGAAAGTAGCAGGATATTTCGGAAGAGAATGAACATTAGAATGACTTTCAAGGAATTTTTATTGGGCAAATATGGAAGCGGGTGTAAGGAAGTATTGCAACGGGTGCAATAATTGTCAACGGACGAAAGCACCATGACATGTGAAGCACAGGTTGTTAAATCCATTGGATATGCCATATAAACCACGGACACACATTAGTACAGACTTTATTACGGATCTACCTTAATCGGAAGGAGCTACTATAATATTAGTAGAAGTTGATGAATTTACGAAGATGGCTCATTTCATTCTGATTAAGAAAAAAGATACTCCTACAGTAGCCCGGCCTGATCTGGAGAATGTTTGGAAGTACAATAGTTTTCCCGAAGATGTGGTATCGGACCGAGACGGAATATATACGGGACAATTCTTACCGATCTATACGACTATTTGGCAATTAAAAGAAGCATGAGCACTGCTTATCACCCACAGTCAGATGGGCAAACGGAAAGGATCAATCAGGTAATCGAGAGTTACCTGCGATCTTACTGCAACTATGAACAGAATGATTGGGCATCTATGATAGCCATGGCAGAATACGCGTATAATAATTCAAAGCATTCAGCAACAAAGATTTCCCCTTCTTTTAGCCAATTACAGTTTCGAGCCTAGAACGAACTGGCCAACGGAGGTACAATTTAGGAAACTGGCTTCAGAATTATACAGTCACTATATGACATCAGTACATTCGAAGCTGTCGAGACAGTTGGAACAATCAATTGAGGCCATGCGGAAGTATTACAATAGGAAGTGGAAATCAATCGAACCTTTTAGGAAGGGAGAATTGGTGATGCTCAACAGGAAGAATATTCGAGCTAAACAACAATGTATAAAGCTGGTAGATAAGATGTACGGTCCATTCGAAGTTATCAACACAGGAAGGAATGGGCGATATTGCAAGCTTAAGTTGCCAGATTCGTGGAAGATTCACCCAACATCTAATATTGCTTTACTGGAGAACTATCAAGGAACCAATCCAAAGAAACAGGTGGTCAAGATAGAAGCCGACAACACTGGATGCAAAATGGAAGCAATTATTCCGAGTGGTTCTTCCGATGATAATCCTCGAAAGTATGTGTATTTGGTGAAATGGGAAGGTTATTCGCATGACGAGAATATGTGGGAAACATATGAAAATATATTGGAATGTTCGTCGGATTTGTTAAAGGATTATTACGGTCAGAATCCTACTATTGAAAGAGACAGGCGTTTTGAAAGGAAAAAACATTAGAAGTTTTTGTTTTGTTTTTTTTATGAAATTATTTCTTTGGTTCTTTGAGTGGTATCTTCTGTTTTTCTACTTCTTATGACGGAGCGCTGTTGAGGTCACCGGTCCTAGAGAACGGGGTAATGTTAGGGGTTCTCCCTTAACAGTGATAATGGTACCTGTATTAGTTATATGAATGCATGTCACGGAGTTACTCTCGGTCTAGTCACGTGGCATACGCAACACCTATTCATGAAGTACAGAGAAGAGCAGTTCTATGTCCTCAAGCAGGATACATAGGAGTAGCGTGTCGATTGAATAAGTGACCTAGAACACTTAGCAGATTCACTTAAGATAATGCAACTATGGCGCCATAGCGAGGGAGCATTGCTTCAGTCGTGCATCTAGTTTTCAACTACATTCATTAAAACCTGAAACTAGGGGGACACGTCTATATGACGCAGCAGTCCATAGCCAAAACGCTATTACGTGGGATCTCTGGCTTATCATCTCAGGCGATAAGAACCACCAGGGCACACTCCGGCCAAAGAGAATGGTCTTGGCCTGAGCGTGGCGTTACTGAGGAAATTATGACATCGGCTGAAGATAAGAGGCCTGAAGCAACCCTGCTCATTGGTTTGAGTTAGAATGCATTGCAACGTCAGACACATATGCAGTACGAGTTGACGCGTCAAGTTCTACTTTGGCATAGTATGTGTTGGTTGCAGACTAAATCTATGACGCAAGCCAAATATCGTTAGGGTGAGGCATTAATTTGTGATAAAGCACTACTGACCAAGATCAGCAGATGTTCCAAATACTGTAATAAATGGATTGCGAGATGTCTAAGTTCAAGTTTCATCTGACACAATGCATAACACGGAAATCACACAACAGATGACCTGATTCTTATCAGGAGCGCTAAAAGCTTTAATATGTCATTGTTGTAATTGCGTATCTGTTATCGTTGTAGTCATAGTATCGAAGTATGGGTGTACAAGGCCCTCGAAGATAACTATAAAAAGATGGCATTCCTCTGGCAATGAGAAGAGGATCTGAGAGAGCAATCCACAGTCAACAATCAGAACACCAAGACGATCTTGAAATATTATTAAGCATTCTATCTATTAAAAAGCTTTCACAATTACCTCTCTAATACATCTTCGTGATCAGGCAACTTATGTCTGGTCAACATCTGACACAATCCGAATACGCTCTGCAACAAGTCATCGTGTTATTCAGAGAGTTACTTTCTCAGTTGACTGAAACGCGTTTAACCCACACCTACCAAGTGATTTTTCATTTTTGCGAACCCGAGAATATCGATTACCTAGTGTTGAGGTTTTTGGCCAGTGGCGCATCACCATTCGAGGAGTGGGCCGAAGAGTGGCTGCACGACGGGGAAATCTAGTATATCTCTACGAAGGAGACAGCCTGTGGAGAAGGTTTAATTTGGGACGCTCCATCAGCAACAACCCTAGTTTCCGTCTGAAACACCCGGGTGTTCCGGACGGCTCAGACGGCTCTGACGGAACCTCGAAACCTCTGACGGAGAATTACACGCTACCCGTCGCCCAGGCGACGGGTCGCGTTGCATACTCACCTCCATTACTCTGTGCCCGGTATACGCACCATCAGAACGACACGTGTGTTACACTCTTCGCAGGGGCTGCAGTTATGCTGTAGCCGTTCACACAACGCCTGGCGATGTTTATGCCTTTCTTCGGCCGATAGCCACATTTTA
>Ga0307514_10002942_pt1 | contig 16941 bp, 22 predicted proteins | sample 16_EM_MG_FD_203088 | JGI IMG/M metagenome (GOLD analysis project Ga0307514, IMG submission 203088) | Populus trichocarpa ectomycorrhiza microbial communities from riparian zone in the Pacific Northwest, United States - 16_EM | ecosystem: Host-associated > Plants > Roots > Unclassified | place...
TAGGTGCCGGAGCCGAAGGTGGTAAAGAACCGGCTGCACATTGACGTGCAAGTCGGTGGCGGCCGCGAAACGCCGTGGGAGGTGCGCTGGCCGCGCGTGGTCGAAGCGGTGGAGCGGTTGACTGCTGCGGGCGCGACCGTGGTCCGCGAGGACGAGTTGCAGGGCAGGCCGGATCACGTGGTGATGGCAGACCCGGAAGGTAACGAGTTTTGCCTGGTCTGACGGGGGCCGTCAGACTGGCTGGCCCGCGTGCAGCGGGTCGCGTTCTTTCCTACACGCGGCAGCCCTTGCCAGTGGAGCTGGCTCGTAGCACCGGCCGTCGCGCAGGAGGGCCCACAGGACATTGATGCGCCGACGAGCGAGGGCCAGAACGGCCTGGGTATGGCGCTTGCCTTCGGCGCGTTTGCGATCGTAGAAACGACGGGATTCCTCGCAGTGGCGGATGCTGAACAATGCCGAGGTGTAGAAGACCCGTTGGAGTCGGCGGTTGTATCGCTGCGGGCGCCGCAGGTTCCCGCTGATCTTCCCGGAGTCCCGTGGTGCTGGGGCGACACCGCCGAAGCCAGCGAGCCGGTCGGGAGTGCCGAAGGCGCTCATGTCGCCGCCGGTGGCGGCCAGGAACTCGGCGCCGAGGATGATGCCCAGACCCGGCATGCTGGTGATCACGTCGAAGTGGTGGTGCTCGCGAAAACGGGCCTCGATGAGCTTGTCGATCTCGGCAACCTGCTGGTGGAGGTCCATCACCTCCTTCGCCAGGGTGTGCACCATCCGGGCGGTCAGCTTCTCGCCCGGCAGGCTGGTGTGCTGGCGCTCGGCGGCCTCGAAGGCAGTCTCGGCCAGCTGGTCGGCGCGGTGGACCTTTCGGTTGCGGAGCCACGTCTCCAGCCTCTTGCGGCCGATCCGGCGGAAGGCAGCCGGCGTTTGATAGCCGGTCAGCAAGACGAGCGGGCCGGTGTTGGTGACGTCGAGCGCACGCTCGGAGACCGGGAAAGATGCCGGTGAGGTGGGCACGGAGCCGGTTGACGGTGCGGGTGCGGTTGGCGACCAGGTCCATGCGCCGACCGGTGAGGATCTTCAGATCGATGACAGTCTCGTCGCCAGCCCGTAAAGGATGCAGATCACGGCGGATACGAGCCTGATCGGCAATAACAGCGGCGTCCTTGGCGTCGGTCTTGCCTTCGCCGCGGTAGCCCTCGGATGCACGGTGAATGGCCCGGCCGGAGAGATAGAGGGCCGACTGATCGTGGTTGAGGAGGATCGCGATCGCGAGGGCGGCTCCGCCGTCGGCCAGGTCGATGCCCCAGGTCACGTTGTCGCCCAGGGCCAGGACGTCGGTGAGGAGTTGGAGGAGTTCGGGTTCGTCGTTGGCGACGCGTCGCGACAGCAGCCGGCGGCCGCTCTCGTCGATGGCCACACAGTGGTGATGGGTCTTACCTGCGTCGATGCCGGCCCAGATCGCGGCCATGTGGTGCCTCCGTGCGGTGGGGTGCTGGTGCCTCCCGACGGACGACCTCCCTGTCGATTCCCTACGGAGCGATCATTCGCAATTCCCAATTGGCAGCCGAGTCGTCGTGGGACGTCGGGCGGCCAATCAATGCCAGCCACAAGCGGCAGAAGGTTGAAAGCCACACCCGACGTCCCTGGGTGGATGAACCATACGAAGGGCTCGCCCGGTCCCGCAGAACAACGTAGGGAAGGTTGAGCGTTTCTCAGCGAAGGCTGGTGACCGGCAGTTCTTCTCACCGATGGTTAAGCGCGCAGGTCAGAGCGTTGCGTCGATGCGGCATGCACGGTTGTGTCGTCTACACCGGGCCGGGCTTCTACCCCACAGCAAGGGTGGCGGGGCAGAGCAGGGCATACATCTGCCCGTGGTCCTGGGCATCCGCGATGCCTGCCGTTCGGTGATGGCCCGCGTCTCCGGCAGCGGCGACCGCGCCCCGACCAATCGTGTTTTCAGGGCTCGACGCGGATGCGCAGGTAGAGATCGCCATTAGGTCCGCCTCCAGTTCCGGGTGCGCCGCGACCAGGAACCTTCAGTAGCTGACCACTCGTGACACCGATGGGTAGCCGGACCTTGACGGTGAACAATCGTCCGTTGGCGCTGCGCTCGGTCAGCTTTACCTCGACCACGCCGCCGAAGGCGGCCTTCCCGGCCGGCACCCGCAACTCGCTCCTGACGTCTTTACCGCTGACGGCCGAAGGGCCCTCGAAGGTCCAGCCATGCATTGCGCGAGCGATCGACTGTGCCCGGTCCTCGTCGGCCGGGGTGAGCGTCTCATCGTGCACGACGCTGTTAGAGAGAGCGCCAAGCTGCCGGGCACTACGGCGCCAGTCCTCCTCCGCCCAACGCACCGTTGCTGGGTCGTGGCCGAAAACGAACAGGCAAAACCTGTGGTCATCCAAGCCTCGTCCGGGTGGGTAGCCTTCCCGCCGACGACGTTCGTTGACGGCGGCCAGCCAGTCCGATCCGTATACCGCGAGGAGCCGCTGTTGTAACGCCGGCTGGATTGTCGCAGCAGCGGCCCGAGCAGCCTGACGCATCGCCTCGCCCCGACTCACGCGCGTGTCCCCCACTTTGGCAAAGCGCCCCGGTGAAGAGGCAGTTGACCAGACTTGGCCGATCACTTTACCGAGAGGGGTACTCGTCCACACCGCATTCAGCCCAGATCCCAGCCGGGGCGAGCCGACACCCGACCTTTAAATACAGTCAGGCGCTCAATATTCGGTGAGAACGCTCAACCTTTGTTGCGAGAGGTCAGTGCCGACCGTGAGACGCCAGCCATCCGTGAGCGGCTGGTGGAGCGCACCTGCGCGTGGTGCGGTGAACCGGTCGCGTACAGCAGCGGGGGCCGGCCCCCGCGCTACTGCAGTGCTGTGCACCGGCGACGCGGCTGGGAGCTGCGCACGGCGCAGGACCGGGCAGAGCGTCCCGTGGACGACGGGGGCAGGAACCAGGCACTGGTGCGGGAGGTCGTCCAGCGCACCACCGTCCTCCAGGAGGCTGCCCAGGCCCCGCCGGCGCCTCGCCCGGCACAGCGGCTGAGCGGCCAGCCCTACACCCTGCCCGAGGACGCGGTGGAGTGGGTGGAGGCACTCGCGGCCCTGCGGCGCGAGGTGACCCACCCGCAGATCTACCCCTTCCGTGAACAGGTCGCCCGGGCCTGCGAGCGGGCCGCCCCTGGCGCTGCGTGCCGGTGTCCCCGAACCGGGACCGCCGGAGTCTGGCGCCTCGTGATGTGGGGGTCGTCCCGGCTCACCGGCCGGTGGTGGCCGGGACCCGACCATGAGCCCGACCACGGCCGCGGGCATGCCCCGGCCTGCCCCATCCACGGCTGGTCAAGGGCTTGCCCAGAGGGTCGGGCAAGCCTCCGGCGGCGGCTCGCCCGACGGGGGCACGTTCCTCACTGACGGCGCACTCACGCCCCTGCTGAAGGGCTTCGATCACCTAGGCGGCATCGGTTCCGGCGGCTCCTGACCCGGGGTTGCTTCCCTGGTGGGCTCCACCGTTGCCTGGAGGGGTGCGCCCGCCGTTGCACCGGGAGGTGTACTGAGGGTTGCACCCCACCCATCGCGGAAGCACGGATTGCACCAGGTCACCTCGCGTGGGCAAGCCCGCCTCGTACCCGGACACCTCTTCCTGCGCGACAGCCGCAGGAAGAGGGATGCCCGCTTCACCGCCGCCGATCAGGGCCAGCTGTGCCAGACGACCAGTTGCGCGGGGTCCTGCACGGGCCGCCAGACGGGCGCGGAGGGCCCATCACGGAGCAGGTCGTTCAGCGAGGCCCGCGAGCACAGGCACCTCGTGCAGAAAGCTGAACGCCGCCAACTCCCTGGCGGCCGCACGCAGGGCACGAATACGCGTCTTGGCACCGGTGGGGCCGGTGCCGTCCAGGACGAACAGCAGCCGCGGGAACAGGGGATAGCGCCGCCGCCAGTCTTCCAGTGCCGGTTCCTGGAGGGTCGGCCGGCGTCCCGGGACGGTGGGCATGTAGCGGTGGAGGCGGGCGTAGGCGGTCAGTTTGGCGGCGAGGCGTTGGGGGGCCCATGGTGGCCCGGTCGACTTCCACGAACGCCCGCAGCATCGACCCGTCGCCGTCGGAACCGTGCCGGTAGTACAGGAGAGCGTCAGGGATGACCGCCTCGCCGCTGCCTATCGGATGGTGGACCTCAGGGATCCAGTCCAGTGGCCGGCACAGGTCGCCGTGGCGGCGGGCGTCCTTAAGGAAAGCGAGCGCGGTCTCGGTCACGGTCAGCGCGTGGCCGACCTTCAGCCGTACGGCGGTCGGATCGGACACCGTCCTGGAGGGCCGGCGCCCGCGCATCTCGGGCCACTCATAGGCGAGTTGCACGCCGTACGAGCTGGGGAACCACACCCGGGTTCGTCCGGCCTGCGGCAGGGTGATCCGGTCGGCCAGCCCCGCCTCCCGCAGTCGGGCCAGCCGTCGCCTGGTCTGCTCGATGCGCACCCCGGGGGCGATCACCCAGTGCATCTGTTCGGTCGTGGCCATCCGGTACTGAACCAGCACCGCCAGCGCCAGCCGGTCACCCCCGCCCACGTCCACGTTCGTCATCACGGGTTCGCCCGCTTCCTGTCCGGTACAGCGCCGTTGTGGCGCCGCGCGTACCGGACAGGCCAGCAGCCGGCCCCGACCAGAGACCCGACCATCAAGGCCCGACCACGGTCACGATGCGACAACGCCTCCGTGGACCAGGCCGGTATCCCCGCCGACAACCCGGCCGACAACCGTCCCCACCCCCTGACACACATACCAGCGAACCCGCAGCTCACCATGCCTGCCAGGCCGTGGTCGGGGTGGCCGACATCCCCTCTACGCCCCCGAGTCCACCCCCCCCCACAGCAGGAAGAAAAAGAGAAGTGGGTGGGTGGGACAGGCCCGGGCGGCGGGCGAGGGGATCGGGCGCCGCCGGTGTTGCTCGCGCGACGGCGGGGCCGCGCGCGACACCGGGCAGAGCAACGCTGAAGTGCTGGCAAACCAGCGGGAGTTGGCGTATCCAGCAGACCGTGAGGGCATACCGGGGCATGACACGTGAAGCCGTAACGGCTGGGGGAGAGGTTCAGGGGATGGCAGCTGGACGACGGCGCAAGGCGGGCGCGGTGCGGCAGATCGGCGGACGGATCGCCCCGGAGCACCGCAATGGTGTCATGAGCCAGGTCGTCGCCTCCCGTTTTCCGTGTCCGGTGTGCGGCTCGGGCAAGCTCCGGGTCACCACGAGCGGCCAGGAGTGCGAGGTGTGCCGGCAGACGAGGGAGCAGCGGCGCCGACGGCGTACCGTGCTCAGGCGTATGGCCGTGGGGCGGCCCGTGTCGTGGCTGGTCAAGGAGCGCAGCCGGGAGGCTGGCTTGATGCTCTCGCGCTACGCCGTCTGGCAGGGGCTCGGTCCCGACCCGCTGCCGCAGGGCCGCAAGACCCTGGACCGGCTCCGTGTGCACCTGGATGCGGTGTATGTCCTGGATACGGAGCTCAAGCGCCGCTACGCGGCAGGAGCCTTGGCCAGTCCGGTGGGGACCACCGAGCGGCAGGCGGCCGCGTTCCGCCGACGCTTGTTCGCCGACCTGGCTGCCGGGCGCCGCGGAGTCGATGAGCTGCTGCAGCCCAACGACCGCCTGGGAGATCAGCAGGCACTCCTGGATGGCACTCATGCCTTTGCCGTCTTCAGCGCCCAGTACGGACACCGCACCGCCGCGGCCGCTTTCGAGTCCGTGCGGGTGCCGGTGAGCCTGTCCTGGCAGGCAGCCGCCGACCACCTGCCCACCCTGGCCCAAGCCACGGCAAGGACCGTTGCCACGCCGTCCGCGTCGCCCGATCACCTGGAAGAGATCACCGGCCTGGACCGCGAAGCCGAAGCCGCGGCTGCCCGCCCGCGCGGATAGCGGTCGCACCGGGAACCGCCGGGTGACCCGACATGCCCTGACCCGTTTCGCAGGCAAGGAGAGCGGCATACGCTGTATGGATGGCGAAAGAGTCCTCTGAGGCCAAGCGGGCACGGAAAGCCGCGGCGAAGGAAGCGGCGCGCGCTCGTGCCGCTCTCATCGCCGCCGGCGACATCCTCGGCTACCTGCGGCAGTCGAGCGCGGCCACCCGCCCGCCCAAGTCACGGCACAAGGTGGTCCAGGCCCCACCCGATCGGGCCGCCAAGGCGCTCATCCCGCCGACGGATACCGAGCTCCGGCCGCGAGAGCGGGAGCAGTACGCGGACAACTCACCGCGGGTCTGGGTACGAGGGGAGCGCCATGCCCAAGATGACTAGCGGCCCGGCCCGGCCGTGGCACCCGGGGATGACCACCGTCTCCAAAGAGGACATCAAGCACATGCGGCCGAAGCAGCGGAACAAGTACCGCCGCCTCGGCTTCACCTGGGCAGAGATCAAGAAAATCGATCGCGCCATCGGCCGCGGAGAGACTACCCTCACCCTCAAGACCACCGCTGGCGAGGTCACGCTCGCCCTCCCGCCCAAGTCCTGAAGCGCGACGCCATGGTGTGCGGGGCACCACGGGTATCGAGTCGCCCCACAGCGCTACCTACTGTCGGGCGAGGGCCTGGTTCATCTTGGTCATCACACCGAAGAACGTGCCGGTGGCCGCCACGACGCCGGCTGCGGCACCGGCAAGGTAGTCCCCCGTGATGGCGATCGTGCCGACTGCGCTGGCCATGCCGCAGGCACCTGCTGCGCTGGCAGAAGTGCTCAGGATGACCCCCCAGCGCACGGGCAGCTGGCCGCCATCATGGTCGTTCTCGCTCATCGTCTCCTCCTGGTCGATGCGACTGATCAAGGTGAGAGCCGTCGCCCGGCGCCGAGATGCGGCGGATCCACCGGCTTCCAGCTTCGCGAGTCAGCTCTGCGAGAACCAGATCAGGCAAGTTGGTCATTAGCCTGATCGTTGGTCCATGACGCACATCAGCGACCCCACCCCGTCGAACTGCACCGTGGGACACCCCGACGAGCCGGTGCCACAGCCGCCCGCCGCGCTGATCAGCGGCGGCCTGGGGACCTGGGACAGCAACGGACACTCGTCGTTCGACCTCACACACCTCGACGGCCCGTACCGCTACCACGTCCACGCTCAGTGGAGCGACGTCAAGAAGGCCGTCGTCATCACCGCCCTTGCCATCGAACCCAAGAAGGGCGTTGAGGCCGCCGGGATCAGCGGCTTGAAGAGCATTCCGATGGAGCAGATCCGTCAGCACGTGAACACCGTCATGGGATCGCCATGGTCTGGCCGGTCGCACATCGCGTTGATGAAGGAGAAGCTCGCGGAGCTCCCCACGCGCCGACGTCAGGCATCGGCCGAACGCCATCACGTTGCGGCCTGGATCGCGCAGGAGGCTGAGGCCGCGCAAGCGGAAGACCACCAAGCCCCGTCGCCCAACGAGGCTGTCCGGCGCTTCTTCGGGTTCGCGCTCTCATCGAAGGCCAACGTGACCCGGCTCCTCAACGAGTGCCGGGACCTTGGCTATCTGCCGGCACGCGACGAGAAGCCGGACGAGCCTCCCGTCGCGTACGAGCGTGGGAGGACCGAGACGATGGACATGATCCATCAGCGGATCTTTCTCGCTGTGCTGAACGACATCGCCGGCCAGGGCGGTGAAGGAGGCCGTCTTGCTGCTGCTCTGCGGGAAGAACTGGACACCGCCAAGGAAGAGCCGTGCGCCACGCTGGAACTCGATCTCGACGCCATCCGCGCGATGTTCCCCACGAAACCACCGGGCGATGACCCCGATCTCTATGCGCCGCTGCCTCTCCGGGCCCACTTTCTCCAGAGCTACAAGCACACCTTCGACCGCCTGGCGGTCAGTCACCGCAACGAGCCCATCGAGGTGATCTGCGGTCTGCTCAAGCGGGCGTGCCGCGAAATGGGCATCACGATCACTGGCGTGCACCTCCACAGCCACGCATCAGCAATCGCCGAGCGCCGCTCCATTCGCTTCCCCCCTCACCCAGAGGGCTGAGGAGGGCCGGCACCTGCCCCGCTGCCCGCGGGCGCGGTACGGCGCGGCTGCCTGTCACCCGGCCACGGGCGGCTGGCCGCGCCCACCGGACTCGGGCCCCGGCATGCCCGTTTCGCCGTCGGCACGGCCGCCACCTGGTGCGAGCCGATGTTTGACACCCTCACTGACCCCGACGCCCCCTGGCGCACGACCTCCGCGACGACTCCGCTTTCGAGCGGAACACTCTGAGACGCAGGGACGGACGGCGCCGGAGTGCTTTGCCGTGACTCCCTCCGCTAGCGTCGCTCAGTATCACCACACCACCTCATCGGGGGACATCGACAACATGTCCGTGCACGACCTGACGGAAGTACAACTCGAGCGGCAGCAACTCGCGCTGCTCGCCATGATCGGCACCCAGCAGGCAGCAGATCCTGATGGCCAATGGCCGATGTGGGACTGGGTGGAACACAAGGCGAAAACCTTCGGCATGGAGGACCCCCGTGGCGTGCTCGACTCGCTTCCGCGGATCGGGGCTTCCGGATCGGTAGGGCTCTCCTACGGCTTCACCACGGCGGTCCCCCGCATCCTCACGGAGGACACCCGGATCACGCTGACGGTCGCTGCGGCCTGGGCATTGGACGAAGCGCGCTACTTCCTGGGGGAGCCCTTTCTCCAAGTGCTCCATCACATGATCGTGTTGTGGCGGGACGCTCCGCGCTTGCCGAACGAGGTCACCCGGGTCTCCCTCACGTCTCGGACCCTTCAGCGGGCGCTCCCGCAGATGGATCCCCGCATCCTCCGCCTGGTCCCGAATTCCTTCTTCAACGAACCGCTCATGTCTGGCTCATACGGCAAGGCCCCGGATGGCAGCTGGAGTATGGACGTCCCACGGCACGTCATGTTCTACGAGCACGCCACTGACCTGCGCGGATATGTGAGTGAGACCTGCAGACAGGTGCATAGGGTTCTGCAGGAGGCCGACAGGGACTTCACCGGCGGGGAGCCGGTGCCCGTGCCGTCCCCGGACGCGGTGCTTCACCTCAATGCGTCCCGCACGGCTCTGTTGATGTGGCTGTGGCATCAGAAGCAGCAACGAGGTCCAGGCGAGCCCATGCCGAATGTGATGGACGTGCTTCTGGAGGACGGCCTCTCTGTGGACCAGGGCGTGCGGTTCACCGAGAGCGAGATCGACCGAGCCTCTGCATACCTGGAGGACCACGGACTGATCAAAGGCGGCGGCACGCTCGATCAGATGGCCGGCCCGGTCCTGGCAGAGATCACTCCGGCTGGTGAGGACTGCGTGGAGGGCTACAGCGGCGACGTCGGCGCCTACATCCGCCGCAGGGACAACGGCCCCGTGACGTTCCACATCGCCGCGAACAACGGCAACATCGCGGCCAACAGCACCGGCGTCACCCAGAACGCCGCAACCCAGGCCGCCTTCGACCCAGCACAGATCCTGGCAGCGGTCCGCCTGATCCGGCAGCTGACCCCGGCCCTGAGCCCGGAAGCCGGGGAACAGCAGGCGCTCCTGGCACAGACGAGGGAGCTCCAGACGGCTGCCGAGGCCCCCGCACCGGACCGCGTGGCAGCGCGGCGCATCACGAACGGAGTCTTGTCCACGATCCGCAGCTTCACCCACTCACCCGACGTCCAACGGCTTGCCCTGGAAGCGGTGGAGCAAGGGATCCAGAACCCGTAGAGCGCCGCGGCCAAGAGTCTTCCAGCACGCGACGGAACGGGAGACGTACGAGCGGACGGCTCACTGTCAGACCCTCTCCGTACGCTTGTTGTGAGACACCTGAGACAGGAGGGCATCGTGGCCCGTGGCATCAGCTCCCGCGACTTCGACAAGTTCTCGAAGGCATACGTCGGGGGCTTGAGAAAGAGCTTGGAGCAGGCCGCGCGGCGCAACCCTCCTCGTGTGCAGATCCAGGCCGAAAGCAGCACATCTGGAGGCGTGTTGAGCCGCAGCGGGGCGATCGAGAGCAGTGCCTACCTGGCACAACTGCTGATGTGGCTGGACGCCCACCACCAACAGCGCCCAGCCGAATACGTCGACGTGACACGGTTCGTCGAAGAACATCAGCTCGAAGACGAAGATCCCACCGTCCTTGCTCTCCAACTCGAACAACACGGCCTGGTGAACATCGCCCGCGACATGACCGGAGCCACCGACGTCCACCTCAACGACGAAGGCGTCGTCGCCGTACAACGCCTGAAGAACCTTCAGAAGGACCGCGCCGCCCGGCTGCGTCACACGATGGATGCCTTCCTGCGATGGCTCTACGACACCGCAGGCGACCAGAGGCCCATCAACCCGGCCCTGTTCCTCGCAACGCCAGGCTCATACTTCGCCGGAGCCGAGATCACCGGTACGGAACTGCACCAAGTGCTCTCCCACCTGGCAGAGCACAACCTCATCGAAGCCATCGACACCGACCCCGCCACGGTCGCCATCACACCCCAGGGCGCCAGCTGCGCCTTGGCAGGAGGAAGCGTGCAAGACCACATCAACCAGCCGAAACCTGGCGACAGCATCACCTTCCACATCGGCGAGAACACCGGCAACATCGCCGCGAACAGCCGCGACTTCACCATGAACGCCACCACCAACAAGGACGGGATCGACCCCGCAGCGGTCGTCATGCTCGCCCGCGCCCTGCGCCAAGCCGCACCGATCCTGGAGCTGCCGGAAGACGACGTCATCGAGTTCACCCAGCTCGCCACACGTATCGAAGCTGAGGCCGCCAGCGGCTCGCCCGACCCCAGCAAGCTCCAGCGGTGGGGGACTTCCATCATGGGCATCCTCAACTCTCCCGTCATCAGTGGAGCACTGGGAAGCGTGCTCGCCGCGTACACGGGGATCGTGCTACCGGGCTTGCCTCCCGCCTGACACCGCCATTCCACGAAGCACGTGGTGGCCCCAGAAGCTCTTCCCTGGAGCCCACCGCGTTTCGTCACGCAACCGCGGCCCACTCCAACCCGAGGCTGGCCAGCTGCGCTCGGCGCTCCGGGCTCAGCTTCGCCGCCCTGCGGCGGGTGTTGTCGAGCCATGCCCCAAGCTTCACGGCCTCCTGCTTACCCTCCGAACCACCGTCCACGTTGATCATTTCGACGTGCTTGCGCGCCGGACGCAGGTGGCCCTCGCGCGCGTGGAACTGCCGGGCAGCGGCCTCGCCGCCCTCTGGGCCCGGGCTGAGGTCGACCAGTAGGGTCCAGGGGCAAGCCCCACGGTCGGCCCCGCCGTGCGGCGTCCGCACCCTCACGTCGCAGCGCGGTCACCAGCTTCCCGAAACGGCAAGGGCTCAGCCCGGTGAACGGGGCTATCCAGGACGACTCCGACGCCGTGATCACACCAGTCACACGAAGATCATCTCGCTCGTCACCGGCGCCTACGGGACAACCTAAGAGTGCGGGGGCTCACCTCACCGTTGCGGTTCGAATCCCCAAGCTGACCAGCACAACTCCCGCCAGACGACTCATCCCACGCCGGAACCGCGGCGTGTCGATTGCTGTGCGCGCGGCGGCAACCACTGACGTCCAGAACAGCAGCCAGACAAGGACGACAACCACATGCGCGACCGCAAGCGTCGCGATCTGCGGTGCAATGGGACGGCTGGACGTGAGGAACTGCGGAATGAGGGTGAGATAGACCGACGCCGCCTTCGGATTGAGGATGTTGGACCACAGACCTTGCCCGAAGCCTCCAAGCTGAGCCCACGGCAAGCGCCGTCGCACCCGTCTCGGTGCTTCGATGCCCCGACGTGCTGAGCGCCACGTGGTCACGCCTAACCAGATGAGATAGATCCCGCCCAGAACCTTCACCACCGTCAACGCCTGCGCCGACGACATGACAAGGGCGGACAAGCCAACTGCGGCGAACGCCGCATGCACCAGGAGCCCGCACGCCGAGCCGAACGTGACGAGCACGCCATCAGACCGCGAACCCGCGATCACCTGCTGCGTGACAAGGGTGAAGCTGGTGCCGGGAATCAACGTGAGAGGTGTGACTGCGGCCACGAAGCCGAGTACCTGATGCCACTGCACACAACGAGCATAGGCAACGGGAGCACCCTCAACCACCCCTTCCCCGGCGGCTCTTCCAGCCTGGGGCGGAGACCGCGGCGTCTACTTGGACTCGAAGATCATTACAGGACAAGCCTTCCCCCGAAGGCTCGAACAAGGCCACCATCGAGACCCTCTTGAGCAGCTGGGAGGCGACCCTGCGGCTGTGCCAGTTCGACATCCAGCAGCCGATGGTCAAGGTGTACGGCACCGCCTTCGGCCTCTCCGACGAAGACCTGGCCACCGCCGCCAAGCAGTACAACGAACTGCTCGCCTCCTACGTCGCCTGACTGCACCCACCACCGCGGCCGCTTGCCCTCACGGCAGCGGCCCGGTGCCGGTTTCCAGTTCCGTGATCCCGCGGCGGCGGATGGATGTCGGGATCCCTGCTCAAGCCCTCTTCGCGCCGACCAACTGTTGGGCGGGACAGCAATTCTGATCCGCTCGAACCGAGAGCGTGCCCTCGCCATGGTGCGGCGCCCTCTGCCGGTCGCGGCTGACCTCTACGACGGCGGATCTCAGAGGAATTGACATCGCGATGAGACGCTTCTCTGCTGACACTCCGTGAGACACCGCGCGAAGTCGCAGTTCACAAGAGCGCCGTAGGACACGGACAATGAGCCCCTACAGATCCCTGTGGGATCTCAAATTCCGTGTCGGAATCTTACGGTCGGTGTCGGATGGAAGTCGGATCCGACACCATGCTGAGATTCGCAGGTCGCAGTAGGCAAGAGAGAGCGCGGTCAGTGGGTTGCTGCTTTTTTACGCTGGTGCCCACGTTTACTCGTTGGGGGACTCCGTTGCCAGCGGGATGCCGCACTGCAGGCAGCCGTTCGCGTGGTCGTCCCGGCAGACGTAGCCGATGGCACCATCCACGCACCATTCGGCGGCCTCCTCGGACAGCAGGTCGGGCCCGGCATGGAGCAGCCGACGAAGTTCCGTGGTGTCCGCAATGTCGACCGGGCGGTTGGTGAACCACTCGTCGAACCAAGGCTTGTCTCGGTGCACGTGCCAGTGCGCATTCTCCCGGTCGTCGACAGCCGTAGTGAACCGATCGACGATGCGCCCCCAACTCGGTGTTCCGAACCAGCCGTTGTCGGACGCGCAGAAGAATTCGATCAGGGTTCGCAGGCCGAACGTCTTCTCGCGAAGGCAGTACGCTCGCCCCCAAGCGATCGCGTCCTGTGCCATCTCCGCGAGTTCTTCGCGCGGATCAGCCTCGTGCGCCGGGTCGTCAGGATTGTGGCAGGCCAGCCCGAGCTCGAGAACAGACTGCCCGGTCGGTAGAACCCGGGACGGGTTGACGATCGCGAGACCGAGACCGATCCAGTCGACATGGTCGAACGACAGCATCGAGCGCACGAGTCGGGTGGTTGCCGTGTTGATCCGCATCATTGTGCCGTCGTGGAGCGGACTCTTCCCGGCATGCCAGTTCTCGACGGGTGTGTTGCGCCACACCGCGAGCGTGATGCGGGTGGCAGCGAGCCACAGCAGGGCGTCGTCGTCGAGGCGCCCGAACCGCTTGGCGCACTCCTGGGCGCCGTAGGTGATCAACTCTTCCGGTTTCGGCCACCTGTGGCTGTCGGGCCCTTCAGGCGCGTACTCGTAGTCGTTGGCGTACTCGTCGAGGATCGCGCTCAACTCGGCAGCGCTGTAAGCCTCGCTGTACTCGGAGCTGTCCGGCTCCTCGACGGTGTACATGTCGTGGTCCCAGGAGACGTACACGTCGCGCCAGAGCACTACGTCATCGCACTCGCCGGCGTTGTCCGTCACAACCGGCCTGATGGTGATCGGGGCAGTACGCCCGTCGGTTCGCTCGCCGTCCTTCTCGGCGGCCCATGCGGTGATGACCCCGAGCGGCTTCGGAAGGAGAGGACCGACCTCGGTGATGCTGAACGGCTCGTCGTCGTCATCGGTGTCGAACCGGCTGTTGACGAACGCGACCGCCTCGGAGGGCGTGCTGACAATGGACTGGCTACCACTCTCGTTGTCAACCACTCGCCACAACGGGCTGTTCTTCACGATGCTCTCCGATCGCGGTGAGTGCACCCGGGGCGGGTGCGATGCGCCGGGTCGCTCGGCACTGACTCCAATTATGGGCTGATCAACCCATCCGTAGTCCCGAAGACGCTTGTCGGCGACAACGTTCGGTACGTTCGCGTGCAACCTGCTTTTCGCGACCGCGGCAACACAGCAGAGTCCCACAGCGGAGGAGGCGAAGATGGCACTGAACAAGAAGGGTTCCCGGCGCATAACCGTTGACGGGATCGAGTACCGCTGGCGGATCCGCAGGAAGCCCTCCTACATGCAGGGCCTCTGCTGGACACCGCTGACCTATGCGGTTGAAGCGGCCAGCGGCAGCCAGCCGGGCACGACCTTGATCGTCACCAGCGGTCAGGCCCATCCCAGCAACTGGGTGGGCGTCGAGGCGGAGCCCATTCGTCCGGCTCACGTTGTTGCCAGCATTCGAGAGGCACGGGATCAAGGCTGGGATCCACCCCGGGTCGGTTCTCCTTTCCAGCTCGACCGATCCGCAGGATTCATCGCCCAGTCATGAGACAGAGCGGAGTAGGGCGGCGCCTCTGGCCCGGCATCATGGCCTGGTGACCACATGGATGCGCTGCTACTGGGTCGAGGAAGACATCTGGTTCTACTTCGAGGTCGACGCCGAAGGCTGGGTGATCCGGCAGGTCGAACTCGAAGGGCCAGAGCTGATCCCAATCGCAGCTGCTTCCCTCGCCGAATGGCAGCGGGCCCGCGACGCAGGCCGCCTCGGTGATTACGACAGCAGATTCGGGATCACCGCCGAGCTGCCCGTCTCGGAATGGGAAGGCCACGACCCCGAACAACTCACCTTCGAGGAGTTCGAGGACGTCTGGGGCCTTGCCCGTCAGCAGATCGCATCCCGGCCCAGCTGACCTCTCGGCGCCGCACTGGCTTCTTGGCATCATCGCGACATGACCCCGACCCTTCCCCGCACCGTCCGAGCCGTCGACACCGCTCAGCTCCTGGACCTGGCCCAGGAGGCCGCCATGCATGGCTTCAGCCAGCGCGGCTCCCGGTCGACTGGCTACGAGAGCACCTCGCCGCAGAAGCGACGCACTACCTGTTCCCGACACTCGTGCAGCGGCTCACGCACCGTCCCGAGGTGCCGCTGCAGTGGAGGTGCCAGCAACTGCTGACCGTCAGCACCGGCGAGCAGATCTGGGGTCTCCTCGATGTCCTTCCCGACACCTTCGACAAGATCTCGGAGACCTTGGACACGGCGTCCAAGAAGGACATCGTCAACCGCATCGAGCAAGCAGTGAAGGTGCGGAAGTGGATGGAACGGACGGCCGCCGATGCAGGCTCATTAGGTCCGGCGCAGCCGGCTGGGCAGTCTGAAGAAATGACATCGATCTGAGACAGCCGCCTGCCGACACGTCGTGAGACTGGAGGAGAACGTCCAGGCCATCGCGCCGGCGCCTGACATCGAAAGTGAGAACCTACAGTCAGCTGTAGGGTCTCAGCAGCCGCGCCACATTCACCGAACTGACTTCACATCAGGGGCACTTATGGCGTCATCCTGAGACCGGTAGGTCAGCGTGCCCACTCTTTCGGGTGATGCAGGACGTGGGCTTCGCCCCGTTACATCGATCATCCCTGAGGTGGTTCGGCGCGCATCACGCGAGGGATGGCTCGGCGGTGTCAGCGGTCGCGATATTCCCCAGGGCGGCTCCGTCGTCCCCGCTCGTCCGTGCGATTCGGGCGACACCGGTGGAGTCGGGCCGCCCGGCTCTGAAGTGTCCGGTCCGAGAAGAGCGCCGTCCTCCTAGTCATCGCGGAGCAACTCTGCGTTCCTCATGGCCAATTCCATGGCGTCGCCCCTGGGGAATATCGCCGTCGTTCACAGGCGGGAGCGGGGACGTCATGGGGCTGTCGCCGGTGACCATCCCGTGACCCGCGGGGCGTGGCCGCGGTGCGGTGGCCACGCGGTTTCCGGGGCGCCAAGGGCGTGGTCATGGGAGGGAGTCGATCGTGATGCGGTCGATGAACGGTGCGTAGCCCGTGCTCTCCCTCTGGGTGATGGAGATGACGTTCCCGCCGCGCCGCAACGTGGTGCGGACGGTCAGCCCTTCCGGGATCGCGTAGTCGGCGACCCGCGGGAATTCCAATACGACCGGATCCCGGCTGTTTACCGTCAGCGTGGCCGTCGGGGCGCGGGCGGTTCGGTAGTGGATCGCCAACTCGTAGGTTCCGCCGGAGGGAACGCTCACGCTCGGGAAGCGGATGGCCGCCGGAATGCCGCCGAGGTCGACGCCCTGTCCTCCGCTGCATTGCTCGCAGTCCGCCACGAGTGTGTTCTCCGTGCGGGAGTTCTTGGCAGACTCGGCTTCGTAGGACCGGTGCACCCCTGCAGGCTGGGCTCCGGGAGGGCTCGGGGACTGCGTCGAGCGAGACGGCGAGAGGTTCTCCGAGGCCGACGCCACTGGTGGTGAAGCCGGGCGCCCGTCGCCGGCGGCATCCGATTCGTCCGCCGAACCGGAGTGGGTGGCCAACAGATAGATGAAGAAGAACAATCCGAGCGCGAAACCGATGAGTGAGCCGATGCCTCCGTACACGGCCAGTTGCATTTTGGGCGCTGACGATTCCTCCTCCGCCTCCTTGAGAACATCGAAGGCACCGGGAATAGCCAGCAGGCACACCAGGGCGAAAATGCCCCACCCCACAGTCCATTTGACGGTCGAACTCGTCCACGGCTCGGATGCGATGACCAAGCCGGACCAGGAAGTGCGGAACGGGGCGTGCAGCATGGGGGCATCGTGCACGCGCCGGAGGGAAGGGGGTGTGTCAATTTAACGGCTGATCTTGGTTGTTGAGTGGTCAGGTGTTGCTCGGGGTCAGGCGGCCCTCGAACGCGATCTGGAACGCGTTCAGGGGC
>Ga0307514_10002943_pt1 | contig 16938 bp, 11 predicted proteins | sample 16_EM_MG_FD_203088 | JGI IMG/M metagenome (GOLD analysis project Ga0307514, IMG submission 203088) | Populus trichocarpa ectomycorrhiza microbial communities from riparian zone in the Pacific Northwest, United States - 16_EM | ecosystem: Host-associated > Plants > Roots > Unclassified | place...
CTAACCCTAACCCTAACCCTAACCCTAACCCTAACCCTAACCCTAACCCTAACCCTAACCCTAACCCTAACCCTAACCCTAACCCTAACCCTAACCCTAACCCTAACCCTAACCCTAACCCTAAGACCTCATTCTACCTATGCTGTGATGTTATATTCAGCATCGCACTCCTCTTTCTACCACTAACACAATGTCATGGGATGTTTCTTACCACTCGGTCATCCCCTGCCCTGACATTACATTTGTATTTCAAATTCTCGTTTTAAACTTACAATGACATCAATAAATCATCTTCACATTCCAAATTCATGCTACACCCTGCCATGACTTTCATTACATTGCATTTCTTAATCCACGTGTCTTCCGATGTTACATTCACACTTTGCTCGGAACATTAATTCCCTATTCCGATGTCACTTTGATCCTTCACACCAATACTCCAAATTTTCATCCTGACATCTCCTGCACACTTTCCCATTCCTTGCTCAATATGTGCCCCAACTTCTCTTCCACACATTGACATCCCTTGTCCTCCCAATGCATGTATCTCTCTTTCATACTTCAAACTGCGTCTTCAACCTCTCCCAGAACTTCACTTTGACACTGTGCTGTCTTTGTTGGTAATGTACCCTGTCCTGTCACGACTTTGGCACTTTCTGTTTTCTCATTCAACATTTGTCCTAATGTAACTTTGTTGTCTTTCCTCCCCATCTGTGACATCTGTTCTGCTATGACTTTCCAATGTCATCTCTCCCTATTGAACTGCTGTCCATATCCAAATTCGTACTTCTCATATCACTCAACATTCCACGATGAATTGGATTCTGCACTTCAAATGCTGTGTGTGACCATCCTGTCACATCACGTATTCTTTTGCAACACTTTGCACCTTGTACAACACTCCTTAACTCATCTTCTTCATCACACTTCATCTCTGCTCGTTCCACTCTAATAAGCTTCTTCCCTTGTTTGTTGTTTTGTTGCTTTTCTGGTCTCTCGTCATTTATAATCTAATTCTTATTATTCTACCTCGACTGTTCACTAACTCCTTTAGCTTTTTCCATACCCACTCACACGATCGTCTTTTCTGTTACCCATTACCATCACTCTGAACTCTCGCATTCTGATGTCATCCGCTCTTATCACGCTTAACTAACTTCAACTTCTTTTAATCACCATTCTTCATTCTTGCATCCTATGTCTCCTCTTTTATCTGTTTCTCACAACCTTCCAACACTATCCCATCAAGACTTATCCCGTCTCGCAATCTTCATGCTGTCATCCTGCTCCCTTGTCCTGGTCTGGTCCTGTGTCTGCTACATGAACATCGGTGCATGACACCCCATCATTGCCACATCTTGTATGGTCTGCATTTATTCGATTCTGTATGTAGTAACCCGTGTCTAACAGTTGTTAGACCTACAGATCACAACTGCGAGAGGTAATTAATGGCCCAATAGTCAATCATGATAGTTGTCGACACCGGGAACAATGACCGTACGCGATGTGTAACTCATAGAGTCGTTGTTTCTGGGCCTGTAATCTATAGCATAATTGACACCTGACCCGATGAGGTCTTATGGGCCAGCTAGTTGACTTGATTACGATGATATGCATGTGAATATGGGCGCTTGATACGAGACATCATGCTGCAGTCAATCAAACTGCCAAATGCGCATCATTGCAAATTTCATGAACAACTGTAGTATCGCTTGCCTTCAACATATTCATATGAGGATAGGTGCAGTAACATTTACCACGCTGATAGGATCTTCACTAGACAGCATATTTATAAACTGTGATATCAAAACTATCTGGGGTATGTCCAGTGATACTAGTATTCGCATTCAGAGTAAATGAACACCTGTTGTTTGCATTCCCATCAAGATATTCATATCTGGGTACGTTAAGTAACATTTACCAAGTTGTTGGTATCTTACTGATCTTCATGTATATTCAATTTGATAGTGAAATGCCAATTGGAAGATCCAGCTATGCAAGTATTCACGTTCACAATGAATGAATGACCATATGATCTGTTCCCAATGATATATTTAAATATGGTCACGTGGAGTAATATTCACAAAGTTGTTATTATCATTACTGAACATCATAATCATACAATATGGCACAGAAATCTTTATTGCATGATCCACTCATAAAAGTATTCACATTCAAATTTCAAAATCGAGTGTAGTCTCACTACTGAGGGATGTATTCTTGTCAGGATTGCTGGAATAACATCTACCAAGTTGTTAGTATCATCACTGGACAGCATATTTATACAATTTGATACCAAAATTCACTTTGCATTTTCCATGAATACTAGTATTCATATTCAAATTTGATGAATTACTGTAGTGGCGGTTCCCAATGACATGTTTGTATGTGGAAAAGTCATGCAACAATTCCCAAATTGTATATATCATTGCTGCTCAACATGGATATGAAATATGATACTAGAATGCTGTTTGCGTTTTCCACTGATATGACAATTCACATTAAAACTAAACAAATGAAAGAATTATCACTTCTGAATGATATAGTTCTATCTTGATAGGTTGATTATCATTAATCAAGTTGTTAGTATCTTTGCTGCACTGCATATACATACAACTTGTTATTAAAATTATCTTTGCATGTTCCGATGATACTAGTATTCACAGTCAAATTGAATGTAAGATTGTAGTATGACTTCTCAATGACATATTCTTATCTGGATCGGTGAACCAACATTTGCCATGTTGTTAGTATCATACAGGACAGTATGTATATATAATGTGATACTGAAATTTTCTATGCATGATTAACTGATACTAGTATTGATATTGACAGTACATGAACAACTGTAGTATCAGGTCCGAAGTACATATTCATATATGGATAACAGGAGCAACATATAGTAAACTCATGGTATCTTTACTGGACAGCATATATATAAATTATCATTCAAAAATTATCTTTGCTATGTCAACCGATACTAGCATTCACATTCAAACTCTATGTGTCACTGTAGAATCAGGTTTCAACTACATATTAGTATCTGCAGAGGTGATATAATATTAACCAAGATGTTGATATCGTTACTGGACAGCATATATATCAAATGTGAGACTATATTTCGCTTAGCATTGTCCACTTAAAGAAGTATCAATGTGCAAATTATACCAATGATGGTAGTATCGAATCTGAGCCACATATTCGTATCTAGATAGATTGAGTAACCTTCACCAAGTCGTTAGTATCTTCACTGGACAGCATATTTATGAAATATGATAGCATAATTCTCTTTGCATTATACTCTGATACTAGTATTCATATTCAATTTAAAGACATGACTGTGTTATCATCTCTGAACAATATTAACTACTATTCATTATATGATACTACAATGTTGTTGACATAATCCACTGATAATACTATAACAAAATCAGATTGAATGAATGATAGTAATATCGGTTGTGAACAACATATTGGTATCTGGGTAGGTGGAGTATCATTTACCATTTGCTTAGTATCAATGCTGGACAGCATATATATAAAATATGATAGCAAAATTCTCTTTGCATGATACCCTGATACTAGTATTCACATTCAAATTGAAGACACGACTGTAGTATCATCTCTGAACAATATATACTACTATCCATTGTATCATACTACAATATTGTTGACATAATCCAAAGATAATAGTATTTAACCTCAGATTGGATTAATGATTGTCATGTCGGATATGAACAACATAATGGTATCGGGATAGGCGGAGTATCATTTACCAAGTGCTTAGTATCAATGCTGGACACCATATGTATACATTGTAATAGTAATATCATCTTGAAATTATTAATGGATGATAGTATTCACCTTCCAATGATATGAACAACTGAGGAATCAGAAATTAATGACATAATTTCATCTTCCTAAGTGTAGGAACATTTTGCAACTAGTCAGTAGTATTGCTTGTCAGCATATATAGACAATGTAATACGAAAAGTATCTTTGAATAATCCATGAATATTTTTATTCGGGTTCTAACTTAATAAACGACTGTAGTATCGGTTTTCAAACATATATTACTCTGTGTATAGGTTAATTGACATTAACTGCGTTGTCAGTATCTTACTGGCCAGCATATATACAAAATATGATTCTGAAATTCTGTTTGCATGATGCACTGACACTAGTATTCATATTCATATTAAACGAATGGCTGTACTATCAATTCTCACCGACCTATTGGTATCGGGTTATAATGTGTAAAAATTAACAAGGTGTTAGTATTATCAATGGACAGTATGTTGATACAATAGGATACTGAAACTCTCGTTGCATTGACCCCTGATACTAGTAATCACATTCAAATATTATAAGCAACTGCAGTATCAGTTCTGAACAATATATTTCTATCAAGATAGGTGGAGTAACATTTACCAAGTTGTTGATATCCTTACGGTACGACATATTTATCTAATAGGAGAGTAAAATTATTTTTGCATTTTCCACCGATACTAGTATTCACATTCAAATTATTTGAACTACTTGTGTATCTGGCGGGGTGGAGCAACATTTACTAAGTTTTTACTATCTAACTGGATAGCATTTATAATATATGTGATTCTGAAATTCTCTTTGCATGATCCACTGATACTAGTAATAAAATGGAAATTAGAAGAATTGCTGGAGTATCACTTCTCCATGACATATTCATATCAGGAAAGGTGGACTAACATTTATCACATTGATAGTTTCCTTACTGGACAGCATATGAATACAATATTATACCACAATCATCTTGGCATTTTCCAGGGATACAACTTTTCATATTCAAATTTAATAAAGAACTATAGTACAAGTTCTCAACAATATATGCCTATCTGGATAAGTGTAGTGACAATTACCACGCCACAAGTATCATACCCGACATTATATATCTAAACTACGATACTAAAAATCACTGTGCATGATCCACCGCTAATAGTATTGTGACTCAAAATATTTCAATCACTGGAGTATCAAGTCTGGACTACGTATTCTTATCTAGATAGGTGGAGTATCATTTCTCAAGTTGATAGTATCTTTATTGCACAATATATGAATACAATGTAATACTGAAAATATGTTCGTATTGTCCACTGATGCTAGTATTCACTGTCAAATTCGATTAACGACTGGAGTTTGCGGCCTCATCCACATAGTTGTACCTTTATAGGTTATGTGTCATTTACTAGGTTATTAGTATCTTTGCTGGACAGCATATTTATGGAATATGAGAATACATTTATTCTTCCCGGTTCCATTGATATTAGTATTCACATCCAAATGATTCCAAGGACTGTAGTATCTGGTCCCAACGACATATGTGTATCTGCAGCAGTAACATAACATTCCCCAAGCTGTTAATATCTATAGTGGACAGCATATATATAAAATACGATACTACAATTCTCTTTACTTTGTCGACTGATACTATAATTGACCTTCAAAGTATATGCACAACTTTAGTATCAGTTCTGACCAATATATTCGTATCTAGATAGGTGAAGTAACATTTACCAAGTTGTTAGTATCATTACGGGATATCATATTTTCCATATCTCATACTGACATGCTCATTACATTATCCACCAATAGTAGAATTCAACTTCAAATAAAGAACCGACGGTGGTATCACCTCAGAACGATATATACTACTATTGGTTGTATGAGACTACAATGATGCATACAGAATCACCTGATACTAGAGTACAACTAAAATTAAATGAATGATTGTAGTATCAGTTCGGTACAACATATTGTTATCTGGATAGGTGAAGTATCCTTTACTAAGTGGTTAGTACCTTTGATGGACAGCATCTTTATCCAATTCAATGCAAAAATGATCTTAGCATGTTCCACTGCTAATATTATTCACAATCAAATTATATGAACGACTGAACTGTTAGTTATGAATGACTCAATTGTATCTGGACAGGTGGAGTAACATGTAGCAACCGGTGAGTATCCTTACTAATCAGCATATAGATAAAATACAATACAAAAATTATCTTTGCATTATTGGCTGATATTAGTACTCACATTCAAATTAAGTGAATGATAGTAGTATCTGTTCTCAACGACATATTGGTATCTGCATCAGTGATGAAACATTTCACGAGGTGTCAGTATCTTACTGCACAGCATCTATATGAAATATGATACTGCAATTCTGTTTGATTGAAACAGTGATACTAGAATTCACAATGAAAGAATATTGATCAGTGCGGTACCAATTCTCAATGACGTATTCGTATCTGGACTGGGAGAGTGACATTTTCAAACTTCTTAGTATCTTGACTGGGCAGCATGTTTATAAAATATGATGCTAAAACTACCTTTGCATTGTCGACTGATACAAATATTCAGACTCACATTATATGAACTATGACAGTATCAGATCTCAAACACCTATTCATATCAAGATAGGTGGAGTAACATTTACGAAGTTGTTATTATCTTCACTAAACAACATATTTATGCAATATAATACGAACAGTTTCTTTGCATTCTCCAGGAATACAAGGATTCACATTCGAATTAAACCAAAGACTCCAGAATCATTTCTCCTTATCACATTCACATCGGGATAGGTGAAGCAACAGGTACGAAGTTGTTACTATCTTACTGGACAGCATAGATATTCTATATGATACTGAAATTCTCTGTGCATGATCCACTGATACTAGTATTTTCATGCAAATTACATGAACAACTGTAACTAGTATCACTTCTCAACAACATATTCATATCAGGATAGGTGGAGTAAATTTTAAAAATGTGGTGGTATCTTTACTGGAGAGCATATTAATACAACGTTATATCAGAATTATCTTGGCATGTTCCAGTGCTACTAGTATTCACATTGAAATTCAATCAACGCCTGGTGTATCAATTCCCAAAGTGATATTTGTTCCTGGATAGCTTGAGTTACATTTATCAATTTCTTCGTATTATACAGGACAGCATACATACTCAATTTGATACTGAAATGCTTTTTGCGAGATCCGCTGATGCAAGTATTCACATCCAAATTCAATGAACGACAGTTGCATCTGTCCTCAACAACATTTTCATATCTTGACATGTGGAGTAACATTCACCAAGTGGTTAGTATCACCACTGCACAGCATATGCATAAAATATAACAACGAAAATATGGTTGCATTTTCCAATAATACTAGTATTCACATTCGAATTTCAAAGTCAAATGTAGTATCGCTTCTGAAGAAGCCGTTCATATCTGGATAGCTGAAGTAACATCTACCAAGTTCTTTGTATCTTTATTAGACAGCATATTTATTCAATTTGATACTCAAACTAACTTTGGATTGTCCATATATCCTAGTATTCATATTCAAATTTGATGAACAAATGTAGTAACATTTCACAACAACCTATCTGTATGTGGCTAAACGCAGCAACATTTGCCAAGTTGTAAGTGTCATCTCTGCACAGCATGTATATCAAATATAATACTAGAATGCTGTTTGGATTATCCACTGAAAGTAGAATTCACATTAAAACTGAATAAATGAATGTAGTATCACATCTGTCTTATATGGTTGTATCTCGATAGGCGGAGTAACATTTACCAAGTTTTTAGTATCTCTGCTACACAGCATATTTCTACAACATGATATCAAAATTATCGTTACATTTGCCATTGATACTAGGATTCACTGTCAAATCAAATAAAAGACTGTAGTATAAGGTAACAATGACATATTCGTATCTGGATAGGTGATGTAACATTCACGATGTTATTAGGTTCATACCTTACAGCATGGTTAAAGAATATCATACTAAAATTCGCAATGCATGATCCACTGATGCTAGTATTTACATCCAAAGAAGATGTACAACTGCAGTATCAGGTCTGAACTACATATTCGTATCTGAACTGGACAAGTATCATCTTGTACACTCTTATTATCTATTCTGAATAGCATATATATAAAATATGGTACTAAGATTGTCTTTGCTTTGTCGACTGATACTAGTATTCACATTCAATGTTTATGTATTACTATAGAATCAGAACTGAACTACATATTCGTAATTGCAGAGATGATTGAACATCTACCAAGTTGTTATTATTGTTACTTGAGAGCATATATATCTAATATGATACTGAAATTCTCTTGCCATTGTGAACTGATACTAGTATTCACATAGAAATTATACTACCCACAGTAGTATCAGTTTTCAACTACATATTTGTGCCTAGATAGGTGGTGTAACATTTCCCAAGTTGTTAGTATCGTTGCTGGACAGCATAATTATAAAATACAATAGCAAAATTCTCTTTGCATTGTACACTGATAACAGTATTCACATTGGACTGAAAGCGATGACTGGTATCATCTCTGACCAATATATACTACTATTAATTGTACGATACTGGAACATTGCTCACGTGATGCAATGAGATTAGTATTCGAACGCTGTTTGAACGAATAATGGTAGTATCGGTTCGGAACATCATATTGCTATCTGGATACGCGAAGGATCATTTACCAACTGTTTAGTATGAATACTTGAGAACATATTAATACAATCCAATGCTAGAATGATCTTCGAATTATTCACAGACCATAGTAATTACATTCCGAAAATATCAATGACCGAGGTATTAGTTATGGATCACATAATGGTATGTGGATAGGTGGAGTAACATTTCGCATCTGGTGAGTATCATTACTTGACCGCATATATATATACAATGATACTAAAATTATCATTGCATGATCTACTAATAGTAGTACTCACATTCAGATTTAATGAACGACTGTAGAATCATTTGTCAATGACATAATGATAACTGGATTGGTGATGGAACATCTGCCCTGCTGTTAGTATCTCACTTAACAGCATATATACAATATCTGATATTGAAATGCTCTCTACATGTTTCACTGGGACTAGTATTCACATTACAATTGAAAGAACGATTGTAGTATCAATTCTCACCTACCTATTTGAATCAGGACATGTAGTATAACATTCATCAAGTTATTAGTATCTTGACTGGAACACCAATTTATACAATATGATACAATAATCATCTTCACATTTGCCACGGATACTGCCATTCACATTCAAATTAAGTGAACACCTGTAGTATAGGTATTCAATGATATCGGTGTACCTCAATAGTGGAAGTATCATTTACCACGTATTTAAAATTTGTACCGGACTGCGTATGTATAGAATATGATAGTAAAGTTACTCTTCCATCTTCGACTGATATTTATTCAGTTTCAAATCGTATGAACAACTATAGTATCAGTTCACAATGAGATAGTCCTACCTCAATAGGTCAAGTAAAATTTACCAAGTATTTAATATCTTTCCAGGACTACATATGTAGACAATACGATATTAAAATTACTCTTGCATTTTTGACTATTACCTGAATTGACATTCATATTTGATGACCACTTGCTGGAGCAATCCTCAATGACATGGTCATACCATATCCGAAGATGTTAGTGTCTTTTGTGGACTGCAAATCTATGAAACATGCTGCTATAATTCTGTTCGCATTTTCCACCGATACTAACTTTCACATTCACAATAAATGGAAGACTGCCGAATCACTTATGAACAATATATTTTTATCTCAATAAGTGGAGTAACATTTACCTAGTTGTTAGTATCTTTGCTGTACAGCATATTTATACAATATGATTTTAAAATTATGTTTTCATTTTGCAGCGATACTGATATTGTCATTCTAACTGAATCCATGATTGTAGTAGAACTTGTCAACAACATATTAGCATCTCGATTGGTGAAGTAACAATTACCAAGTCATTCCGGTCACTCTAAGCAGCGTATATAAAAAATATAATGCTAAAATTCACTTTGCATGATCCAATGAAGCTAGTATCCATATCTAAATTGAATGAGCGACAGTAGTATCGGATCTGAACTTCAAATTCCTATCTGGATAGATGCAGTGTGCTTGACTGAATTGTTCATATCTTTATTAGACGTTCGATTTGTACAAAATGATAGTAGATGTATCTTTGAATTTTCCACGGATATTAATATTGTCGTTCACCTTACATGACCTACTGGAGGATCATTTCTCAACGACATAGTCATACCTGGCTAGGTGAAGATGTTTTTCCAAGATGTTAGTATCTTTAGTGAACAGCAAATATATGAAACATAATGTTATAATTCTGTTCGCATTTTCCACCGATACTAACTTTCACAATCACAATAAATGGAATACTGAAGTATCACTTATGAAAAATATATTTTTATCTCGATAAGTGGAGTAACGTTTACCTAGTTGTTAGTGTCTTTGCTGGACAGCATATTTATACAATACAATTTTAAAATTATATTTCCATTTAGCAGTGATACTAGTATTGTCATTCTAACTGAATCCACGATTGTAGTAGAACTTGTGAACAAAATATTAGCATCTCGATTGGTGAAGTAACAATTACCAAGTCATTGCTGTCATTCTAGGCAGCGTATATACAAAATATAATGCTAAAATTCACTTTGCATGATCCAATGAAGCTAGTATCCATATCTACATTGAATGAACGACAGTAGTATCAGATCTCAACTACAAATTCCTATCTGGATAGATGTAGTGTGCTTGACTGAATTGTTCGTATCTTTATTAGACATTCGATTTGTACAAAATGATAGTAGATGTATCTTTCAATTTTCCACGGATAGTAATATTGTCGTTCACCTTACATGACCTACTGGAGTATCAGTTCTCAACGACAAAGTCATACCGGGCTAGGTGAAGATCATTTTCCAAGATGTTAGTATCTTCAATGGACAGCATATTTATACAAGCTGATACAAAAATTATCCTTCCATTTGCCACTGAGAGTAGAATGCATTTTGAAATTATATGTACGACTGTAGAATCAGATCTTGGAGACGTGTTCATATCAACAGAGTTGATGTAATATTTAACAAGTTGTTAGCTACGTTACTGGACAGCATATAGATCAAATATGACACCCCCGTTGTTTTGGCTTTGACGACTGATACTAGTATTGACATTGAATTTATAAGAACGACAGTAGTGTCATTTCTGAACCACATATTCCTATCTAGATAGGTGGAGTAATGGTTACCAAGTTGCTTGTATCTTTACTGGACAGCATATTTATTCAATAGAGACCAAAATTTTCTTGACGTTGTTCACTGATACTAGTATTCATGTTCAAAGTGAGGAAAAGACTGTAGTATCATCACTGAACAAAATATACTGCTATTTATTGTACAAATACTAGAATGTTGTATACATAATTCACTGCAATTATTATTCACACTCAGATTGATTGAATGATTGTAGTATCTGTTCTGAATGTCATATTGGTATCTGGATCGGTGGAGTATCACTTACCAGGTGCTTAGTATCAATACTGGATACCATGATTATACCATAAGATATTAATATAATCTTTGAAATATCCATGAAGAATAGTATTCACATTCCAATTAAATAAACCTCTGGAGTATCAGTTATGAATGACATAATGTTATCTGGATGGTGGAGTAATATCTACCAACTAGTGAGTATCATTACTGGACAGAATAGATATAAAATATGATATTAATAGTATTTTTGCATAATTCACCGATATTAGTATTCACATTCAAATTAAATGAACAACTGTAGTATCTGTTCTCAATGAAATATTCATCTCCGGACAGGTAGAATTACTTTTTCCAAGTTGCTAGTATCTCACTTGTCGGCATATATACCAAATATAGTAACAAAATTCCCGTTCCATAATGCACCGAAACTAGTAGTTACATTCCAATTAAATGAACTACTATGGTGTCAATTCGCAGCATCATAGTTTTTTCCGGACATGTCGGGAATCATTTGAGAAGTCGTTATTATCCTCACCGGACAGCATATTACTAAATGTCATAACAACACTCTGTTAGTAGTGTCCACTGATACTAGCAGTCACATTGAAATCATATAATGAACTGTAATATCAGTTCTGAACGACATATTTGTATCCACATAGGTGGAGTATCATTTAACCAGTTGTTAGTATCTTTACTGGACAATATATTTTTACAATATGATACTTGAATTGTCTTGTCATGTTCCAGTGAGACTAGTATTCATATTCAATTTAATAAAACAACTCCAGTGGTATCCATTCCCCATGACATATTCGTATCTGGATAGGCGATGTAACCTCGCCCAAGAAGTTATTATCTTTAGTGGACAGTACATATATAATATATGATACTAAAATTCTATTGGCTTTTTCCATCGATACTAACAGTCACATTCAAAATAAATGGATGGCAGTAGTATCACTTCTGAACAATATATTCGTATCTCGGTAAGTGTAGTAACATATACATAGTTGTTAGTATCTTTGCTGGACAGCATATTTATGTATTATCATTTTACAAGTATTTTTGCATTTTGCAGCGATATGAGTATTGTCATTCAAACTGAAACAATGATTGTAGTATAACATTTCAACAACATATTTGCATCTGGATAGGTGAAATAACAATCAACAAGTTGTTTGTAATATACTGGATAGCATCGATGCAAAATTTGATACTGAAATCCACTTTGCATGCTACACTCAAGCTAGTATTAATATACAAAACAACTTAATGACTGTTGTATCTGATCTCGACTCCATATTAATATGTTAATAGACGGAGTACCATTCATTAAGTTGTTAGTATTTTGATTGGACATTATATTGATACAATATGATACTAGAATTATTTTCCCATTTTCCATGCATCCTAATATTATCATTCATATTACCTGAACCCCTCCAGTATCCGTTCTCAGAATCAGTAACATTTCCCAAGTTGTTAGTATCTTGGCTGGACGGCATATTTATACAATATGATGCAAAATCTATCCGTCCATTCTCCACTCATGTTAGTATTCACTTTCAAGTTGCATATATGACAGGAGAATCAGGTTTAAACAATATATTCGTATCTGCAGAGGTGATGTAACTTTTAAGAAGCTGTTAGTATCATTACTGCACAGTATATATATGAAATATGATACTAAAATTGTGTTGGCTTTGACTACTGACACCAGTGTTCACATTGAATTTATACGAGCGACAGTAATATCAGGTCTGAAACACAGATTCATATCCAGATAGGTGGAGTAACATTGACCAAGTTGTTAGTATTTAATCTGCACAGCATATTAATTCAATACAATTCCAAAAATTTTCGAGCATTGTACACTGATACTTGTATTCACCTTCAAAGTAAGGAAATTACTGTGATATCATCACTGAACAATATATACTACTATTCATTGAACAATACTACGATATTGTATAGATAATGTAGTGAAAGTATTATCGACACTCAGATTGAATGAATGATTGTAGTATCAGTTCTGAACAACATAGTGCGAGCTGGATAGGTGGAGAATCACTTGCCGGGTGGTTAGTATAAATACTGGTTACCATATTTATACAATACGATACTAAAATGATATTTGAATTATCCAGAATTAATAGTATTCACAGTCCAATTAAATGAATGACTGAAGTATCTGTTATGGATGACATCATGTTATCTGCAGAGGTGGAGTAACATTTAGCAACTAGTGCATATCATTACTGGACAGCTTAGACATGGAATATGATATTACAATTATCTTTGCATGATCCACTGATATTTGTATTCACATTCAAATTAAATGAACGACTGTAGTATTAGTTCTCAATGAAATATTGGTATCTGGACAACTAGAGTGACAGTGACCAAGTTGAAAGTATCTCACTCGACAGCATATATACCAAATATGATAATAAAATTCCCCTGCCTCAATTCACCGATATTAGTGTTCACATTCAAATTAAATGTACCACTGTAGTATCAATTCTCACAAACAAATCTACATATTCATATCCAGGTAGGTGGAGTATCATATAACAAAATGTTAGCGTCTTTACTGGACAACAGATTCATACAGTATTATATAAAAATTGTCTTTGCATCTTCCAGCGGGATCAGTATTTGCATTCAATCTGAAAAAAGAAATGTAGTCTCCAATCTCCATCACATATCTGTATCTGGATAGGCGAAGTAACATTTTCCAAGTTGTGAGTATCTTACTGGACAGCATAAATATTAAATAAGATTCCGAAATTCCCTTTGCATGATCCACTGATCCTGGTATTCAAATGCAAGTTAAATTAATGACTGTAGTATCTTCTCTCAACAACATATTCATATCAGGTTAGGTGGAGTAACATTACCCAAGTCGATAGTATCTTTACAAGGCAGCATATCAATATAATCTGATGTCAAAATTATCCTAGCATTATCCAGTGATACTCATATTCACAGTCAATTAAATGAAGAAGTGTAGTATCAGTTCTCAACGAGATATTCGCATCTGCATTAGTGATGTAACATTCCCCAAGTTCTTAGTATCTAACCTCACGGCATATGTAGTCATTATGATACTGACATTCTCTTTGCATGGTCCACTGATACTGGAATTCACATTCTAATTAAATGAAAGACTGTAGTATCAGTTTTCAATGACATATTCGTAACTGGACATGTGGATCAACACTCAACTACTTGTGAGTATCTGGACTGGACAGCAAAGCTATGAAATATGATACTAAAATTATCTTCCCAGTATCTATTAATACAAGTGTTCAGATTCATATTGTTAAATTGACTGTGGGCTCGCTTGGGAACGAGATATAGTTCCATAGATTGTAAAAGACTTGTATAATCCTTTAAAAATCCACGGATACTAATATTCACATTCATATTGAATGAATGATTCTAGCATCATTTCGAAATGACATTTCGGTATCTGGATAGGTGGAGTATCTTTTTCCAAGTCGCTGGAATCATTACTGGACACAAAGGTTTTACCATATGATACTACAATCATCTACGCTGTATTCACTGATTCTAGTTTTCACAGTTGAACTGAATGAACGACTGTGGTATCTGATGTCAAAGACATATTCGCATCTGGATAGGTGGAGTATGATTCACACAGTAGTTAGTATCCTTACTGGATTGCTTTTTGGAAAACTATGTATCTAAAACTACCATTGCATTATTCACTGATACTTGAATTCACCTGCACATTGAATGAACGACTGTAGTATCAGTTTTGAATGATATATTTGTATCTGGATAGGTGGAGTACCATTTACCAGGATCTTAGTATTATTTCTGGACAGTATATTTGTAAACAATGTATTCTATAAAGATGCTAGTTTGCAATATCCTACCAATCCACCATGAGTGGTGATCACCAATTTGGCAATCACAAGATGGCTCAATTTAGTCAATGCTGCGATTATAGTCAACAGGATGTATCTCCTGTAGTATGAATACCTGATGATATCTTCGTATATATATATGCCGCGCCATTCACCCATAATCATTAGTATCGTAATTGGATGATTAATATCACTCCATATACTTCCTAGTATTCCATTAACATCTTCTCATTCTCCATTCGGTAAGTCACACTCAAATATGTCACAATATTCATATCTCTTCTGCACTGTGGGTAACAATACTTGCATCATTTATACATTATTGACTGCTATTAGTATTCACATCAAAATCAACTGGACATTAGTTGTAGAAGTTGCACATACCATAACTCTATCAGGACATGCAGAATATTTTTATGAAGCTGTTAGTTTCTTTACTACTCAATATATTTATATTGAAAAATACTTACAATAGTTGTGCTGTTGCAACATTCCGATGTGATGTATTCGATCCTATGTTCTTGAACTATTGCGGCCCAAGTACTCCAGTATTATTGGCAGCCTATTCTGCTTGTGATGGGAAGTATCTCACGGATGGAACATCATTATAGAATACCATCTTGCACATATGAATTCAGCACAATTCCTTCAAAGTGGTATTCAATGTAACATATATTTATGTATTCTAGTATTACTGAATAATCATTTATTCATATATATCTATGGTCACCCATCAATCCATATGGGTTAGTATTTTAATTGAATGATTTCCATAGCTTATTATACTCCCTAGGAATCATAAAACAGTGTTAGTATCAACAGTTCTTACCTCATACTGACACCTATTACAAAATGCGTTCACTTACTACTGTGTATGGTCATGTACAAACATTTCTATTTCATGATAAACCCGTACTAGTATTCACTTTTAAAATCACTCCACCTTTCAATAGTAATTGCCGATGTCTGATATCTATCAGGATATATAAAGTAGTTCTTACCAAATTGTTCGTATCTGTACTTCACACAATATTTGCACTATATGATACTTTATAAGGATGTGGTATTCAAAAATCCCAACGAACCACAAATAGTATGATATTCAACATGAAACTTGGTGAGCAGCTTCTCTTCATAGTTGTCTTTGATGCCTCTTATGTATATTCACTCTCTATGATGGAATTGTTGATAAATCAGAGCAGCAGATATGAGGAAATTTTGAGCTGCCAAGATATTTTTTGGATGGGGTATCACACCACCTCATCCCCTGTCGCATTTTTTTGTTACATTTTTCCATGTTCCTGCGCGTAGTTAACTACTACTCAATCAACAATGCAATTCTCAGTCTGAAATTTTGTTATGATGCTCTCTTCATACTTATGTTTAATACCTTTTAATTATTTCTTCTCTCTATTGTGCAATTGTGGAGAAATAGTACAGTATGACATTCAGTCTCATCAAGGCTGGCAATAATTTTTAGTGTGGGTGGTTAGATTGAATGCATCCCAGATTGGCAGGAGTAGTTCACACCCCTGTACTGCATGCTATGGTTGCAGGTCAGATCCCTGTACTGCATGCTATGGCAGCAGGTCAGGCCCCCTGCAACTGCATGCTATGGCAGGTCAGACCCCTGTTTGCA
>Ga0307514_10002944_pt1 | contig 16936 bp, 21 predicted proteins | sample 16_EM_MG_FD_203088 | JGI IMG/M metagenome (GOLD analysis project Ga0307514, IMG submission 203088) | Populus trichocarpa ectomycorrhiza microbial communities from riparian zone in the Pacific Northwest, United States - 16_EM | ecosystem: Host-associated > Plants > Roots > Unclassified | place...
TAGTGACGCAGAAATCAGTTCGGAGGAGTCATCCGACGATTCATTATAAGGAATAGGATCTACGGTCGTACGCATCTAAGTACATATACAGGTTACTAAGTATATTGTCAAGAGGTGTTGTTACCCCTGTAACACATAATTTACCAGAACAGTTGCAGATATCGGCAAATGGTGTACCTAAACGAGAGCGCCCTTCGATATCCGACCTTTTTAACCAAGCATACAAAGGAGATCCACTGCCCGGGAAGATAATGAACGCAATCCGAATTGTTAGGGGTTCTCCCTGACAGTGATGATGGTACTTGAAACAAGGTCTATGAAAGTACATACCATACCAAGACGCTCAAGTAGTCCAGTAATATGCCTTTTAGCAGGGGTTCATATTACTTACAAGAAGTGATGAGCCAGATCAGTCATGAGCAGCTGAGATCTGCTCTAGCTTCATTTACTCTTGGATACTATGCGGGACTGCATGGAGGCAAGCACGGCAGTTGATAGTCATATGCGAGTAAGCGGGCTCTAATCCTCCTTGCCGTAACGGGTTGGATAGAGGTGCGGCACACCCCGGTGTTATGAGTACTGGCTCGAGCACTGCCTCCACCTAAGCATGACGTAACTGAGGGATTTATGACATTGGCCTAGCCGGAAGCAAACACTGTGCATTGATTTGCATGAGTCTGGATTGCAACGTATCATACGTGTCATGGTCTACATTTTCACAGCATGGACTGGTATCCAGTAAGCCTGCGAGAAACTACCGAATAAATTCAAGATAAATGCGAGATGTCAAAGTTGAAGTTATGGTCTGATTATGAGCCGATATGATATCATGAATGAACACACTGACCATAGGGATGTGTGCCCACCTCTACCAGGCGCATTTGTTAAATGTAAGACGCACAGATATGTGGCTATCAATTGAGGGATTAAATCATAGTCTGAGAAGGGTTTCGAGAGACTATAAAGAGATTACATTGTTCTGGCAATGAAGAAGAGGAAGCTGGGACAGTGAGAGAAAAAACGATACCTACCAGTGGAAAAATATCTTTATTTATTATTGCGTTTTTATGATACCTATATCTATTATTACATACCTAGAATCTATTAGCTTTCTGTATTGGCAGCCCTGCACCTTTGAAGAAGTCCTCGATGAATGACCTTCACCTTCGAGAACGACAACAACGTTATCATATACGGCCTGGACAAGATTATAACCTTTGCTTGTAGTAAGGGTTACATTTTCGCAGCACAGTGTGTGTAGTAGCTAGCATCGATTATCGGACTCGTGCAGGGATTAATAATCCATATCGATAACCTTCGAAGCCGAAGCGATACCCCATTGCGAAGATCGGCAGATATTCTACAGGAGAATTCAGACGTGCCTGAGTCTGAAGGTATACCATCCCGGGTTCATCCGACTCCCATTCATCAAGTTCCTTTGAGTCGAGGAGTGTCAGCAACACCCAGGGACCTTTCGGAAGATAAATGGGTCGATCAAATACTGGAAAATACTGGCCAATACATCGAGCAGTATATTGGAGCTCGTAATACTTCGCAATACAACCGGGTGAATCCTTTGCCGCAAACCAGAAGGCAACTGAAGGAAGCTTGGAAGATTAAGTGTTTTCAAAAAGCAAGGGATACAGAGGAAGCGCTACGTAACCAAAGGCTTCAGGAAATACGCAAGCAGGTTATGGATAGCCTTAGTAAGGAATAGAATCTATGGCCGTGGACCTGAGTACTTAGTATCGGCAGATACTAGTGTAAGTTACTTAGGGTATACACCCCCGTAACAGTATAATAAATAAACTCTATGCCCCTAGGTTTATTATACGACGCATGCAAGAAAAAGAGCTTAAAGCCTATCAAGGACTTCAGAAGCAAGGAGCTTTCTTGCTACGTTCACCAAAATTCGGATTGATAGTGGTATCTACCAAATTACTGAATCTTACGGTTACATCACCATTTCGGATACCGGTTACAACGTGCGAGTATTACAATCGGCATCGCTATATTCTGGAATATTACGAGGGACCTGATATTTGTGAACGACAAATTGCATATTACCAGCACGATACAATTTCTGATAAGCTATCAGAAGTTATAATCTGTAGATGAAATTAATTATATGCCAATTAACGTTTTTGATCTAGCCGGATATACACCTAATCTATTCGAATTCGAACCGCTTAATATATTTAATTCGATAGATACGATTTTATCCGAAATCCCGGACAACCATTGGAATAACCAAATATTCCACGTGGAACTCGAAACCCCCAAACCTTGGGTAGAATACTATTGCCAATCAGCAATTAATGGCGAGTTGCTTACGATTAACGATATTATATTCAAAGACCATTGGAAGGAGTATTACTCGTGAGCCGACGAGTGGGGTTGCTGCTGCAAAGAAGACGATAAAACCGAGTGGTGTTATTGCGAAGACAATAGATCATCGGCAAAATGCAGCCAGTGGTAAATTTTACCTGTCCTCCAATGAAGCGAGTTTACGACATGTTGATCATTATTGCCTTGTCAATTTTAATGATTCAATTTCGAAACGTTATTGAGCAGCCTATGCTCATGCGATACTATACATTTTGCCAAGATAATGTATGGTTGGTACCGCTGGAATGGATTCGGCAGTTCGAAGAATCCATCCAGGTCACATATGCGAAAATCGATAAATATACACCTCGTGATTGGAGGATGTATAACGAAGGAAAAGATAGTGGTTATACTGACGGCTATAACCAAGGACTATTAGAAGGCCATGATAATGGCTGGGACGCGGCCAAAGAATATTATCAGAAAATATTCGAAAGAGAGCTTCGGGAAGCCCAGCAACAATGGAAGGAAGAAGGTGCGAATAACGAGTATTCTGAGAAAATAGCAGAAGAATACGAGGAATCAGAAGTAGATGACGAGTGGTCATCGTACGGACAAAAAAGAGACTCGAAGCAGATAGAGTCCCAGGAATGGTTTGAGGATTAGCCCAATGATGAGCTTAGGGATGCCATCGAGCGTAATCAGTAGCCCGATACGGATTGAGCGAGTGTTGTTCTAATGCAGATTATGAGATAATTGCTTTAGATGTCTAGAATGTCACTTCTCAGAAGTTATAAAAGATCATCAGTTGACGTTAAAGACCTAATGTGAAGCAAGTTTTAATGCTACCACCACCAATTCCACGATAGGTTTAGTAGTATTACCTTCGCATGTTGCTTCGGCAATAACTTATCTTCAATATTACTTCATTGATATTACCTACGCTTATTACTTTGGTAATTAATATCTTCGATATTACTTCGTTGATATTACCTTCGCATATTGCTTCGGCAATAACTTATCTTCAATATTACTTCGTTGATATTACCTTCGTTTATTACATCAGTAATTAATATCTTCGATATTACTTCATTGATATTACCTTTGCATATTGCTTCGGCAATAACTTATCTTCGATATTACTTCGTCGATATTACCTTCGCATATTACTTCGGTAATTAATATCTTCAATATTACTTCGTTGATATTACCTTCGCATATTGCTTCGGCAATAACTTATCTTCGATATTACTTCGTCGATATTACCTTCGCTTATTTACTTTGTTAATTAATATCTTCGATATTACTTTGTCGATATTACCTTCGATATTACTTCGGTAATAAATATCCTCGATATTACTTCGTCGATATTACCTTCGATATTACTTCGGTAATAAATATCTTTGATATTATTTCATCGATATTACCTTCATATATTACTTCGGTAATTTATAGATTTAATATTATTTCAACAATACTATCTCATATATTACTTCAGTAATGATTATCATTTTTGCATAATATTACTAATAAAAAATTGTTTATTTTGAGAAAGAAGTGATGTTTTATGATAACGATCGGAGATTCGTCATAAAAAGAAGGGGGTAAAAGTTACAATAAAAAACTTGTTTGACAAAGAGAAACGAGGATGTGTATGACATCTTCAGGTATTCTCATCGACATTCGAATTACCTTCGACAAAGAGAAACGAGGACATGTATGATGTCTTCAGGTATTCTCATTCGATATTCGAATTACCTTCGACAAAGAGAAATGAGGATGTGTATGACATCTTCAGGTATTCTCATCGACATTCGAATCACCTTCAACAAAGAGAAACGAGGACATGTATGATGTCTTCAGGTATTCTCATTCGATATTCGAATTACCTTCAACCAAGAGAGACGAGGATGTGTATGACATCTTCAGGTATGCTAATCGACATTCGAATCACCTTTGACAAAGAAAAACGAGGGCATGTATGATGTCTTTAGGTATTCCCATCGACATTCCAATTACCTTCGACAAAGAGAAACGAGGACATGTATGATGTCTTCAGGTATCATTCTCATCCACATTCGAATTACCTTCGACAAAGAGAAACGAGGACATGTATGATGTTTTCAGGTATTCTCATCGACATTCGAATCACCTTCGACAAAGAGAAACGAGAACATGTATGATGTCTTCAGGTATTCTCATCGACATTCGAATCACCTTCAAGAAAGAGAAACGAGGACATGTATGATGTCTTCAGGTATTCTCATCGACATTCGAATTACCTTCGACAAAGAGAAACAAGGACATGCATGATGTTCTCAGGTATTCTCATCGATATTCGAATTACCTTCAACATAAAGAAACGAGGACATGCATGATGTTCTCAGGTATTCTCATTGACATTCGAATTACCTTCAATATAGAGAAGACGAGGACATGTTGTAATGTCTTCAGGTATTCTCGTACCTATGATCTCACAAGAAAGTTAAGTATTGTATATCCAAATGAAGCAAAAATAGAGTTACAGTTATATTTAGAATTACTCCAATTCGGGTTTAAATACTTAACAATAATAAGCTAAGTACTGCCACTTCATAATAAAGACAGTTTAACAGCTATACTAGTTACTTCAGTTATAGAGGCAGACATATACTATGTAATGTCCAGACACTCTCGCATACGAGGACTTAAGATACCTTAGCTTATTCAACATAATTAGTCAAGTAATAAGTGATAAATGAACGAAGGCTTACGCTTGATATCTTGAGGACTATGTCCAGATAGGCTTGAGTACGGTTTAGTTTACTTATCGATTATTATAAGTGATATTATGGGTCGAAACTTTAGGAAACATAGCTGAATGATTCCAGGCGTGTTCTAAATTATCCTATCTGACCCTCTTGCGGGTGGTACTGTCACGGCGAAGTTAGTCCATCGTTTGGAACATTTCTTGAACATTGGGAGATATTTCCGAAAGCATTTTGATTATATTCTATATGTATCCATCAGAGTATTTTAAGTCGACAGCCTGAAAACTGCGCTTATGAGAAACATGGGAGTAAATGGATTATATGATATGTGTTAAGTCTAGACAAAATCCATGCACGAGTATGGTATTCAGATAAACCTTTGGAGTACATGGACAATTGATTATATGAACCTGAACAAGGAGTACATGATCAAACGTTTATATGAACCACTGGATTAGATGAATTGTGCTACAAGTTATTCGATCACCTTTGTGTGGTATTGGTATAAGTATAGGACTAACATCCTTTACTGTACTTAACGATAATAAGAATAACTTGTTGTATGTGGCTGGCAAAGATGGCAGAGAGCGTTGGGTCACCGCGCCTAGAGAAGGGGGTGATGTCACGGGTCTCGAAGTCTAAGAGAAGGACGAAAGAGACTAGGAAACAATTATAGAACTGTTAATAGAATAGTCGTTCTATTTAGAAAGAATTTTATTTTTTGTCGACAGACAATAAACATTATACCATTTGATGTGCAGAAAAGCTAACGATATGATAAGATAGGGGATCATCGAGAGTGATGCTAAGCCCGTACTGTCGAAGTCATCATGTTAATGATAGGGGATCATCGAAGGGATGCTAAGTCTGTACTGTCATTAAAGTCCTTTAGAAAGCTATAAAGAGAAGCACACTTGTGATGTGCAGGAAAGGAAAATATGAAGTCTACTTCTTACGATGGAGCATCGTTGAGGTCACCGATCTTAGAGAAGGGCGTGATGTTAGGGGTTCTCCCTGACAGTGATGATGGTACTTGAGACAAGGTCTATGAAAGTACATACCATACCGAGACGCTCAAGTAGTCCAGTAATATGCCTTTTAGCGGGGATTCATATTAGTCACAAGAAGTGATGAGCCAGATCAGTCATGAGCAGCTGAGATCTGCTCTAGCTTCATTTACTCTTGGATACTATGCGGGACTGCTTGGAGACAAGCACGGCAGTTGATAGTCATATGCGAGTAAGCGGGCTCTAATCCTCCTTCCCGTAACAGGTTGGATAGAGGTGTGGTACACCCTGGTGTTATGAGTACTGCCTCGAGCACTGCCTCCACCTAAGCATGATGTAACTGAGGGATTTATGACATTGGCCTACCCAGAAGCAAACACCGCGCATTGATTTGCATGAGTCTGGATTGCAACGTATGATACGTGTCATGGTCTACATTTTCACAGCATGGACTGGTATCCAGTAAGCCTGCGAGAAACTACCGAATAAACTCAAGATAAATGCGAGATGTCAAAGTTGAAGTTATGGTCTGATTATGAGCCGATATGATATCATGAATGAACACACTGACCATAGGGATGCGTGGCCGCCTCCACTAGGCGCATTTGTTAAATGTAAGACGCACAGATACGTGGCTATCAATTGAGGGATTAAATCATAGTCTGAGAAGGGTTTCGAGAGACTATAAAGAGGTTACATTGTTCTGGCAATGAAGAAGAGGAAGCTGGGACAGCGAGCCAAAAAACGATACCTACCAGCGAAGAAATATCCTTATTTATTATTGCGTTTTTATGATACCTATACCTATTATTACATACCTAGAATCTATTAGCTTTCTGTAGTGGCAGCCCTGCACCTTTGAAGAAGTCCTCGACAAATGACCATCACCTTCGAGAACGACAAAGACGTGATCGTATATGGCCTGGAAAAGATTATAGCCTTTGCTCGTAGTAAGGGTTACATTTTCGCAGCACAGTGTGTGTAGTGGCTAGCATCGATTATCGGACTCGAGCTGGAATTAATAATCCATATCGATAACCTTCGAAGCCGAAGCGATACCCCGTTGCGAAGATCGGCAGATATTCTACAGGAGAATTCAGACGCGCCTGAGTCTGAAGGTATACCTTTCCGGGTTCATCCGACTCCCATTCATCAAGTTCCTTTGAGTTGAGGAGTGTCAGCAACACCCAGGGACCTTTCTGAAGATAAATGGGTCGATCAAATACTGGAAATTACTGGCCAGTACATCGAGCAGTCTATTGGAGCTCGTAATACTTGGCAACGCAACCGGGTGAATCCTTTGCCGCAAACCAGAAGGCAACTGAAGGAAGCTCGGAAGATTAAGTGTTTTCAACAAGCAAGGGATACAGAGGAAGCGCTATGTAACCAAAGGCTTCAGGAAATACGCAAGCAGGTTATTGATAGCCTTAGTAAGGAATAGGATATACGGCCGTGGACCTGAGTACTTAGTATCGGCAGATACTAGTGTAAGTTACTTACGGTATACACCCCCGTAACACAAATAAACAGCAGCTTAAAAGAGATTACGGTAGCGGAATGTACGGAGCAGGATGGGAGGGTTCAGTATCAAGGGAAGCAGTATGTTCCACAGAGCGATCGGTTACGGCTAAGGTTGATACAGGAACACCATGATACCGCATTGGCAGGACACCCAGGTCGGGCAAAGACATTTGACCTCCTGGACAGATGGTATTATTGGAAGGAAATGCAAAAACAGGTGGATCAGTACATACGGAACTGCCATAGCTGTCAACGCTCTAGGACTTCGAGGCATGCTACGTTTGGAGTCCTTCGGCCTTTACTCGTACCAGAGAAACCATGGGAAGATATTTTGATGGATTTTGTTGTCGGGTTGCCGGAGTGTGAAGGGTTTGATGCAGTTTTGGTGGTGGTGGATAGGCTCTCGAAAATGCGACATTTTGTTCCATGCCATACAACAATAGATGCGGTTGGGTTGGCGAGGTTGTTTCTTCAGGAGGTTGTATGCCTTCATGGCCTGCCCAAGACCATTGTTTCGGATCGAGGACCTCAGTTTGCTTCAACCTTTTGGCGACAGATATGTGATCGGTTGGGGGTCAATCGACGAATGTCCACGGCATTTCACCCTCAGATGGATGGTCAGACCGAACGAATGAATGCGGGGATGGAATAGTACCTCCGGGTATTTGTAAATCATCAACAGGATGATTGGGTGCAGTGGTTACCCCATGCTGAGTTTGCCACAAATAACGGGATGTCCGAGTCAACGAAGTGTACTCTGTTCTTTGCAGTTCAGGGCGTGGATCCACAAATGTCGTTTGCAGGAGAACCAACTCTGGAATGGGATCAACGACGCCTGGATGCGGATCAAGTTCAGGCTACAATGCAACAGATTCATGAATATGTGCGGCTGGAAATGAGATGAAGCCAAGCGTTACAGAGAGAGGGTGCAAATCGAGGACGTATACCCGCACCGAATATTCAAATTGGATCCAAGGTTTGGCTGGATGCCTGTAATATGAGAACCATTCGACCAACTCAGAAGTTCGATTGGAAACGCTTGGGACCTTTCTGGGTATGTAGGCAAGTATCCCCTTATGCGTATGAATTAGAATTGCCCGTATCGATACGTATTCACCGGGTACAACATATTTCACTTTTGGATCCAGTTGTAGATGATCCGTTCAAAGGACAGGTGGTGGTTCCTCCTCCTTCCGTGGAAGTTGATGGCGAGGAGGAGTATCAAGTTTCGAATGTGGAGGATAGTCGGGTATATCGGAATCAGTTACAGTATTTCATACGATGGACTGGATACAATTCTTTGACTTGGGAATCTGCGAAGTTCGTGGATGGCTTACAAGCGGTTGAGGACTTTCATCGACGATATCCACAGAAGCCAGGACCGCAAGAGAATAGTCTCGGAGGACCTCGAGCCTAAGAGGGGGATACTGTCACGGTACTGGGAGGTACGAAGACACTTGGGATTAGAAGATATGAATATTGGAAGGGTGTTGAAGGAATTATGTTACGGAAAGGTGGAGACGTTGGGAGACGTGGAGAAATCGGCGAGATGGTGGTGGTATAATTTAGTATGATAAGGAAGTGGTGTGAGGTGTTGCGACGTCAGATAATATGGCGTGGTTGTATTGATAAGAAGTTTGCTAATGGTGTGTAAGATCATAGGATGGGATTTGGATGGTACATCGGAGCATGGGGAATGGTTCGAGGGTGGCAGACAAAGTGTATATAAACAGAGTATTGTTGGCGTTGGAGGATTTCCTTTTCTTCTCTCTTTACTCGTTCTCTTGTATAGCAAATCAAGTTACGACTTTGAAACAGCTTCGACTCTTGTCCTGTCTTGATCTCCTCGAAACAAATCTCGAGCCTCTTGTCTTGTTTTCTGATATCACATTTTGTTACCAATATCACCTACGCCAGACCCTGCCCGTTACAAAGGCAAGCCTTCAGGAGTTTCAGTTGCTGAATTGTATGGAGACACATGGAAGAAGCGGTGGATCTCCTGAAAGCGAGTCTTGCCAAGGGAGGCTGCTGGTGGTAATCCATCCTTGGGAAGGTAAACTCCATCCTTCATCCAGTACCTCTCAGGAGGAACTCCAATAAGATCCATATGAATTTGAATTGCCAGCCAGAGATAAAGCTCCTGAGCAGTAACTGGCTGCCAGGAATGCTGCCGCTCCTTCTCTGGCCCAAGAAACTGCTGCTGGGCATAGGAATTGGTGTTGGCTACAAGTTGTCCCATAATGGAGTTGGTAAAAAAGAGTTTGAAGATTTGAATTGGAGTAATGGCATCCAGCTTAGAGAACAAGATGGGCAATAGGTTCCATGCTTTGTGAGGGGGGACAATAGGTTGTAAAGGGTCGAGTGTGGGAAGCTCAGGAAGATCTGTCAAATTTTGAATTGGTTTTTTGAGTGTTTTCTTACGCCACTAGGCCGAGTGATCAGCTGTGATTGAAATGGCTCGCTCAATATATGCTTCGTCTGAGGAGCTATAATTATCGTCATGGTTGAGCATTGCAGGTGGAGCTTCAGTAGTGGGTGAAGACACATCAGCTATAATGTCAGGTCAGTGCTGTACCACTGTAGGTGGTAGTGGTGGTTGGGAAGAGGTGCACTTTGGACCAGAGTGATCATCCATGATGTGATGCTTGGCACTTTGTTTTTTAACATTTTTTGGTGAGGATGGTGGAGATGAGAGTATAAGTGGTGGGGGTAGGTAGTTGACATTAAGATTCCGAGGTCTGAGGGCTTCTCTGCTCATGGTTGTTGTGGTGTGGTAGATGGAAAGTGAGAAGGTGGTTGCTGCTGGGCTGGAGGATGGTACTCTCACAATCTCCAAAGTACTGCTATTTATATGCAACTCAGCACCACAGAACTTGTCACACTGCCACAAGAATTCATAAATAGAAGCTTCTATTAGTTATCTTTCAATTCATAATATTCTAGGGGGGGGTTTAAGTGGGTGGCTGTGTTGTTATAAGCGACAAGGCGCAGCACACGTGAAAGTGGGCCCTTTCGTGGGCCCTTTCGTGGGCCCGCTACCGGCAAAGGGATAATAGCGACAAGCACACGACAGGCCTAGACCCCACATGCCTAGTGCCGACAGAGGTTCAAATTACTGCCATGCTCTGCATCACAAAGATGCTGGTTTGGCATTCTACCTGGCAAATTTTGATAGCGTACAGCCAAACGTTGGACTAGACCAGTCTTTCATCATACGCGCGCACTCGGCTCCGCATTTCCATCCGTGTTGCATGAATAGATCTCGGCCCTCGTACGGCTTGGTATTCATACGGGCTGACGGTGTTCAGCCGTCTCTATACATAGATGATTACGTACATATTCGTACATGGACTACCGTATATATGGCCTTTAGGCCTCGACTAGATGGACACAATTAAGAATACAAGCTTCTCTATCTCACTATTGTAACAGTCCGAACGACACCACTGCTTACCCTTAAAACTAAGTTGGTAGATAGGTACAGAAACATGGTTAAACATATCACAACTATACAGAATCGTCGTCAGCGTTTTGTGGGCATTGGAATGGTTCGTACAATGCATTAAGCATTATGATTGATGGATGGTGGGCGCGTGACAATATGGTTGGCCGTGGTGATGGGCGATTACTATGATAGTGCTGATTATGAAGACTTCACCCGACCATTATTCCCATACAAACACCACATGTACAACTAGTCCTGTGGGGCAGGTCAAAATGTAGACAGAACATCAATGATAAAAAACAAATGATAAAAAACATAAAGCTTTTTGACGCGTGAAAGTATCAAGAATATAATGCTTCCTCCACACAGCATTCCAGACTGTTCTCGCAGTTGCTATCTTGCTCACAAGAATGTTGTTAGTAATAGTAGTAATTATCCATCCACCCATCGGAACTGTCCTCCTCAAAGTTTGCCCGAAGATTGGTATATATGGCCTCCGTCGGGCCCAGTGGATATATGACCAATACAATAGATAAGGTGTTTTCTACTAGCAATCCGCCCCTTTTGAACTTGCTGGATATCCAGTCTCTAGATATAGCAGAACCCGCTACCGCATTGTAAATCATTAGCCCCAGCAATCAGTTTTAAAGACGATAGGCTTGGGAAAAGCTGCATATTCAAATCCGTATGCAGAAACCCGACGTTTATGGGGATAATGGCGGCTCGTTTGGAAATACTGAATATAGGTTGGAAGCGAATTTTCTAGGAGAAATTTGTGACCGAGAACGCCATTCGACAGAAGGGGACGACGGGTAGCAGGAGTGGAGCTCCGCCATCTAGCCGGCCAGCCCGGAGGCGGGGGGGATTAAGGGGCTGTCATACTCTAAGTAGAGTGAATACAGTATGATTAAAACAAACAAACAAACGCCATTCGACGACTTGCGGCTAAATCTAGAAGCCTGGATAAAACCATTTCCCCTCCAGAGCTGACACATACTCCCAGAATGCTCTCGCCTTCAATCGCCTCTGTTCACTTCAATCACCTCTGTTCACTTCAATCTTTAGGCATCGTCCATAATAACTACTTATGTAGAAGCCCTCTCACTTGATATGTTGCACTGACACTTTCATGTTCCGTTCGGACATGTGCAAATACTGCGTTCCTTCTTCTCCTCATTGTAGCCGAAGACCAGCTGGTTTCCTTCCAGAAGGAACATTGTCAAGCGTCCTTGAGACGCGAAACTAGACAAGATGGAACCTTAAGCAGTGATATCCTGGGATATTTTGTTGCAATATGGGAGAACCGTGTGTGTGTATAGACTTAAATACAGAGAAGAGAGAAGGAGAAAGACTCGAGTTGTATATGAGAGAGAAGTGTATCATCAGCCCCGGCTAGCGGTCCAGCTCTATATATAAATGCAACACACTTTATTACTATATGACCTGAAAGGAAGTCGCCGATACACTGAGATCACCGAATTGACCCACTTGACTCACAGGCTACAGACTCACAGTCGTAGACTCATCCATGAGTTTTCACTCGCCACCACCACTGGCATTTGCAATCGTGAGCTTCCATAGACTTCCATAGAGTTCCAGGCCTTCATGTATATAAAAACAGAGCTTCTCCCTTAGATAGTAGAATAGACTTCGTCCGCTTTACATTCGTAACACATATGTCCGGCTCTGTCTCGAATGACAGCTGATGACTAGAAATAGAGCGGTCTCCACCTATACTGGAGAAGGATGAGCCGTGGACTACGAGACCTATCCTTCAAAGGGACGAGATAATCCGGAAACTCCTCAGATCTCGTCCAGACTCATAGCCACTGCACGTTGCCAATTCCAAGTTGCTATAGACCGTTACTATTGCATTGGGGTCAAGCGGAAGCGAATCCACGAGTATTCACTAACGATAATGGAGGTCGCAACCCCATTGTAGACACCTGAGCCCAAGAAGTCAGGGGCTATGGGAACTAGCTTGTATTTCGTCACGGGGGGTTCGGTTCGCTATTTTTGTATAGTTCTGTCGGGCTGTTCATAAGCTTGAGTGTTTGTTATTGATTGTCACAGAGACACCCTGTACCCTGTGTCGCTAAACAGTAGACGCGCAGATATCGAATGGGTATCGAGGCTTGAAGGTCTGCTGGCAGCTCTTCAACAGTCCGTTCTATGACTTCTGCCACTGCAATTTTGATATTAACAAAGACCTCCACCAAACAAGGCCAGCGAGTCATTTGGTACCTTCCGACAGAGAATAGGAGTCCGATGGGCATCATAGCCTATCACGATAAATTCGGTTGAAGTATCGATTGCTGGGACGGGCCCCCGAAATTGTAGCGATATAACTTGGTCTAGCTCCATGATCCGCACCGACAACAAAAAGGTATGTCTTCAGATCCGAGATTCTGAGATAGGATGGTGACCTCATTCAGACCTGAGATCTTGAAATACCTCAAAATTCAGGATTTTCTCAGATTTGTACTAACTCCCAGTGTTAGCTCGGAAAACAGGAATAAGGAGAGGAAAGCACTAGTTACCGCATAAAAGCCGCACTGCACAACAGCCAAGGAGATAGAGGAACTAGAGAGTGGAGCGGGAAAGAAGGTGGATTGAAGTTGGAGGAGATTGAAGGGTAGTGGTGGTGAATTTACGTTTGTGGTGACCGATTATGATTCAACGGGCCAAATTTGACCAACCCAACGAGAGCCAGCCCAAGTTTTCTTTCCATGGCCTATTATTACTATCCGCTTCCTAACCTCTCCCGGGGTCATCCTATTCTTCTCAACTTTCATTTCTTTGGGTCCTTACCACAAAAAGCCTCAATTAAGATGTTAAATTCAAAGTATAACCACGTACACGACAGTCAAATAGCTGGGTAAGTAACTGTACTACATGTGGGCTTGTAGTATAGTTGCTGAACCTTCGCATCGCTCGGCAAAATGGTCTGAAAGTTTAAAGTCAAATGTTCCAAGCGGTTCTTCAATCTTCAATCACATGAATTTAGGTAGTGAAAGTAGAACTGATTACACAAATTTGCAAGCGAGTAGCCAAGTTTGGAGGAGGAGTAGGAGAGTGAGGGTTATGGGTGGGAGTCAGGTGATGGAGGAGGATGTAGTGGAAACCTTATGATATCGCGATATATCAGTGTGCGAATCTTTGATGGCTAGGAGCAAAAAGTTATGAATGAACACGTGGTGTTGCACGTATATATAAAGCTGACCGCTAGCTAGCGGGCTGGTAGTAAGGGCACACTTCTCTCATACATAACTCGCGTCTTTCTCCTTCTCTCTTCTCTCTGTATCTAAGTCTAAACACATACACGGTTCTCCCCATATTCAACACGTGGGTGTTCAAATAGTGATGCTAGAGAAGCTTAATTGTATTCTATCTAGGAGGGCCACAAGGCCAGTATATATATGAACGTACCAGTACGGCTGAATGCGATCAGCTCGTACCAGAGTCAACAGTCATCTCCGGCCATACGAGACATCTTCGTCTCCGGCCATACAAGACATTTTTGTCTCCAGCCATACAAGACATCTCCGTCTCCGACTGTACAAGACATCTCCGCCTCCGGCTGTGCAAGACATCTCCGTCTCCGGCTGAGACCTGTATATGCAATACTCCCCCCTCTTGTTATACACCGTAGAGCAACAAACAAAATGAAAAGAATGAAACAAAGTGATTCTCATAACAGCCTCAATAAAACACTACGAGAGTGAGCAGGGGAAGAGTACTGTCGTAGCCTCAGGATGGCCATCCATTAAGAAACAAAGAAATCCGTGTGCCCAAAAGAAAAGTGAAACAACCATAAATCGACCTCTATTACCATAGCCCCATCGCCTTTGTGAATTTCTCGTGCTTGTCCTTCGTCAAGACCTTGGTTAGTATATCTGCCACATTCTTGTTCGTATGCACATAGGAGTAATCAACTATCTTGCGGGCATGGAGGTCTCGACTATTGTGATAGTAAACATCGATATGCTTCGTGTGAGCTTTTATACATCAGCAAAAAAATATTCCATTCAGGCGGAATGGCTCCATCGGAGTGGACGCGCTCCGTCAGAGCTGTCAGAGACACCCCGGTGGCGGATTCCTCTGCGCCCAGCGTCAATACAACACGTTGCGTTGTATATTGCCCTCCGATTGCTGTTGCACTGTTTCTTCACGTTCTGTCGGTCTCCTATTTAAAACGATCACTCTGGCATTGTACCCAACTGTGACAATACGTTGGAATGGGTTCATTGGGTACGCGCTTGCATTGGGATTGCAATGCGATGGGTGACGCTGCGAATATCTCTCCTCGCATTCCTTCTTCCTGCGCGCAAAATGCAATTCTCTCTTTACTAAATATACACATCATTCCAAGTCGCCAGATCTATGTGGCTATTGACAATCCATTGCTCGTTCCGTCCGTCACCTGTCTTACTACTAGTAGCTGCCTCTGGAATTACGTGCACGCAGCCGACAATATTTCCCATGCTGAAAACTTGCAAAGCAACAGCTGCCGGTGCTTTTCTCACTTGTACAAATTTCGAGATGGAATATAAGTTACCTGAGTTTTCAGGTATTGTGGTGAGCGCCAAGGCTAACCAGTACTCAACGAAAGCTCCATCCTCGTTTTGGAGTTTGATTTTGAATAGTCGTTGCAGTTGCCGTGGGAGACGCCCATTCAGCGCGTCATAACACCTCCCCAGGCATTGCGTTACCCACACCCAGTCGTTCCGTTGATCCCCTCCACGCCTGCTCTGGCTTCCTGTTCATCGCACATCTGAGATATGTGTTTACCATCTAAACCCTCAACTTGAACCTTAATACCATGGTAAATACAGGGCTCCATTGCATGCAGTTGTTCATCTGATATATATGTCTTGTTATGACTCTTATGCTTGATAAACTCCCGTGTGCCACTGTATATTGCCACACGGTGTGTTGCGTCCTGCGTATTGTCGAGTAATGCTCTGAAGTCTTTAATCATAGCGTCAGGATGCTTTCCATCATGGCGGTTTTGGGGTTCCATGAATTCGGGCTTCGCATATGACTGGGGGCTTAGGGGGGTAGCCAGATCAGCACCGGAATGGAGGACTTTGCATGTGGCAGCGCTGTTGTCCCGACGCTGAGCGAGGGCTTGGAGATTGAGCTCTCTGACTTCGAAGCAGAGGATGTGACGCTGAAAGGTGATTACTTGTGGCAGGTAGTTGAGATTGTGATTGGAGGCGTTCCAACCGTCCTTGAGGTTCGTTTTATGGGCTTGTTGATGTCGCTCGGAAGAATACTGTTGCAAGACTCCATATCGACAAATCTGTTCAACCCAATGAGACATCAAGTGGATCTTCGGAAAGTTGAAGTGGGCATCTAACTCCTTGGAAACATCTATCTCGTGGCTGTTATAATCCTGCCAGGTGTTCATTTCGCGCCGCTTTTTGGACAGTGTCCAAGTTTCAGCATTTGTTTCCTTGTCTACCTTTCGCTTCTTCACGAGTTCTGATCTCAGGGCATTGGCTTTGGCCTTCGCCTTTTTGCCAGCTCGCCCCAGTAAGAAAACATCTCTGAAGGTGTGAAAACGACGAAAGGCGTCCTCCATGTAGCTCAATGTTGCATCATCGTGAGATTTATATTGAACATACATATAGAATTCTAATAATGCCCGTGTGCACTCATTTGCATGATTGAATATAGGATGCTGAGTGGGCCTTCTGCCTTGTAGAGACTGGGTTACAACTCCAAGCAGGTACCGGCTCATTTCCTTCATCTACTTCCCATTCCATTGAGAAACTTCTTCATATGACTTATTTTTTGGTGTGAGGTCGTGGTAAGCAGGCACGGATAACCAGATTGCATTGTACTTGTTGAGCTGTTCGTGCGTCTTCATGAAGTGGAAA
>Ga0307514_10002945_pt1 | contig 16927 bp, 15 predicted proteins | sample 16_EM_MG_FD_203088 | JGI IMG/M metagenome (GOLD analysis project Ga0307514, IMG submission 203088) | Populus trichocarpa ectomycorrhiza microbial communities from riparian zone in the Pacific Northwest, United States - 16_EM | ecosystem: Host-associated > Plants > Roots > Unclassified | place...
CAGTTATGCGGTTTTTAGCCTCTTAGGCTGTCATTTCTACTAACAAAAAAAACCGTCAGGAGCTTTCTATGCATTATCAGAGGATATGCGCTTACATAGGATGCAAAGTCAGAGGTTCATCTGTACTAGTCCGGAGGCGTCGACAGCTCCGGGCGCGAGCACGACAGGGGCAGGATGCAAACACCTTCTCAGTTGAGACAGGCCTTGTGTTCTCACTGACTACGACAGACCCTCGCACCCATCCGTTGCCTCATCCAGACCTGCTGGTTCTACATGCAGCTGTAATGAGGGTAGTGAGAGCAGCAGGAGCATCCATCACACCAAACCTGGGCGATTGGGCTTTCGATGACGATGCAAGTGACACACCGGTTCTAGAAGGTGTCCAAGAGGACCTGTCTTATGCTTTAAGAGAGTATTTGAATGACACAGTGTCCGACGATCACATGCCGAGATAGAACCTCGAGCTTGTTGAGCCACGTTTCTGGACCTCAATTCATAACAATTAGTTTTTTTTTTTTTTCTGATAACGGCCACCATATTGTATACCAACCATGAATACCTACCTACTTCTCTTGCACTCAGCTGCTCTCTTTGGGTAGCTACTCATCGACGAAGGCCAAACTCAAGATATATGTAGCTCCCTAAGCAAGCTGCACAAAGTGCCTGTTTACTCAGCAGCATAGAACAAACACAACTTCCGTCCAGACATGTATGCGTGTCTATTATATCTGCTTGGTCGCTGCGGCATGCGCTCAGTACATGTATAAACTTGAAGGGTCTTATATCAAAATGACCATTGATCAGCTGGGTATACATTTGTAAAATAAGATCTGGAATGTTGCAGTTGGATGTGTACTAGCGATAAAACAATTCGCACAATGTGTTCCCACTGTGGAGTATAATCTGTAGCTCAATAAGAACTCACGACACTCCCCATTCTTTGCTCTAACAACCCAGTTCCTCTCGAAGATAACTTCCTTACATTTTCCGAAGTCTACCCTGAGGCAAAGATTTGACAAGAGCTAAGTAAACTACAGATAAAAAGAAGTGCCGAGACAGAATCGTCCCACCTGCAGGAAAGTGAACGCTGACCAAGAATAGAAAGATAACTGGGTTTCTGACATACGGTACTCGCCACTCTTATGCAGCCCTATTAAGAGAGCCATAGCGAGCCGCCGGGAAGCCCCGACGGATTCAAGGCTGAACTACAATGCAGAGTGCGCCAACCAGTCAAGGTCAACAGATATGTTCCCCCACCCGTTAGCAACCGTCGCATAAACAAAGGAGAAAAGAAACCAGTAACATATCCGCAGGCAGGTAGTAGGAGATCCATCAACATCATACGCAGGTAACATCATACGCAAGTAGTAGGAAATCCATCACACCTCAACATCAACGCAGGTAGTAGGAAATTACAAGATAAACTTGAACGAACGCAGGTAGTAGGAGATCCATCAACATCCAACGCAAGTAGTAGGAAATCCGTCAATCAGTATCCGCAATCCTCTTTAGCTCTTCCCTTTCCTTTATCCTTTACCGGTAGATCCCAATTGTAGCTCGTGGTGCGGAAGCACTTATAGGTACCTAGCTTCCCCGGTGAGACTGGTGTTGCTAAGTAGATGACCAGGGAGGAGGCTGCTTTTCCTAGTCTGCGGCCCTCTTGCAGCAGCCAGCAGACTCCTGCTACTACCTTAAGTCCCTTGTTGTTCTTCTCCAGCCGGCGTCTCATCTCTCCAGCCTTTCTGTTGGTGGGTGCAGCGTGTAGAACGACCGCTCGAACTACTGGCTGAGGTGATTGTGCTCCGGCTGGTGACGGCAGAGGCTGTCTCCTGGCTGGCCGATGTGCGGGTGCCAGTGGCAGCCTGCTTTTGCGTGCCGGCGGTGGTGCTGAGGCTTGCACGGCAGCTTCAGCGTATTTGCGTGCGGGTGGTGGTGGCGGTGCAGGTGTTGTCCCTATGCCAACATCCACTGTGGGGTGCTGGGTTCGACAGGTGTGCTCAAACTCGGTGAACACGTTGGTAACAATCACGGAAGAATTGGCAACTTTTTGGAAAACAGCAACAACTCCACGACCACGCACGATCAGTATACGAAAACAACACCATCGGGAGGCCCAGAGCGAGGGCATCAAGAGCATACGAATTTCATCCGGATCCTCCGGTATTTAGGCATCCGAATCTCACGGAAAAGGAAATCAAAAAGTGGGAATCCTGCGGTTCTTCCGGCCCACACCGTATCGTGGGCAGGACACAACGCAAAGACGCACACGAACAGGGGTCCAGGGATCGAGCCAGTAACAGATTTTGTATTTCCCACACCGGGGCTAGCATCGGTCACAGCAACAGCGACACCAGTTACTACGACGATACAAGACAGATCGGGCCAGTAGGAACACCTGGAGGTACACATGGAGAGATCGAAGGGTATGACTATGCGGAGGGGGGCAAAAGCGGCGGACAAAAGTGGGGATACCAAAGCAGGCAGGGGGATAGTGGTAGGGGGCAACAAAAGGATAACGGTGTACCCAGCGGGGAGGCTCTCGCTGGGACAGGCAGTGTTAGTGATCCTGGAGGATAGAAGGATCTTCCAATACGAGACGTTCTGGGACACGGTCCCACAGTTCGACAGAGCCAGGTGGGAATTGATGGCACAGAGAGGGGCAGAGTGGGTAAGGGGAGAACTGCCGTTCGAAGACAGGAGTTTCAGTGCAGCGGAAAAAGTGTGCCCCCATAGTGGGTCAGACAAGGCAAGGGAGACGGTACGCAAGGCAATAGATGGTGGAAAGGCAAGAGTTGTGGCCATCGAACCCTTACATCAACAGTGCGGTAGCGCCATCAAGATCGAAGGCTACCTGGGAGTATTTGGCAACGTACTTTGCAAGACCTGTGGGGCCACCATGGCACCCGGGACCCTAAGAGGCTGCTACGGCCTAAAGGAGAGCAAGCTAGTGATGGCGGGGGTGGATTCCGTCCAGTTCGAGAGGGGCACTTTCCTGACAGATGCGGACGGCGACTACATTCTGGCGAGGGAAGCGGACCCCTCAAGACAGTTAAGGGAGGAGTCCGCAGAGGCAGAAAGAGGACGAGGGATCTTGGCAAATGAGGTGAATAGAGGTCTGAGGGCGAGCGAATATAAGGTGTTGATGAGGAGAGCAGAGAGTGTGGCAGAGGTACGCAGGAAGCCATGGGATGGACTATCGCCTGCCACCGAACGATCAGCGGATTGGAGAGACCCGAGGGGGGAGTGCCCAGCACTTTTGACAAGGTTCCGAGGGGTACAAGCAAGACTAGTGGCTAGCGACTTCGGAGATACGCCGACAGTAATACGTAGGGGATTGATAGAGGTGGCGAGCGATTCTGGTGACACCCCAAGAGCGCCTCGAGAGCAGGAGGATGATGACGAATTCGGCTCACCACTCAGCGCAGAGGGGTTGGATTTCAGCACGCCAAAGGCGAGACTACAGCTTGAAGCGGCGGCGGAGAGTGAACACAATCCGGGGGAAAGGAATATTGACGGCGCTCAACAGAAGAATGAATGGGAAGATAGGGAGGATGCATTGAGATTGTTCACTTTGGTAGGGTTACAAAGTGAGCGACTAGAGAACATCGAGAGATTGATAGAGAAGAGTGAGGAAGAATCCAGGACCCGTGAAGAATGATGGGCGATGGAGTTCAAGGCGAACGGCACTTCGACCGAGGAACTGCGACAAGTTGTCGAGCAAGAAGTCCAAAGACAGTTGGGGAAGACGCAAACTTGGCCCATGAAAAGAGCTAGGGATGCAACACTCGATATAAAAGTGCAGCTCTGAGAAGTGATGGAAGTGGTAAAGGGTCTTGAGAAGAAAGTGGTGAAAGCGGGAAAGGAGCAGAGAAGAGGGGCAGGGGTAGTGCGGGAAAAAGAGAAAGAGAAAGAAGCAGGGAGAGTAGACCAGGAAGAGGAGAGATGTTATGTGCAGAAGGTAGTGGAGTGGCAGGTGGTGAGGGTGAAAGGAGTGCTGCAAGAGGCGTTAGTAAGGATGATGAAGGAGTTCCAGGAGGACCTCATAATGAAGGTGAAGGGAGAAGTGGCAAGTATCGAGCGCGGTATTAAGGGGGGGGTAGAGGAAGTTGGAAAAATAGTAGCGGAAGTGGGAAGGGATATTTTAAGAGTAGCAAAAGAAAGGTATACACCAGAAGAATCGGTGTACAGCGAAGAAAAGGAGGAGGCAAGAATACAGTCGACGCTTTTCGAGGATATAGTCGAGCCTATATGTGAGACTGTACACGGCGGGGAGAAGGAGGAAAGGAGAGACGCAAGGAACACCTTGATGCATATGCCAGGCAATTTCCCAGTGACCGAGATACAAGTACGCTGTCATGCCGGGGGTGAAATCACAGCCGCGCAAGTGGAGGCGGATGTACAGCAAGAGGCGACTCAAGTGCCTATACTAGCAGAGAGAAAGCCAAGTGACTTGGGAGAAACAAGCGACGACACACGGGAGAGCACGGCAGTGGTGATAGAGGGAGGGAGGGGCATAGCAATGTGTCCAGCCGAAGATGAAGACCTATACACTGGCAATACACTGAGAGCAAAAAGGATAGGAGATGGTGGCCAGCTGCAATGGAGTGCGGAAGAGATTGTGAGGCAGCAGGAGGAGGGGAGTAGAGCCCAGTCATGCCGGAAAGCGAGAAAGACATGGGGAGGGTGCAACGAGAGTTGGCTCTCCCCCCCAGGTGGGAAGCAGTGTGTAGGGTAACTCGCCCACTGAAGAGGGGAGAAAAGTACCACCTGGTCTACATCTGAAAACTAGCCGACGTCCTAGCTATTGGGGTAACATCCCAACCCGTTGTGCAAGTGCTAGCTAGGATGACAGGCCACCCCTTGTGCATATTCAGTCCCGGCAAGAGCAAGAGATTTGACCCGAGCAGCTTGAGTATCCAGAGAATGTCCGAGAAAGATTAAGAGCCAGGCCTCGAAGACGACTCAAGCTAGTATATATTAGTTAGTCTCATCCTGACCAGGATGCAGAAGAAGTCAGGCAGGTTTGACGACTCATGCTGAGAAATCATGGACCAAGTGGTGTCGGAAAAATCATAAAGCATGAGGCGAGGCACTGAGGGCCTGGGAGGTCATAAATATATATGGGAGCTATCCGAGTGAGCCTCACAAGCCGTGGCATGGAGCATACCAATATTTGACCTACCCGAGGCAGCCGGAAAGGGCTTAAAAAACCCCAAGCAGCAGTCAGCAGACTATAGGGGTCTGTTGGGCTCGACAGGATGGCTCTAAAGCCAGTGCCAGTCCAGCGACACTGAGAGGTGTTTAGCGATAGACTCAAGGTGCAAAGGGTACAATATCAAATGCATGTACTCCGAAAAAGCAGGAGCTATCCGAGTGAGCTTCGGCCATGGCTCAGAGCATACCGATACAATAAGGAGTAGGTAGCCACTCGTCAAACTACCCACCCACCTTAGTCACGAAGTATTACACTTGCCTTCGAGTCCTGTTGGAGGCCTTTAGGGGTCGAAATGCAACTGGAGCAAGCTAGGGCAGGGACTGCAACTCGAGGTATGGGTTGAGATTATTAGTATTCTACCGGATGGCCGGCTGTGGCCGGAACTATTGACAACATAGACAAAGGACCTGCAAAAGTGGCAGGGAGATAGTCATGCAGGAGAGTGGTGTAGTATGTTCAGCAGGGTGATACATTGTAGTATTGGCTATTGCAGAGAGTTGAAGATAAGGTGATGGATATGATAAAAGCAGTGTAGTCCACATCCGGGGTAATGATAGAACCGGGATTTGCATTGCGATTGGCGAAGAAGAAGTTGGAATTACTCTCCCTAGTAGGAGCTCTAGTTGGCCCAAGGAGAAAGAGACCTAGCTAGAATAGGGGGGGAGAAAAAGATACATACACGAGATATACAACACGCGATTATCTAGGAAGTGGTTAGGACGCAAAGGGGAAGGGGAAAGAGGAGGGTACGGATCTGAGTAGCGCGAGTAAAGAGACCAGGGCTATATTACCTGTCTGGGACAGTGTATCAATAGCGGAAGTACTTAGGATCCAGCAGGAAGGGGAATTGCTTCCCACGGAGACTGAAACGCAAGAAGGGGATCCCCTACATATGGGGGCGGAAGCCAGCCAGAAAACCAGTAACACAGTAAGAACAATCTAGATACATATATTCGAGTAGCCAGCGAGGGTGGATGAAAAGATGGTGATACTGATAGATTAGCGAGTGGAGCAGATCGGGATAATTTTAGTTAAGAACAAGATCGTGAAAGGATATGCAGACGAGAGAAGACTTACGGTGGAAGTAAGGAAACAGGTCTCAGATAGGAGTGTGGTGGAGGAGTTACAAGGAATGCTGAGAAAGACTTGTGATAAGACGGATATATGAGCATGAGTCACGGAAGAAGGAGTAGAGTGGAATGATATAGTAGTGTCTTTGAGAGAAACAAGAAGGGTGTCTGCATGGGAGGTGGTGAATAGGATATGCCGAAGTAGTATGTGGAAGTTAGTAGGGAGGAAACCAAGGTGGTTATATTAAGAGAATGAGCACGTGATGGGCAAGGGGATGTATAGAGTTGGCACTCTACGATTTACAATTGAGGGACCATGACCCGACAGGATGAGAGATATACCATGGTACTCGTATAGCAAGACAATCCACAGTAGCTACGAGACATACAAGTGGGATATGGAGCTAAAAAGATACATCGATAAGGATGGATACAGGGTGAGTAGTTACATAAGAGAGTACTACGGACAAAGGAGGGGGCGACAGTGGGAACCCTACTTTCCTTCAGATGCATGCAAGAAATGTGCACAGTGCAACCATAATGTGAAGAATTGTTGGGCGAAGGGCACCAAAGAAATGCCAGTATGTCGATACTGCAATAGATAGTACAAGGACTATGAATGTCCACAGAGAGGAAAACAGAGAGCATTAGTAGCTGAGATCCAACACAAGGAGAGGTACATAAGTGGGAAGTTCAAATCGATAGAAGAGGAAACAGACGCAGTAAATAGAGGGTATGTAGAGTGGACCTGGAGGAATGGAAGAATGCGATCGCTCTCCCCAGGACCAAGCATGAGGAACGGGAACAGGAACCAGTGGAGCTTACCATCGCAAGGACCAAACAGAGTCAACAGGGAAGTGGGGAGCTGGGACGAGGGTAGAGACATGGGACATAGTAGGTAAGCAGGCACATGCAACTCAAACAGTATCGGCGGGGGCCATACCCGAACCCATGTCTAGGACAACCATGCTGGATCAGGAGAGGGAGAGTGAGGAGGGAGGTAGAGAAGATGACATGGAGAGGGCGGAGAGGGAGATGAGAATATTGTATTTGAATGTGGGCAGAGGGAGTGGAGCGACACACACAGTGTTACAAGTGGGGGTAGAAGAGAAGGCGGATGTGGTAGTTGTGGCGGAACCATGGGGGGAAGACAAAAGGAGAATCCAACAGCCAGGAATGGAGATAGCATATGAGAGTTGAGAAATAGTAGTATATGTATTGAGAGGCAGCAGAATAATGCTAAGAGGTCAAGGAAGCTGGGCAATGATCAATGGCAATATAGCAGTGACGTACCTGAGACCACGATTGAATAGACATACAGTACAGGCAAGACTAAGAGAGATGGTATGAAAGGGAGCCGAAACAGTGGTAGGAGATCTAAATTGCCATGAAAATAGGAAAGACAGGATGTTACAGGAGTAGATATAAGAGGAGGAGATAATGGATATTGGGATGGCAGAATATACACACCGTTATGAGAAGACACATGACTGTATGCTGGACCGCATTCTAATGATTGGGCAGACACGCTCCTGGAAACTATAGAGAGTATAGGATCATTCATCTGATCACACAATCCTTGGATTTTGTATGCCGGAAGGGAATAAGACAAGGCACCTGAGACGGATAGACTGGAAGGCAGTCAACAAGTTTATGATAGGGGAAAAGGAATAAGAGGGAGTAGATTTCACATATGTGGGTGCCACATATGCATGGTTTATGGAAGTAAAGAGAGAGAAACTGGAAAGGGAGGTACAGATAGTAGCTAAGTCGAAGTAGTGGTGGAAAAAAGAATGGAAGGAGCTACGAAAACAAGCACGGCACTCGCGAGGGGCAAGAAGAGAGTTGAGAAGGGAAATTAGGAAGGCTAAGAGAGATATATGGAATAGCTGGGTATCGGAAGACAAGGAGGTATAGGATATCACAAGAGTTTGCAAGAACCTATTTGGCATGCAGGAGAGGTGTGGGATGCTGAAGAATGGTGATGGGAAGGCATATGAGTCCAGGAAGGACAAGTGCGAGGCATTCATCACGTACAACTTAATCACCGAGCCAGCAGAAGAAAGGCCTCCAGTGAGACGACAGCCGAGACAGAAACTGAGCGAGCATACGATGACAAGGCTGATCCAGGCATTGAAGAAGACGTGGAATAACAGCGCTCCAGGTCCGGACAGGATCAGTTGGAAACTGATAAAAAGGATTAAAGACACCAGGGTAGGAAGAGTAATATTGGAAGACATAGCGCAAGTAGTAGTGAACATGGACAGGATGCCGGAAGAGTGGAGGGGGATGAAGATGGTAATGATTTCGAAGCCTGGGAAGGACCATACAGCAGTCAAAGGGTGGAGGCCGATAGTATTGACAAACACTGTGGGAAAACTAGCTAAAAAGCTAGTAGCAGAGGAGCTACAAAAACATAAAGAGCTGTAGCATGAACGAGCTTTCGCCAGAAGAAAGGGAAGAGGGGCGATAGATAGTGTCATACTGATGGGGTACATAGCAGAGAAGCATACGCAGGGTACAATTGTTGGGAGAGATGCGCAGTCAGCATTCAATTCGATAAAGAGAGACCATGTTGAGGTGGTGCTACGCTATCATACAGAATTGAGGGAGTGGATATACGACTGGCTGGCACTGAGGAGCTTTGAGATAGAAGTCGATGGACAGGTGATAGGGAGCACAACAATGACAGGAGGCACACTGCAGGGAAGTCCGCTTTCGCTAGCATTATTCACGGTGTACATGTCAAACATAATCTAGCAAGTAGAAAAGAATCTACAAAGGAGAAGCGGTATGGAGCTGTGGGACATACGCAGGAGGAGCTACTGGCCATTGTCATTTATAGATGATGTAAACGAGGTGAGAGTGGGGGGGGAGAAAGAGATGGACGATGCTTTGGAAGCAGCAGGTGCTGAGGCGGGAATAAAATGGGATAGGAGCAAGGATTGGAGGGGCAATAAAGGGAAGCACCTTGGAGTAGTCATGCACAACTAGGGGAGACATCAGAAATACAGGAGTCAGAAAGCCAAGGCAGCCTGGGACATGATAAGAAGGCTAAGTAGGTTACTAGTGGAGGGAAAGCAGAAGATATTGACCCAGCAACTCCTGCCAATACTGACGTACGGTTGTGAACTATACCACGAACCCAGCAAACAACAGGAAAGACTCGCATACGAGATGTACAGATGGACGATATCAGTGTAGCTGGGAAGCAGAAAAGGCAAAGTGCAGGCATTAGTAGGCATAGGGGATTTAAAAGACATAATGAGGAACAAAAGAATTCGGTAGGCAGCATCGGTATACGCAAGACATTTGCCAGAATTGAGGGTAGTGGCGGAACCGATCCTGAGGGACGCACTAGGGGAAGAGTGTCGATTACAGTGGATGAAGGGCGGAGACCCGGGAAAGAGAGTACAGATACAAGTAAGAGAACTAGCGGAGGAGGAGATGGAAGAGTGGACAGATGGGAGCAGAGTGGAGGGGAGAGTATCCGGAGCTACAAGGGAACAGGGAATGTATCTGGGAGAGTGGGCAACAGTAGCGGACAGGGAGGAACTGGGAGTGTTATTGACATGGAGGAGCAAGAACATCGTAGCGCTGGATAGCCAAGGAGTCATACAGCGTATCCAAAACCTGCAATATCAGGGACCACAAGGGTGAATAGAAGAAGAATTGGTGGGAAAAATGCAAGAAAGCCTACGCACTCTAATGTGGGTTAAGGGACACAGTGGAATTGTAGGGAATGAAGAAGCGGACAGGATGGCGAGAAGGACAGTGGACATGGAGTGGAGGCTGAACAAGGAGGACATTGCCACGCCGGCGGGTATACGACAAGAATTCCCAATATACCCGAAGGTACCGAGGCATATGAAATGGTCCAGGGCAGCGGTGAAGGGGCTAGTATATATGATCACGTACAAGGGGCCACAGCAACAATGGCTATGGGAGATAGGAAAAAGTGAAAACCCGCAGTGTGTTTGCGATGAGTGGACAGCGCAAAATGCGGTACACCTACTAAGTTGCCCCTGGGTGGGAGATGGAAAGGGTAGAACGTTCGACATGTTATGGGAAGATGTGGGGAGGGTGCAATGAGAGTTGGCTCTCCCCCCTGGGTGGGAAGCAGTGTGTGGGGTAACTCGCACACTGAAGAGGGGAGAAAAGTACCACCTGGTCTACGTCTGAAAAATAGCCGACGTCCTAGCTATTGAGGTAACGTCCCAACCCGTTGTGCAAGTGCTAGCTAGGATGACAGGCCACCTCTCGTGCACATTCAGTCCCGGCGAGGGCAAGGGATTTGACCCAAGCAGCTTGAGTATCCGGAGAATGTCCAAGAAAGGTTAAGAGCCAGGCCTCGAAGACGACTCAAGCTGGTGTGTATTAGTTAGTCTCATCCTGACGAGAACGCGGAAGGAGTCAGGCGGGTTTGACGACTCATCATGGGAAATCGTAGATCAAGTGGTGTCGGAAAAATCATGAAGCATGAGGCGAGGCACTGAGGGCCTGGGAGGTCACGAATATATATGGGAGCTATCCGAGTAAGTCTCACAAGCCGTGGCATGAAGCATACCAATATTTGACCTACCCGAGGCAGCCGGAAAGGGCTTAAAAAACCCTGAGCGGCAGTCAGCAGACCGTAGGGGTCTGTTGGGCTCGACAGGACGGTTCTAAAGCCAGGGCCGGTCCAGCGACACTGAGAGGTGTTTAGCGATAGGCTCAAGGTGCAAAGGGTATGATATCAAATGCATGTACTCCGAAAAAGCGGGAGCTATCCGAGTGAGCTTCGGCCGTGGCTCGGAGCATACCAATACGATAAGGAGTAGGTAGCCACTCGTCAAACTACTCACCCACCTTAGTCACGAACTGTTACACTTGCCTTCGAGTCCTGTTGAGGGCCTTTAGGGGTCGAAATGCAACTGGGGCAAGCCAGGGCAGGGACTGCAACTCGAGGTATGGGTTGAGATTATTGGCATTCTACTGGATGGCCGTCTGTGGCTGGAACTATGGACAACACAGACAAAGGACCTGCAAAAGTGGCAGGGAGATAGTCATGTAGGAGAGCGGTGTAGTATACTCGGTGGGGTGATGCATCGTAGTATTGGAGAAATGGTGTGAAGCGGTGGAGAAGTTCGTGAGGTGAAATAGGGAGGGGGATAATGTACTGTAATCCGAAGAGAGGGCAGGGACTGGCCCGAGAGGTTGAGAGAAGCTACCCGGGAATCCGGGGGCCGCAGTCCATCGCCATATTCTAGATAGGATGAATGCAATTAATGATTCTTTAAAAAAAAAAAAAAAAAAAAAACTAGTTAAAAAATCTAACTCACAGTCTCCTGTCATTTTAAGAGGGCCTGGGCCCCAGTGATGCTCCGGCCTTAAAATTCCCGTAAGATTAAAATTTCAAGCTAAATACCTGGAACAGACCTTGCATATGGTACCAAAAGGCTTCTGCCCTTTACTAATCAATATTGTCTTGTCGTCTGGGACGGTGGGATAACACAATGCAAACAGCATCATGTGCTTTTGCTTTCCTTGCCTTCCTCAGTCTGGGGGAGGAATCTGACAACGTCGCATGACGCCAAGCCGCAACAAACGTCTGTGGCGAGACTGGTCCCCCACCTAGTCTACGGTTACTTTCAGCGGTCACTTTACGGTATCACTACGCTCTAAATACCTTCGGTACCCCTTGGTATAAGTAGCTAATATTCTTTTATCGGTGAGTGTTCCCCTCGAGTTCAAGTTTAATTTTACTTGCGGGGTACAACTTGGGAAGTACATAGGACTAGCTTAACAGTAGATTTTGAGTAGAAATAGTAGAAATTGGTCCGTCAGTTTACTTGCTCTCGTGTGCGAATAGTGAAGGCGGGAATGAAGTATCATATTTGATAGTGATAGAAGACAGCGCCCTTATATATCCCATTCTCACCGTACACTTCATCACACAGTGTCCCACGTAGTACTGTATCCCACGTTATCCCACATTACTCCACATATTCCACATTATCCCACGCCTTGGGATTACTCATTCTAACAGAAATATGGGCCCTTTCCCAACTAAAACCCCACGGTGGTAGAAAATCATCAAGTAGAAATACTCGAATCCCCGCCTCTCATCATCGTAAAGAGTCCCTCAAATGTACTCGTCCTACACTTCCACAAACCAGACACGCCTCGTGCCCTCTCTGATACACATCCCACACATTTCCGCAGAGCTCATACTGGGCTGGGGGTGCTGTCCACGGTATTGTGGCCTGCTTCTCTTTGTGCCACTCATGCGTTGTAGTGCGGGAAAACATCCTTCTCATCCTCAATTTGTCTAACCCCTTCCATTGATTCCATGTAGATAACTAGAAGAGATGCCACTTTCCCTGTGTTATTCTCCTTCAATCACTTTATTCCTATGACCTTCACGCCTTGGCTGTCCTCCTCTATCCACTGGTAGGAGATGGGAAGGGGAGGAAGGTGGAGGAGGCCTGGAATGGCGCAGGGAGGTAGCTAGGTTTTGAAGCGTTAGTTTGTATGTAATTGGAGATGGGAATGGGGGGCAGGAACCAGCCCCGGGGTCGGACAACCTACTTGTAGGTGCAGTCTCTCGTCATAGTCTAGATAGATTGAATACAGATAATAATTTTCAACAAAAAAAAAGCTACGCTACACAGCGGGCCGCAGCAGGCTCCTCTTTCGCGGTACCTGTAACAGATTGCCCTTTCTGTTCTCGGCATAGTATGTTCTGTGGGAAAATACCCTTGCCTCCATGGCCTAATGTCCAAAACATACAAAACAGGCCAAACAATGAAATGTCAGGGTATCCACATAAAACAGACGAAGGATATAAGCACTGGATTATCGCATGTATTTAGAGTTCTGGTAAATAATCTTTTGTCTAGCAAGTTCGAAATATACTCTTTATTCATACAAATACTCCCACACTCTTTCACAATTACTTCACTCATAACCTCGTAATTCTTACATGTTCCTGCTGTTGTGTCGCCTGAGTCGGTGAGCCAATATACTCAAAGAAATCATCAACTGGTTTTCAGCTGAGCACCTTTATAATTCATTACCCATATGCAAGATATCTAACCCTGGGCCAGTCCCTACCTGGCATCTAGCTACGTACACGACTAGTTAGGTGCCCCGTGGTTGATCCTAGGGAAAAAAAAATCACATCTTCTCAATCCTGCTCAAGTATAACTTAGCCTGTTCTCGTAGAAAATCACACAAAAATAAATCGGTCTGGGCACGAGAACAACTTAGCCCCCACTCCAGTAGACTTTTTTTATTATAAAAATTACTATTCGTATTCAATCTATCTAGACTACATTATGTGTAGGTTTTCTCGTCCCAGAGCCGGTCTCTGCTCCCTCTTCCCTGGTTGAATCCACAAGGAATCTCGCCACCTCCCAGCACCACTCCGGCGCCTCCTCCACCGTTCTCCCTTTTCCATAATAATATTCTGGATATGAACTCAAATTAATCATAACGAAACTTCCTTGAAGGCACACTAAAATTCAATTTAAAAATACAAACAAACCGACCATAAAACACCTCCTTCATTCAATCAGCTAATCGTTGTAAATAGTGATCAAACTCGGGTGTCTCACTTGAGCTGTACGGCCACTGTATGGGGATAATGGAATTCGATAATCAGAGAAAGAGAGAGGTATATGAACATCACTATCCCACACAGAGCCTCATGTCCTGATCCTCATGCCCCCACTCAGTATTCCGTCATCCTCATCACCCCACGCTCCATCATCGCCAATATCAGTCATCATCATCATCACCAATCAGTAGCGTAACAGGCAACCTCCTTTCTCGCAATACCATCACTCAATGCAGAATATACACAATCTACTATAACTGAGAAATCCTGAATCCACCTTTCTTGTTCTCTCCTCATAGTATCAAATACTACCTCAATCTTGTTTGTCATCAAAAACGATTCATCAAAAACATCATATCTCAACATCCTCCAAGTATCCCCAGTAGTAATAAAACCATACAAAACACCTCCGTGGTTGCTATCACCCATATCCTTCATGGCCAATAAACACTGACCCATCGCGTTACCCAATGAATCCCTTTTTGCCTCAACAATAAAAATATACTTTTCTTCCGTAATCTCAATCCCATTAATAACAAACTCTTCATATCTGCTTGTTTCACCATCCTCAGACACCACCTGCCTTTCTCTGAATAGTTGTACCATATCGCGACCAGTTTGTTCAATAAACCCATCAATAATCGGAACAATGATAAACAAAGCCAAATCATTGGCATTCGACTCCGTAAGGGTATCATGGCCTTCGACCCTGAGATATCGCACAATCTCCCTATACACTTCCTCCTTAATTTTCTTAACTCCTGAATCCTCCTTGTAGCTTGTTAACGTGAACATTTTTGCTAACACCAACATTTCCTGGACTGTTATCGCTGTCAAATGGAGGCGTTTTATCGTGGTCCCTATCCTGTTCTCTACATCTTTTCGAGAATTGTTTGAATATGACGTCTTCCACGGAAACTTTCTCTTCTTCTGGGGCTGCTCGTCACCCATCTCTAAAATTCTTACTAATCAACTTGTACCCCCCAACTATACTTGCACCCGAGAGGACACTCACCAATAAAAGAATATTAGCTGCTTATACCAAGGGGCACCAAAGGTAGAAAGTGCAACCAGACTAGGTAGAGCGTAGTGATACTGTAGAGTAACTGAGTACTGAGTCGTAAGGGACTGAAAGGAACCGTCGACTAACCCCCTCCTTATTTGCAAAAGCCAAGCATGGCGTTCCGTTTGAGGCAATTTGGAAACATTTCCTGACTAGCGGAACTAGGACTAGCTGAAAGGGTGCAAATGTCAAAATTGTACAGTATATACATAGTCTCATGCCAAGACCCGGCGCTCGGCCTGAGAAGGGTCTTGGCATGAGACTAAATTGTACATAGGAAATACCTCGCAACCCGTGCTCGTGACATAAGCAGAAATAAATCACGAGCACTGGCGGTCATCCAAGAATGGCCAAAAGGGGGACTCCAAGGGTATGACAGGGAAGCCCAAATTGGCCAGTTGTGAAATATACGAAGGATATAAGAAAGGAATTTTCGCGGATAGATCTATTATTTCCTTAGAGCACTTCTCCCATAGCATTCAGTATACTATAGCGAGCAGAAGATTGACATCTCACGTCTCACAAATATATCCTTCTTCCCTTGAGTTGAACCTCCGGTTACTATCACGATTTTACCTCACAGCCTTGTAATTCTTACAAAATTCCATCATAAAGAGTCCCTCACATGTACTCGCCACAAACCAGACACCCCTCGTGCCCTCTGAGATGCACATCCCACACATTTCCGCAGAGCCCATACTGGGCTGGGGGTGCTGTCTGTAGGAATTAGAAGGCTATGCAGCGCAGCGGATGGCTCATGGACTAGGAGTTTCTGGACGTGATCTGGAAGTTTCGTATATTCGCTATATACTGCTCGGTATCGATCTATGGACTCGTGTGGAACTGTCTTGCTAAAGTACAAGATTTCGCTCTGACTATATACCCATATTTCACATGCTATCAGGTGGAGATTCACGGGCCGGCAAGGTCTTCGGATGTTCTCGCAGTAACTTTCGCTTGTAAGCGAGAGTATTTCCTACACTGTCCACGGTATTGTTTGTGCCATTCATGCCTTGTAGTGCGGGAAAACATGCTTCTCATCCTCAATCTATCTAACCCCTTCCATTGATTGCATGCAGATAACTACTCCTTCAGCCACTTTATACCTATGACCTCCGCGTACTCCTCTATCCACCTTCGCACCATTCCTAGTTTGTAGCAGAGTGCATAACTACTCACGTGAAATACTGACCCTCTGCGTACTTAGTCTTGGTGGGGTTGGAGGTTAGTGCGTGTGTTGACACCTTGAAGCCTGTCTCTTATCCCTCACCGCCGCCCAGTCCTAGAACAGGATTCTATTATAGTAATTTCCCTATTACCATTCACCTCCTTCTTCCTATGTTTATCCCCCCATATGTTTGTATAAAAACCCCACACTGACTAAAATTCCCTCCATTTGTTAACATCAGTTGTGGAAGATAGTAATTCTCCCCTAAGACGTACCCACCACCACCTCTTAGTTTAATGGAGATATTAACCCTAATTAGGAGCCGAGATCGGGGGGTTGGTTCAGGTGCTGAGACTAGATTGATAAGGGGCTTGTGAATTTCAGGCTCAAGCCACCTTATCGCTTGGCTGGTGCTTTTATGCTATCACATCAGATCGCAACTAAGCTAATCAGATCTTAGAACCCACCATTGACTCTGGGAAGCCAAGCCGGAGGGGGGGGGGGTTGTAATTGGGTGCGAGACTAGGCATTAGGGCACGGGTTGCACAACCCTAGCCTCTCGCAGAGACCTGTTCTCGTACCCAGGTAGTCCCATGTCAAGACACTCTTGGGTACCCAGGCTGGCATATCTATCCCCGAAGCTCGGTTAATCAGCGAAGGCTCGATTAGAAGCTGGGCACCAGATCAGCAGAGACCCTGCACGACCCCTCCTGTGCAGGCTGCAGCTAAGCTGCAATCATCCTGTATGCATGAAGGATTGTACAGCGAGAAGGGGGAGAGGGGGTGAGACATGAGGGGCGAGAGGTGAGGG
>Ga0307514_10002946_pt1 | contig 16923 bp, 13 predicted proteins | sample 16_EM_MG_FD_203088 | JGI IMG/M metagenome (GOLD analysis project Ga0307514, IMG submission 203088) | Populus trichocarpa ectomycorrhiza microbial communities from riparian zone in the Pacific Northwest, United States - 16_EM | ecosystem: Host-associated > Plants > Roots > Unclassified | place...
TTTTTTTTTTTTTTTTGAGTCTATACGTCTGTGGGTAAAAATTGATAGTCTAGCGCTTGGCATGATCGTATGATAACACGACACAACATAACCGCACTTCTCCCCAATACCCGCGTAAGTATTTAGGTAACTGTCTCAAATAACTTTTGTATTCCTCTTGGAGTTGTGAGAAAATACAATGGTAAGGGATTATCCTCACTGACTCCAGAGTTTTCCTGCCGCCTCTCTTAAATGGAAAAAAGCCTTCAAGAGAACCACTCTACATCACTCAGAGTGGGGTTCGAAACAGGAACTCGGAAAGGCCATGCAAATGAAATGATGGAGCAATGCAAATGGGCTTTCCAATCGTAGCTGTGAGAATTTGCCGCATTAACCTCCGGGTAAAACAATTGCCACAGGTTGTGATGTAAGGAGTTAAGTTCTTATCACCTATGGTCCCTTTCATGAGGCAAGGTATGATCTACAACCTGTAGGCTACCTGGTGTGGTGGGCGACTAAAGGATCAGTATATGGTGATATAGAACCGCACATAGACAAGCTCCAGCATCAGACGTATACTGGTATTTCTGTCCATCCTGGAGATCAGCTTCTGTAGGAGCGGTCAAGAACGCCATAAATGGTGTGCCAGCTGTGTAAATGAGTACTTCATAGTTCAGGGGTTGAAACACTCGAGATGTTGTGCGTCGTCCGCCTGTCATGAGAAGACCTAAGCAGCCATATATATACAAAAGCTTCCCTATATCTCTCACACCCAAGTGTGAATCCTCATTCTCGTCCAATTTGTATTTTCTTCCCGTCAAAATAGGTGGACTCGCTGTTGAAGGTTGGTTTCGGCGTGAGGTTAGAATGCCATCTCATCACTCTCTCTCGCAAATTATTCCACGCGATACTGGCCTCTTTACCGAAGAAGATGATCATTCCAAGGGATCCCGTCCATCCTGCGCTGCAGGCCAGTTTCCTGAAAGGTCCTCAAGGCTTCTTCTTTTGCACATTATAGCTATCTTCGTCCTTCTTTTTGTCTCCACATTCTTTATCACCTTCCCATTTCTCTGCAACTGGTTTTCAAAACGTGTGCAATCAGAAAACGACAAAGGAGGCGGGAAGAGGCCGTGGGCAACCATGGTGTCTTCCACCCTGAAAAGCTTCACTTGGGGTGCGAGGTTTTTTGGCACGGGGGTGATTCTGGGAAGTGCTTTCATACATGTGAGGCAGTCGTAAATACTCAAGCTGTAGACCACACTAACGGTGAAGGTCATCGAAGGTTTTACCATCAGTTCAACAATATTTAACGAACCCATGCTTGCCAGATTTCTGGGTACGCGACTATCCAGCAATTGGAAATTTATTGGTTCTGGTGGCCGTGGTGGTAATCTTCCTAATTGACCTGTTCACGAAAAGATGAGTGGAACGGGCTAGATGGGTCGTGATGAGCGTAGGTATGCCTATGGACATGTTGAGCGATAATGAAGATATGCTGGAGACAGCTGGTGAGATGCTGAGGAATGCCAGGTTTCATCCTGTCCATGATGAGGCGGTTGGAAGAGTAAGTGAATCATCTCAAGCAGCGGCATGATACACAAACCTGATGATAATAGAGTGTTGGTACCATGCTTCCGCAATTTCAGTTTCTTTTTCCCAAAAAGCCTACACGGACCCCTCGTGGACTGCACCCCAGTGTTCCCCCCACTGAACGACAGCCCATTGGTCAGAGTGTGGATCAACAGCGCGATGGGAAACTCAACCACATTGTCGTAGCAACTTCAGCGGTTGAGCAACAGGAGCTTTGTAGCCTTCTGGTTTTGGAGGCAGGGATAATCCTGCATTCCCTGCTTGTGGGTATCGCTCTTATGATTGTCGATGAGGTCGATTTCCATTCGCTTTTTGTAGCTCTCATATTCCACCAAGTTTTTGAAGGTCTCGCCCTTGGTGTCCGCCTGGCTGCTCTGAAGGCCAGCGGTAGGGTGCCGCTTTGGGCTTCCTTGGTATACGGGCTCGCTACACCCATCGGATGTGGTGTAGGAATGGCAATGAGGACCAGTCTGAGTATGCATTCCGAGAAGGGATTAATTGTCATGGGGGTTTTTGATGCCGTGAGTGCAGGACTGCTATTATATACGGGGATGGTGGGGCTGCTAGCAAAAGACTTCCTGGGGGGCATGACGAGGACGCCTGGGAGGGGGGTCGCGTGGGGCCTGGGGATGTTTGCACTTGGAGTGCTGGTGATGGCGGTGCTGGCGGTATGGGCCTGAGGCGATAGGTAGTACTTTTTTTTTTTTTTTTTTGAAGTCTATACGCTTTTCCCCTGAAGGGAGTACTATACATTAAAGAAACGTTGAGTATGCAAAGCTGGTAGAGTTCTGGATGCATGTGGCTAGTGACTGCATGGAACATCTGGTACGTTTACATCGCTGCTTTCTCTGAGCTTGCACGGTTTATATCTGGGGTCTTGCGATGCTTAATTCGTCAACACCCGACCGACGTCTGGTTGGCACACCACCACACCCTGGCTCGCGCTTGTCCTCTTCTCTTCATGAACAAGCATTGCTATTCCAACCAACTCACATCCGGACCCTGGCTGCACATCCGGAGATATCCTTTTTTTGCTAGTACATACTGCTGCATCACTCATAAAACTGCCTACACCTGTGCCTTCGAAGGCTCCTCTCTTCTCGTCACAAAAGTCCCACTGTGACAACAAACCTCATTTTGGTAGCATGGAGGGCAAGATTTCTCCCCTCCATACTTTTATGGAGCATAAGGCTGCTGTTGAGACAGGTATATTCCCTTCAATACTACGACACTGAAGATTTTTTTATCTGTCTCTCTTCTTAACACAGAGGTACAGTGGAGGTATATACGACACCTGTCCCAGCCAAAAAAGCAAATGCTATTCTCAAGTGAGCATATAGTCAGCTTTCTTCTTTTCTCCAGACCCGTTCTCATCACAACTTTTGATAGTGCTCTTCGAGAGGTCCTTCCACTTCAAAACAGGTCTGGACTCGATCTTCAACACCTACGAAGGCTGGTCAGGGAGGAGTTCCTGCCTAAGCAAGTATTGGCTCGGATGAAGGTAACGGCTGCTGAAAACGCTCTGGCCGTTAGCCTAGATACAGAGTGTGCAATAGTAGATGCAGATGGTGATCAGGCACAAGACCCTTGTGTCATTCTTGGCCCGAAGTCTCGTACATCATCAACCGGAAGCAACACCAGCACTACCAGTCAGCCTAGGGCCCTGGTACTAGCAACTCGAAAGTCTTCTGATGCAAACGCAAATTTAGCTGGGCCTCTCCCAGGGGAAGCGCAGAAGGAACCTGTCGCACGGAAGAAGCCGCGCAGGCGCTCTAGTGCCGAGAAGAGGGCTGCAAGAAGAGAGCGGGAAAAAGCTGCTCTGAAAAGGCTACAGGCCCTTGAAGCAGATGGGATTGTTTTGGATCATGTGGTTCTAAGCCCTTCTAGCAGTCCTCCGGCAAGTCCTATCGAATGCACTGCTTCTGGTGATAGATTTGAATGCCCAACAAGACCCAAAGTCGCCATTGGAAATGCCACAATTGAAGCTGACTCGATAGTCAATACAACCCTAACAATCGAGGCAGTTTCGGCCACTCAGGCAGACACAACAGTCCAGGGACCACCCTCCACTGGTGCGGCTGGCTCAGTTGATGCGAACTCACCAACTAACACCCTGGGAGAAAATACTCCGCCTACTCCTGCCGCCCGAGTTGCCCGTAAACGACGACGCCGTTCTAGTGCGAAGAGGCGTGCACGATCTGGCTCTTCTGGCTCTGGCTCTGGGTCAGCAGATGCAAGCACGGACTCCACCGGAAGTGTTCAGAATGCATCAAAAGGCAGCAGCTCACCAAAGGGGCACTCTCCCCCAAAGAAACCGGCCAAACAGAATATATTACATCTCTTGATTGCACCGAAAACAGCGATAGAACTGATAACTATATACGGTATTCTCAGACGACTACTATTTCCATCATTCCCGGAAGTGTCTACTATTGAGGTGCCGCTTCATGCATCAATCTCACAAGAGCAAGCGGATGAATGGTCGGCACTGTATTGGCCGGCCATTTATAAACGTGGAAATCCGTTCGGACCGCATCCTCCTTACGTCGAGCAGGCGATCAACAAAACACTTCCTAAGGTACCTGAGTATATGGCCTTGGCTAGGGAAGCAGCTAAGCAGGCCTTGAGTTCCGGTAATGGGATAGGAGTTGGTGCGCTTGTTGTTGATCCTAGCAATGAAGAGGTAGTTGCCATTGCTGGAGATGGCAGACATATGACATTTGGGGGCGATGAGAGGGCCAGGGGCTGCACGTGGGGGAACCCGCTCGAACATGCGGTCATGAGGGTCGTGGGTATGGTAGCTGCCAAGAGGAAATTGCGGGAAGATTTAGAAATCGGAACAAAAGTTGATGCTGAAGAGGGCATTGCCATGATGAAAGACCGGGAGAACACACTAAGGCACATCCCCAGCACAGGCATAGAGAAGGCATACTTTTACTCCATTAATAAGAAACAGCTGGCGTCCCCGGCAATCTTCACGGATAACTCGGCCACTACACCTACCACGGGAGAGGATACTGCTACGCTTGTGGATACAGAAAAGAAAGAGCGAGGTGATACTAGCAATTCTGTTTGTAATCATGTCTACAGAAGCACTAACCTGTCTGTGCAAGGATTTAAAGAAACGGGAGAATATCTATGCCATAACCACATAGTATATCTCACTCACGAGCCGTGTGTCATGTGTTCCATGGCACTCATCCATAGCCGAATCGGGATGGTTGTTATTGATGGCAGAAAGAAAGCAGGTCGCCCAGGCTGGGGCGGCTTGTATGTTGGCGGCTCTCAGCACTTTCGTCCAGCCGAGGAACGAAGGAGACAGCAAAGGAGGGCAGAGCGAAAAGATAACGGGGGCAGTGGGAGTGAGGCCGAGAAAAGCAGTGACAGTGGTATGGGAGCAGGGTATGGCCTCTTTTGGAGAAAGGAACTAAACTGGAAGTTTTTGGCTTTTGAATGGGTTGAAAATGGTGAAAGCCTCAGGGAGGAAATCGATGGGCATGATTTTTACGCCTAAGCATTCGAATTGTACTCTGCAAAAATTGTTTACTCTGTTTTTATGCGTGGCATCGTATACCTGGGGTCAATGATCGAAAGTGGGTGGTTGCTTTCGGTATCTCGGTTATCTTGGAGAGTAGGGGTCAGAGGCGTTTTACTTTCTTTGGTTGCGTTGATGGTACGATTTTCTTGTGTGTTTATGTTGCAACTTTTTCTTTTGTCTGTCAGTGGGAATCATTGGTATAATTTTAGTTATTGTTAGTCCCGCCTCCACCCGATTCGCGAAGGACTCGCTTTTTGTTATTTTATACCTCTGGCGAGGGGGGTGGCATTTACATGAGGCCTTGTTCCTTGGGAAATGTAATACTACTACCGCAAGCAATTTGCGGACGTAGGTAGGTAAGCTTGTGCCTGTACTAGTTGGTTGAGAGTTGTTCCGTTGCGACTCGACTCGGATCGAGATCGAGTTCACACGGGTGGTTATCAAATCACTCACCCTATATTACACCCCCTCTCTCTATAGTGCCTCGGGATGCTGTATCTCCTACCTACTGTCTCACTGTGGTAAAAAGAGTACAAAATAGTAACTAATCAGCATGCCACGGCTTAAGATGTCGATATGTCGGGAATACCAGCACCTTTAACTTCAGAATTGAAAGGACTAAAGTCACATAAGCTTTCTATGTGCAGCCTTGGGGCGAACGTAAATTTAGTATCGAGTCACTCCTTCCAAGTTTCCCCCACAGGGCAGTATCTGTCGGACGGAAAACCAAACGGTAGAAATGTACCGAGAATTTGGTTTGCCTGGAGCGGGATGATCAGATCTCTCAGCCAGTGGCGTTGGTGCTTTTGATCCAAGTGGCCTTCCAACCCATGGCACAATATTCATGCGTTAATACCCTGGGCCAGGACGGAAAAACGCCGTAGGGGTACATGTAGTCGCTACAAGTATTCATTTTAATGGCACTGCGTGACCTGTTAACCTTAGTAAAATGATACTATCTATGTATGGCGGCATAGTGCCTGTCCCCGGTTGCCTCCAAGGTTCTCCTACCCCAATCAAATGGGATCGACAGGAAGCAAGGACAACACAGTGGCTACCTCTGATTTACGTTGCAGCCCATCTCAACAGTCACCGTCTCTTCAACCTTGGATCCCCGCTACATTACGACTTGCAATCCACGTTATCCCCGTCTTTCTCGTCGTGTATTTCCAGGCACTTACTTAACCTGCAAGTTGCTCACCTGGCCCTTCGCTGCCCCCCCTCGCAAAGTGTGAGATAACGAAAAAACCACTCTGCATCAGGGTGCTGCATCGGTGGCATCTAGTTTCTATCCTATCCTTGGGACGCCATTGCAATTTTTGTGTGGCACGATCTACAACTGTCTATACCTTGGGGGACTTTGGAATTTTACCGACTCTGTGTGTGCGTATAGAAACCAACTAGAGAGGGAGATACTTAGAGGGACTAGCTACCCGGCATCTCACTCCTAACACTCAACACAAATAGCTGTTTCAACTGGATCCTGAATCGTTCTCGGACGGCCACGAATCACGCTTATAGAAGCAGGGGGGAATATTGGAGTATTGTGTTTGGACCTGCTAGGCGATTTTGGGGAATATTTCGGGAAGGTCGAGCCTTCTGCTGTTTGGGGTTCTGCAAGGTTATTTGGCTGAAAATCTCAGAAGTAGTCAAACAACACGGTGGGCAGTTCCGCCGATTGCTTGGTTCACGGCGAGCCAAGCTATCAGTGAGTTTTTTCCCCAAGAGGAATATCCTGCTCCATCAGGTATTGATTGTGTAGGCGCCAGTAGTGCCCAATGAACCGCTTTCCAAACGCCAACGGTCCGTTTACCGACCATCACGAAGATCTCAATTCAGATGTGTTCAACTTCGGAGGAGCAGAATGGGATGCAATGATTCAACTACCATATGATGACTCTGGAATGAACCTCCCGAATGGGAGATTAAAGAAAGACCACAGTAATCAGCCATCACAGCCATCAACAAACCAGTATCTGTCGGCAGACTCACCTCAGGGGTATGATCCATCGTCGGGGGTCTCTAGTCCTGGCCTCTCGGACCACAACATGGATACTCTGAGCTCAACATCATTGGAAGATCGAAACGATTTTGATAACCTGATAAACTATGATGGGGAAGCAAATGTGGATGGGACTGACTGCTTGGGTAAGTCGTATTGACATGGCTGTTACTTCGGTGTCTAATACCGTGAGTGGTTTTCTAGTACCAGTCAAACCAGATATCAACTCCCCAGATCAAATGAGATCACACATTGACGACACTGGTATGAGCCTGTATGGTGGTATGGACTGGTCCAACAACTTCGATGATACTGTGGTATATACAGGGATCAGTGGTAACCCGGAGCAGATTTCACCAAATTTATGGGGCAACATACAGTCACCCCCTGAAGACTTGAGCTCAGAATTTACACCTGACTCACACGCTACTAGCCCAAGGAATCCCGAAACAGCGCCGATGTCAACACCTATGAGTGTGCTAACGCCCCCGTCGGATCGACAATCTGTCCCACCAGAGGCAATTATGTTTCACGCAGGTTTGTTCGGGGGATACCTTACACCGGGCTCTTCCATAGACCCGAAGATGGCACGCGTTAAGCTCGTTAAGGAGGAGAAGACAGATGGAATGGCCGTGGAGCTAGATGCAGATGATGAGGGTGCGTCGAGGTCTAGGCCGGGTGCTGGGAAAGGCAAAAGGAAATCACCACCGCAAGATTGGGACCTGACGAATGACCAAATCGCACAACGACGGCTACAACAAGCAAGCTTAGAAAATCAGCACCAAATTCCACAGACCATCCCGTTGGATACCCCTGGATCTAGGAAAAAAACTCTAAATTTGGTGAAGCATCTTGCTGACCAGCCATTTGTGCAATTGCCTCTGCCTTTCTCGGAACATGATTCCAAGCCACCTATGTCCTTGAGAGCTTCAACGAGGTTACTATTCATTAACTGTGAATTTCCCATCAAGTCTAGAGTGGAAACACAAACCACATTGAGAATTATTGCACAGGATTTACCTGAAGGTGTGAAAAGATTGCATATGCCCAGGCACACCATTTCCAGACCGAAGCAGATGCTCAAGGACCCACATATTCCCTCTCCTGATACACTGGAGCTGGACTGTTATGTTGTTTGCGAGACGGCATGGCGGAAATGTCCAGAGCGGCTGGTCAAGGATGCGCTCAGGAAGGCTTGCAAGGAACCCACTCAGCCCAATCCACATAATAAGCTGCGAAGGTTTGATGACGAGGACGAGGATAAGCCTAGTACGAGGGAGCGGGGACCTTCTGTTGTGGAGCTAAGCATGTCTGATCCAAACAATCCACTGAACGGAGGGGAGGTGTGGGTATGTGCAGGTTGTATGGACCGAGAAGGCAAAAGGTCAACGAGGAAGAAAGTAAAAAGGCCTAAGGAAGAACAGCCTTGGTGGGAATTAGAAAGTCGGAGGATAGTGTTGATGAACACCATGGAGATGAGGGATTGGATGTTGTTACCTAAAGATCAACAGGTTCCCATGGGGAACCAAGATCTTTCTGGGCAACAGTATCACGTTGACTCACCGGTGCGGGTAGCTTGTTACTGCCGGCATCAGCACGAAAAGATCGGATACAGGTAAGTTCTGCGCTAGCAGTTTATGGAGCAATCTGCTAATTAAGCTCCGTGTTAGAATTATTTACACTATGAAAGATTGGAGAGGCAATTTTGTGGCACAAGGAATAACTGCTATATTGACCGTGACCGATGATCATAAGGCGGAACGAGAAAAGGCAAAGCTTGAAGCAGCTACAACATCATCAGCGAGTAGCAAAGGGTCGCTAAAGCCTCAGCCGTTACCTCAAACCCAACCGACCACACCACAGCCAGAGATTAAGCGTAGGAAGCGGATAGGTGAGCCCACAACACCTGATGCAGCACAATACACTATCAGCATGCCAACCAGCCCTGGTCCATCGACTTCATCTGTCACACAAAGCCCTTCGTATTCCCTCGCAATGCAGATGAACCCCCTCAATTTCAACCAGCAACCCGGGTACCCTATGCTCAGTCAGATCAACCAGATCATGCAGAGCACACAGTCAACGCCAAACATTAGGGCTACCATATCTTCACAAACTGGCCTTGCCCCTCTCACAAGCACCCATGGTGTTAATGGCCAAACACCAGTTTCGCAGCAATCTCCACTTAGTAGCCATACTCAACTCCCTTTTATGCCACAGCAATACCAGTTTAACCCTTCCATGTTTGCTCCACCCGTCAATATGCGGCTACCGCCTCAGGAAGTCCATCAGTTTATTGGAGCAGGCTTGCGTGACCATAGCCCAGTCCCAGCGCAAGTTTTGCCAAATGGCCAAATGCAACATGCTTTACAACAGCAAACGGCCAATCAGATGATCATACAACAGCAGCAGCAGTCGGGATATACCACTTCTAATGCCCCTCCAACTATGCCATCTCACACTCAATACCAAAGGCCCCAACAACCGCCCCGCTCTTATATTACCAGTGTCATACCTGGGGAGGGCCCAGTCACGGGTGGTATTCCGGTTTGTGTTCTCGGAGCCAACTTCACTCCAGAAACGGAAGTGTTCTTTGGAACTGTTTTGGCCCCGCTGCAGAAGTACATGAGTGATACTTGTTTAGTTGTTACATGCCCGGCCAATAAGCCTGGTTCGGTTCCTGTGTACACAACAATGTCCACCAACACAAACCCAGCAGAGACGAAGGTTTTTAGATATATTGACAATAATGAGAAGATGCTCATGGAACTAGCGCTGAATGTTTTGGGTTCCAAGGTGGCTGGTGGAAAATTTACAGCGACAGATCTGGCACGGATGATCATCGGCAATAATATCGAGTTGAGACCGTCACCATCACTTGGCTCAGGGGCTGGAGACACCACAAACAGGCAGGAACTGGAAAGAAACCTACTGAGAGTCCTTGATCTAATTGACCAAGACGATAGTCCCCACCCGGCACGGTTAGACCTTCCAGACAAGCAAACAGGGCATAGGATGTTACATTTCGCATGTGCCTTAGGAATGCAAAGCTTCGTTTCTGCGCTGCTTGCTAGGCATGCAGAGCCAAACGCCCGCGATAGGAATGGTAATACTCCATTGCATTTTGCATCATTGTTTAACTACTCAGATATTGTGAAGCGATTGCTCGCAGGTGGTGCTGAGCCAAGTTACAACAATCGTAGTGGGCTCACTGCGTCTAATTTGGCATCCTCTGAAGCTGTTAAGATGGAGTTCAGGAGACACTCCCTGGAGAGCAGGTCCCGACACCCTAGCAGGAGCAACTCGGTATCGTCTTCTAGGTATAGCAGGCACTCGAGTGTGGATCTCAGTTCGATGATGAGTGATGAAGCTGAGCTGGTTCATATGCCTCATGAAGGGGATGATGATCTGTTCGATCCAGGGCTGTATCAGAGATTGTCTCGACGTGGTAGCACCATTGACCTCCGAGAACTAGATGAGCCTCCACACCCGAAACCATCCCGACAACCAACATTCTTCGAGCAACTTCCGCAGCCAAATTGGCAGATGTTCAGCAATGGTTTCCAAAACATGCGGAATATTGACATGTCGAACATCGGCTTGCCGAATGCACCAACGTACCAGCAATTGTTGGAGTACTTCAACCGGAATGTTGTCGAGAATATTCCTGCAGCACCCGGTCTGCCAAATTACCAGGGCCTGTGGAATAGGTTTAACAGGAATATCCCGCTTGCGCAGGACAGAGGTATTCCTCGCGTTGCACCTGGATCAGACACGAATGAACTACCACCAAGCTATGATGAGGTTGTCAACGACGGAGAAGTACTCTCTGGTGATTCCAAAGCGGCTTTAGATATGCTGAGCATGACAAGAGAGATGAGTGGAGAGCCAAGTTCAGCTATTAATGTCTTACCAGCCATGGAGGAGGGTTCGCCACCCGGTGTAGAGATCACAAGCAAGGAGTCAGACGAGTTGGTAATCAGAAGAGGGCCTAGCCACATCACTGTGACTGGGAAGGCAAAGAAGATGGATCAGATGAGGAGGTTGGTTGAGACTGGTGATGGTACCAGCGCGCGGGAGGAAAGTACTGATAGGATGCTTTACATCTTCTGGGTATGTCTCCACTCCCTCATGATCACTCGCCTTAGCAGTATGAAAAGCTAACAAAAGTCTTAGATCCCTGTACTTGTCCTTATCCTTGCAGCCATGGCATGGAACATCTCCGGACAAGAGGAAGTTCGCCTCGTAGGTGGCTTAATCAAAGATGGCACTGTGAAAATAGCGAATTTCGTTCGCGAAAGGGTCCAAGAGGAGAGGCGGGGACGTGCTGGCGTTCTTAGAGCGGAACGGGAAAGAGTTGGTGTATTGATTTAAGCGTCTGTTATTGGATTTTACTTATGGGATAATGAACGGGTTTGCGTTACTTTATTATGCTGTGATGCAACGCAGTTACGCAGTGACGTGGTGCAGCGCTCTAAATGAGTCTCAGCCAGTGGGATTTTGGTTATATCCCTTATCTATTGTTTCTATTGTTTCTGTTTTACTGTTCCCCTTGTTCCCCTTATTCCTTCGGTCAAGCTTATTACCTCTTTATGTTGACACGAAACTGTCCTTTTTTTTTTATCTCCTTGTTGTTTCCTTGCGTGGTATTCTAATGTGGGTATTTGGCTCTTCATGCGATAGGGTTAGATTTTCTTTGTTTGATTATAACGCCTGGAGGAGAATAGGAAATCCCAAATCGTTGTTTCTGCTTTGTCTCGTTTTACGTTATATGGTCTCTTGACTTTTATTTATTCTTGCTCTATGCCGTTGGGCGCTGTTACTCAACGGACAGACTGTCGATGCACACGCAAACCTTGTCTGTCCTTTTGAAAAGTATTCCAAGGAGAAATTACAATTCTTCTTCGAGATATGGTTTGATTCTGCTCTAGCTATAAGCCCAAGTTGGACTGCGCACAGCTTAAGTACTAGATTGTAGCTTGCTATGTATGACACACGAAGTATCTCCAGGTTGAGGTCCACAGTCTATAAGTGGCGCATGAAAGTAACACCGGGGAAGCACTGTCACAGATCTTACTCAATCCGTCCCCATGACCCCGAAATGACTTCGACCCAGCTTTCACGAGAGTAGTTTTAACACGGTTGTCCCATATTGAAAGTGCGGGCGCGGCGAGGACTGTAAGTGAGCTAATGTCGGTACTGGTTCGAGCCAAAATTCTAAAACCTGTATATGCCCAAAGCGGACATTCTACCTTCCATTGGAAAAGTGATTGGAAAGCTGTTCTTGATGCCTTATCCTACCACCCATTCCGCACGGCGCCACCAAAAAAGCCTGCCATTGGTCAACCAATATCTAATTAACAATGCACCGGAATAGTCAGCTAATCATTCTAATAACTTATTGTTCCTCTGTGCCCGGTTCATGACCCCTCTTACAGTGCAATTCTGTTGGTTCTACCCCACCCAGTGTTATAAGGTCAAAACTTTACGCAAAAAGTAGTTCAGGGTAACAGGTTCGGGCAAGGGTAAGGTGTGATACTCTTTCCTCAAGAGGTTAGTAATAGGTCAAAAATGGCGGTTGGGAGGTTTTAATGCGAGTTTTTGTTTTTACTTGCGAGTGGGCTCACGAAAAATACCAGTGCATTGCAAACTTAACTTTCATGCCTCGGTTCAGGGTAATGACCCGGAAAAACCCTCGGAGTCTTGGCTTAACCCTCGTGTGGGTAGACACTATCCTACTAGCGATCTGTACCGGCTCCCACCGCCACCATGCTCACGGCAAATGAGGCCTCATTCTAATGGGTAATATTAAGGACCTCCTAAGCTAGACCCTTAGGAATATCCTGGGCAGAATGAGGAAAGAGTGGCGCAGCTGTCTCCTGGTGTGTTTCTCACCCAATTCTAACACTCTGCACACACACAGGTATTAAGGAAATGTAAAAGCAAGCAAGGTTTGGTGTCCTAATTACGGTTTCCTTCCTGGTGTTACCCTCAACTTTGATATTGCTTTCCTTAACAGGCATGTCCTCCCGACCTCGTGGGAAACATCTAGTGGAAAAAAATGTCGAGGGGTTCAGCTCCGTGGCACGAAACGGATATTGTTCTAATTTAGTGCTGCCCCGGGCCTTCACTCATTCTATGGACATCAGCTGCCACTACTTGTATGGTACATAGAGGTAGTGGATTTTGGGTCCTATGAATGTTGAGCGCAATACAAATTTCACCATATGAATGCCAGACACCTGGCTCAAACTGCCGCACGGGACTGAACAGCATGGCATACGTATTCTAATCGATTGTAATCGACTGAGCAGAACAACTCAGCAATATCTGAAACTGAAGAACGATCGCTGTATAGCACGTCATCTGGGCCCGGAGACAAGATAGTGTAATGTGAGGCATCAAGTGATTTGGAAGGAATCAATGTCAACTTTGGTTAGTTTGGTTGGCTCTTTACCTCATTCATATATTTCTCTCAGTCTAAGGAAAAGTATTGTTTTACTCCGATTCACGATCCAAGTCCAATGATACGTACTCACAACTCTTCACATTTTGTTAACTGTGCACAGGACGGAGCGATCTGTGATCGATGACAGTGTGGGGGCATCGGCGTGGGGTAAACAACGTTGGCTCAATAAAATCTGCCGTAACTGTAACGGTGTCGGTAGATAGGCACGGCTGCAGCAAAACCAGACTCTAGGAATTGTAGCTTAGTGGTTAGGAAAGCTGTCAGCTCCTCATCAAGAACTAAGAGAGTAAAAAAGTATAGGCTGCCATTTAACAGTGTGATGCGAAGCCAGAAATAGATACAGTAATTGGTGGGTATTCACACACCATGGGCGATATTTAACCATCATGGGTATATGCAAGTATGATGCGTAAAGCGGGTTGGGAACCACTTCAATGACCTCCTACTGATCCGCCCTGTTACTCGGTATTATTGCTGTGCATGCAAGATAATTTTCAATGGAGGCTAATGTATGATAGCTGGATCCACAACACTTTTTTTTTTTTTTGAGTCTGAGCCTTACCTAGGCTATATATGTATGAGGCGAGTACATACCGCTGCATGTATTATGGCTGGATATTATGCTGGGGGGTTGCCTCTGGGATACATGCTGATCGGTAACGAGCTCCGTACAGTAGGTAACCTACTTCTGAGTGTCATCGCCCTTGTAAAACAGAACTGGCGCAATAAAATGTAACAGTATTTCGACCGCAATATTCCCAAACCTGATGCGGAAGTGTTTTTGAAATATCCTCCGGTTTAATGCCACCCGACCTCGCAAGTGGTCTCCCGGTGGAGGGTTCTTCATCTGCTGTGGTCTTCGCCTTTTTTTTATTTTCTTCCACACTAGCGTTAAACACAGTAGGTAAGTGTGAAACCAAATATGCATATATAGTTGTAAACAATTACTTACCGATGCACTGTACTAATTAATAAACTCTCGTACTCTATGCTGGTCCGTCAGGGATTCCCCGCCCTTCAACTTTAAACCAAGCAAGGCTTTACACTCACTTCTTCTTTTGTTGATGACCTCTATGTGCTTGTGTTTTGGTTAACAGTCCCATGCCAGAATAGATGCATAATAGGCAGGCGCTGTGTGATGTGAGTTCAATGTGAGGGCAGAAAACCTAGGTATTGATGTCCAGATGACATAGATTTAAACCCGGTTTTGCTCTAAGTTTTAAATGAAGTAAATAATACACCCATTGCATATATGTGTAGTATTGAATTAAGCTTAAATCGTATGTGGATTTTACTCTGAATTAATAAACTCGCAGTCAACAGTGCTTGGGTTAAGAATTGGAATGGCTGTTTGCTTACTCATGCCGGTCCCGTGTGTGGAACTGAGAGTATCAAGACTATACACATTCCGGTTTGGCTGTGGCTTACTGAGGTAAGTAATGCCCAGATGAACTCTCTCCAGGATCCGTTTGCAATCAGGTCCAGGCCCGCACTTGCTATTCTTAGCCAAAAGGCCGCTTCTGCAAGGACTGAAGCTATTGAAGCGGTCGAATCGAAACGATCGCAGAAAATACCCACGAATCCCTTGCCGAGTCGATGGCTTTTCAGTCCCCCCTTTACAGAGAGCAGAGGCACCAGATATAGAGTGCTGTAACTAGAAAGGTGCATTCTCCAAAGTCGCCATATATTCGAGGCAGTAGCATAGGAATTAGGTCCATTACCGGAGCTGCGGCGGCTTCTTCAAAGGCAGAGAGTTGCCGATGTATAAAGCTAAGCTGTACTACTACACGGGTTCCTACCAGCGAAGGACAATATGGTAAGGCAACGGGTTTGGGATGATTCTAGTATTTTTCATATTTGGTTTATATTGGTTTGGAGGTATATATATGCCTCCATGAACTTGAAGACCACTGCTGGATTCCCTGAACACGCAGACGATGGCACTCCTTCCATGGCGGAGGCAGCAACATTGCAGCTGGAGATGAAATATCTGGCAAAGCTCACTTGCGGAGGCAGATTATTGGAGGAAGGCAGAAAGAGCCATCCAGATCATTGACAATAACGGTGCGAAAGATGGGTTGGTCCCAATTTTCATTTACACTACCACTGGCGAATTCTGAGGGCAGGAAATTCGACTGGGTCCCAGAGGTGGTAGCTGCTATGGTATATTCTTATTTGATCATGTTATATTCCACACATGACTAACCTCATTATATCCACTCAAGCAATATCTGCAAACGAATGGCCAAGAATCCATCCACCTAGACATGTATAATGAAGCCATGACTGGAGTGAAAACTCATCTATGGAAGCATTCACCTCCTTCCCATCTTTGTTTTTGTTGCAGAGTTACCAAGAGAGTTCATCAGGATTTGCCTCCTGGGCACCGAATGCCAGATAATTCTTGTTGATGGGCATCATTATGGATGCAAATTCCTTCTCTAGCCCTTTAACCTTCAATCCGCCTTTCTTATAGTATCTGCCTGTAGGAGTGCCCATTGTTCATGCGCATGTTCCGAGTCGGTGATAATACCTTGCACATCAGCTTCACAGCAAAGGTGGACCTCACCCCTAGCCCAGTTGTCCTTCGTTTTCCATTCCCCAGTTTGACCCGCCTCGTCAGGGACTGTACCCGTTACTACAGTCCGGCATCTGTTCTGCAGTTGGCACATCTCCATGTCTTCCTGTAGCTAGAGGCACCTTTGAGTTTCGTGATGTAATCTTTCCTATAAGGGATGTAAAGTCTTTGTCTGTCATTGATATCACTGGGGATGATATCACCAGTTCCCGATCAGCTTCACCTCCGGGATCCAGAGTTTGTTGTTTATGATTCTTGCTGAAGCCCTGTACATTATCATCCCCACTAATCCCTGCTATCTACCAGACTATACGCTAGCTATTGCCCATTCATAATAAAGCTAGATATAAGGGGGATAAATGAATACCGTAGTGCCACTGTGCCAACCACGTCATCCAATTGTGCATAAAATGCCCAAACTAACTACCAATCGCATGCTTCTTGCCCACCCCGCTACCATAACTTCTCCTACTAGCCTCAAGTTAGTCCCATTGTTTTACTGAAATAGAAAGAATTCCATAATATAGCTCCGTTCCAAATCTGTAGCTAAATCCATCTGCAAACCTGATATTCGTATCTCAGAAGACACCAGCAGAGTCCACCCCTTTCATAAATTCCTCTGCTCTTTCCTTGGATTCGGTTAGAATTGCATCGGTGTGGCCTGAGCCATAGTGATTGATGTGGTTGACTTGTCTCAGCCTCATCATCACTATCAACGGTCTTGACTGCTAGGTAAAGTATGTTCTAAGAACTCTGTGTCATAGTCA
>Ga0307514_10002947_pt1 | contig 16920 bp, 21 predicted proteins | sample 16_EM_MG_FD_203088 | JGI IMG/M metagenome (GOLD analysis project Ga0307514, IMG submission 203088) | Populus trichocarpa ectomycorrhiza microbial communities from riparian zone in the Pacific Northwest, United States - 16_EM | ecosystem: Host-associated > Plants > Roots > Unclassified | place...
AAAATCATAACACGATAATACCTAAGATACTAAATACCATTACCTAAGCACAACACCAAACCCCTGTATGGATACGTCTGGATTTAGGAGTCTTTGAGCTTGCTGGGTATATTTTTTTTTCAGAGAAAGAGTCGCGGGGGGATAATGATTTCGAGGCCTTGTGTATCCATCCACTCCATCGTCTAGATACAGGCTATTCAACTTGTCTGACTGCAGCAGAGATATTGATATTTTTGATGCGGGAGGGAGTAAGTTATGCACATAGAACGGCAGCAGGCAGGTTTTTTTTTTTTTTTTGAGTCTATATGTCTTTCACCCGAAGGGAGCCAGCCTTAGGCTATGAGGTGGCAGGCAGCTGGGCTGTAAATACATGTATGTACTATTCCAGGTGCGTGCATAGGTGCTACTGGACACCTGGGCACAAAAAAACTAAAGTCTTAATATGATTTAGTCTGGCCGACACTGGTCGTAGACTACGAGGAATAGGGGTTTGTATCCAGCCGGTAAAGAATATAGCAACACTGTGACCGTCCAAACCCTGACAAGTATATCTAGATTCAGGGTAATCCTTCAAATTCAGGGCTCGCTTTTTAAAAGCCGGAATTCCCTGGTTGACAAGTAGTTAGTTCCCAGTCCGCCAACAATCATCGCATTTAAAATCTCATAATTCGCACATTCTCGCAGTGACAACTTGGTGCGCGCAATAGTCAGTTAAATATAAAGTCGCATTTATTAAGAGGGGGTTATTTCATAATAGTCATATTGAGGCGTTGGGGGAGGACGTCAAAGTCACCCAGAGCCATTTAGTTTCTGAGATGCCAGTTTGAGTTTGGAGGTATACTTTTTTCCTTATCTGAATCTAGCTAGGCCTAGCTTGTGGTGTGCAATTTTGGCGGGGAAGAGGCTATTTTGATCATTCTAGACTTGCTGTTGGATTCTAAATTGTGAATGTTCAGGGTAACAGAGTATCGAAGAACCGTCATTACCCTGAATTATCCTCCAAAGCCTATGATGGGAGGTGCGACTATGGCAGACACCACCGCGGTCATTTCCAAGTGGGAAAGATAAGATACCACCGACCCCAAGTCTATCGACCATCAAAGCCCAGTACTACGCAAACCAGATAGCATTTAAAATCTCATAATTCACACATCTCTCACAATAAATACGTTACCGCAACAAAAAGCAAAGAAAAAGAAGAAAAAGAAGAAAAAAGAAGAAAAGGAAAAGGGAAAAACGATAAACTCATCAAACCCATTCTATCTTAACCCATCCCATCCTCTTCCGTGTATATATATATATATGCTCACCCTCCCCCCGCTACCCTCTCCAGCAACCCCACAAGCACCACCAACTCCACTTGCTCTAGCCAGTCGCTAATCCACCACACCCACAAATTCACAGCACTGCTGTAGACAGAGTCAAGGATATCTCAGAAATGAAGGCACTCAGAGCTCGTACTTAAGACAACACAACGTACCCCCCGCCCCCACAATCGCTCTCTCCTGCCTTTTTATTTTACCCAGTAAAAAAGCTCAAGAATATGAACCCATTACCCGAATGATTACTTTATATCACGTAAAAACCTCACAAATGAACAACCAAAAAACGAAAAGGAAGGAAAAAAAGAGCAAAAAAAACTGTACCACTCCCAAATAATTCGCCAGAGCTGCAAAGCGCCCCTCGACATATTCCAGTACGTTTACCACAAACACATGTTCTCGCAATCATTTCGCGATCTAATCAAACCTCAATCCCCCAAAATTAAAATTCCCCTTCATCAAACCCGGGACATTGCTTTCACCAGAAGACCGTACATCATTACAGAAGATAGAGTAGGGGCTCAGAAAGTGGGGGTGATCATGATTTGCTCTTGAATGTGAGTAACTGGGCAAGGGACCCCAATGGGCATCCCTTCCTCAAGAACTCGTGCTTGAGCAATTCCTCTGCCGTCGCTCTGCTCTTGACATCCACGCAGAGACACACCGCCAAAAAGCCCTTCAACTCTTTGCTCAACTTGTCCGGCTTCTTGAGGGTTGGTGTTCCGTGGGTAGCGATAAGGTATAATGCCTTCAGTGGCTCTTCGTTGAGGTATGGTGGCTCGCTCTCAATCATTTCAATAGCCATGATACCAAGTGACCATATATCAACCTTGGATCCATATTCTTTCTGCTTAACGACTTCAGGTGCCATCCAGTAGGGAGTTCCAACCATAGTAGCGCGCTTAGATTTTTGCTCAGTGAGCTTAGCACAGAAACCGAAATCAGCTAAAATAGCGTTAGCACAGAATTTCGAACCCCATAAGTTTGCCATAGCTTACTAATCTTCACATGACCCATGCCGTCCAATAGAACGTTGTCAGACTTAATATCTCTGTGAATGATGTTCTGTGCATGTAAATGCTCTAATCCTTTGCATGTCTACACACTCTACGTTAGCAGCCAATTCATGTCTTGCTATGCTAGTGATTACTAACCTCATAGCAAATTGTAGCAATCTGATCTTCCTCCAAAGTATTATTGTCGATAACATCGGTCAAAGCACCTCCCTCCATATACTCCATGACAACCCACAATTCGCTGCTTCCCCGCAAGAAGGCATCAAGGAAGTTAACAATGTTAGGATGTGTACTCTCTTTCATGACGAGAATTTCATTGACAATCAGCTCCTTCCGTGGTTGATGAGCCAAATCCATCTGTTTAATAGCCACCCGAGTAATTGGAGCACCACGCTCTTTGGAGAGCATGGTGTATGCTGGTGATTGCGTGGCGCCGGCGTTCACCTTAGCAACATACACGGATCCTGACGCGCCTTGACCAACTTTCTTAATTTTGGTGTAGCTTGCGTTTGGATCACCAGGAGAGACAACGGAGCGAAGCTTCTCCATGACCTGGGCTTCACCCATATTGGAAAGACGAGGTTCCTTCTTCGTCTCCTTCTTGACCACGAGAGGTTCAACATTTGCGTTGGCCTGAGTTGGCTTTGCTGGAGTCCGAGCAGCCTGCTGCTTGGAGGGGGGCGCAGGGGCAGCTCGCTGTGGAGATTGTGCCCTCTTAGGTTCTGTTCTTTGAACAGCAGGTTGTTGCGCTCGTGGAGTCGGTTGAGGAATACGGGAATTAGCTGGGGAAGGAGGCGCTGGTGCAGCCCGCACGTGCTTAACGGGGGGCTTAGGAGCAGAGGGTGCAGTCCGCATTGGATTGTGTCCCTTCGAGGACAAACTGGCCCCTCCTCCACCCCCACCCATCATGATAGGTGTCTGATCAGTGCGCTGCCTCTCTCCATAGTCTTCACCATTGTTATAATACTCATCCTGGCGCTGCTGCTCCTGTCTCTCTAATTCCCGCTGCCTTTGCTCTCTCTCTTTTTCACGCTCGCGTTCGCGCTCGGCCCTCTCGCGTTCTGCCTTCTCACGCTCATGCTTCTCTCTCTGCAGCTGTTGTTCCCGTTGATTCTTTTCATATTCCCTATCCCGATAGGCATCCCTCTCCATTTGCTCAATTTCCCGTCGTTCCTGGTTCCTTGGGCTTTCATACTGAGAGCTGGTGCTGGGTAATTGCCGGTCACTCTGCGGAAGAGTTTGCAAGCCCATACCAAGCTGCTTAGATTGGGCAGAAGATGTTCCTGGGGGTGTTGGAACCATGCTGGAGAAAGGCTGCTGCTCCTGCTTCCGAATGTCACTGTAGAATTCCAAGACTTCTATAACTGCCTGGGGATTCTTTGCATAATCCTCACGAGTAATAGCACTCGCTGTGAGAAGCTTCTCCCATTCATCAGGAAGTCCAGTGAAGCCTCCACTCACTGGATCGAAACCAACATGGACCTTATGGGTGAAGTTGGTTGGGTTCGACACCCCACCCATCGATGGACAACGCTGGTAGACCTCATCAATCCACGAGTAAAGCTCTGCATCAGTCTTGACAGAAACCAAGACAATCCGACGAGAGGAGTCATTTGCCATGGAGGAAATTGATGCTCCTGATGACGCATTTGGCGAGCGGACAATTTCAAAACAGTATGGCTTAGTATCCACGCGATTGACGGATATAATGTCCCTCAAGGGTATCGACAATGATGATGCTGTGGCAGTCTCTGTCTTGTTAAAGTCGAGGGCATATTCACGTAAAATAAGGAATTTTTTGGTCCATAGGAAAGATTTGAGGCCATCCTCTTTGACCGAGGCCCAGCCAGTTTTCACCTTTTTGTCTCCTCCGGAGGAGAGGGAGCCACCAGGGGGGATCAGGCTCTGCTGGGAGCTATAGGAAGAAGGCGAGCTTATTGACAGACTCGACATGCTTGACGAGATTGTTGAGTTCACTGAAAGAGGAGGGCGGTTTTGAACCGGCGGTTGAGGTGCTGGCCTACCTGGGTTCAGGTAGCGGTCATTATTGGTCATCATATAAGAGGAAGAGGACGCCATTCCGAGAATCTATCAAGCAAGACGACGTCCGTGGAGTGCAAAACTGGATGTGTACTGCAGCTCAAAGCGAGAAATATCCGTTCAGGGGGGGGGTCGTAGCAGAGCTTCACTCGTTGTGGTAGGCAAGACACCCGTACCGTCTAGCACCGCTGTACCAATGATTTGGGAAAGAGTTGCCCTTAATTACTGGGAAAAGGGTCCAAGAGTGGGCGTTCGCGCTTTCAGGTCAGACTGCCGTCGAGCTTGCGGGGGTCTGTGCCAAAATGCTGGGTGCAGCGACGGAGAGGAGGTTGTAGAGGGCGGGCCCCGACTACCTAGCACTGTGTCGCAGCCAAAGAGGTTAGGGATGTGAGGGGTGTGTGGGAGGAGTGCCACAGTACCACGGGGCCGACAACATACCTGCTCTTGCAAGACAACAACAATAACAGCCCAGTCGTCACTGAGGGGTGCTGTGAGACGCTGCTGGGTAGTGCTGAAGTACTGGGGTGGGTTGTATCGTTGGCCTCTAGCGAAAAGGAGGGGTCAATGTAGTGTTTCTGTGTCGTCCTGTGGTTAAGGCACCGCTCATTCCATCCCGATGGCGAGCGTTAAGTGCAGTTGCGTGCGAATGGTTCAAGCCGAGTTATGCAGGCTGGGGGGGGGGGGATGTCTGTAGGAAGCAGCTTTGGCAAGTCGAGAACACGAGATGGAACGGGATGGATTTGATAATATATAAACGAAATAAGTCTGTCCCACCACGGGCACCTCCTAATGGTGAGTTCGTCTCACTGCAGCCCGCAGCTTTCTCCGCCAGGCCCTGCAGGGTTCATTGAGACCGATTGCCCTCCGATTAAACCTCCTGCTGGATCTCGCCAGCCAGCTGTTTACATTCTATGAAGGCTCCAGCAGAGGCAGTATCAGTAGCCAGTGCCTATTGGTGATACTGGCGGCTGGTGGTGATTCCCCAAAGCAATACATGCTTATCACCCCTTTTTCCAATTCCCCGTGGCTGTGAGGATATTTGTCAATAAACAACCAGTGCTGAAGGTCCCCTGGAAATTGTGCCTTCTGGCGCGAGAGACACCGTTACTTGGCGACCTGCAAGCAGCAGTCGTGAGCCAACGGATACACAAGTATGCTCTAGTTTCGCAAAAAACAATTGTTTCTTTTATTTTTCCTAATCACTTTCTGCCCTCACAAAAATGTAACGCTGAGTGATGTTTCGTTGGAAACAGCCGCCTACCTTTTTGGCCGAGACTACCCCCCCCCCTTGCCCCCTCACCTTGCTGGGCGGGCCATGCCTCTCCTCTGACTTGCCCCCTCAGTCTCTCATGTTATCCCGGGGCTGAGAATAGATATAATCGCCCGCTGCTTGTCTCCGAATAAGCGCCTGCAGGCCGTTCTCCACAAATGTTCTACTAAGCAGATTTGGGGGGGTGCGAATTTGTGGAGTACAATGTGTGTATATGCAGTAAGGGTCTTATTTTAATATTTAGCAGCCAGATCCTCTAGGTATGACTGATGGTGATGAACCGCGATGAGTCCCGCATTTAGATTGTGCACAATTGCAACCAGCGACTATCATCCGTGACATGCACCGCTCTTACCACTGTGGAGGTCAGGCGTGTAGCAAGGTCTACCGTACCTACCCCTCCCTTTCCATTCTTGTATGGATTCCTTGGCACTCGCGATATATGATGCCGCATCGTACCTACCCTGGTTTATCAAGTTGGGGCCTCTCGAAAAAACGTTTAAACGATGTGCATCTGATATGTGCATCTTCGGGAGAAGGTTGCCCGCAGGCACATGGGGTCAGAAAAGTCTGGATCAATCGTCGATTGCCTGGTTAAAAGTTTGGGGGACTCCATAGATGGTGACTTTTTGTGTACTATGGTTTCAAGCACCAGCCCCTCGTATGATTCGAAACTGCTATCTGAGCACATAAGTGAAGAATCACACGTGATACTTATTTGGTATCGTAAAGACAGTTAACTAAGCGCTTATGAAATAGACCAAAACTCATTTCAGCTTCCAGGCACAAGACTACAGCTATTGTCCCTGATTCATGTGAATATAGTCTGGCGATGTGAATAATTGCCATCAGCAGTATCCATAGTAGAGCCGGTATGGAGTTGTTTGGCATGCGACACCGGGAAAAGCTGCATGTCTCGAATGGTCACTTGGCATTTAGCTGTGTATCTCCACAACACATTCTACTCCACCGCCATATCCTCATTTGCATTTCCCTCCTCTACATGCTGGGCTTTCGCAGCCTCAAGAGCCTGCTGCCTCTCCAGCTTCTTCCTCTGGGTTCTCGACATTGTCTCCAGTGTTGTGTCTATCATGAAAACATGTAGCATTAGCCATCCGTTTGCCGACTTCTCTCCTTGCCTCATACCTCCCAATACATCAGGGCTGACCTTTCATCTCGACATCCCCAGTCTGAATCAACTTCTGTAGTTCCTCCTGCTCCAATTCCCTTGCCTTTGCGTATTCCACATTTCGAAGCTTCTTCTTCTCCTTCTTCTTGCTCACCCTCCCGCTGCGAACTAATCCCCGGCTGTCGACCTTGGGTCCAGCTGGTCCTGCACCTCTGGCTTTTTGTGCAATTGGGGCTCTTGATTTCACCCGACCACCCGATCGTGAGGGTTTATTTGGGTTATTTCTGCTAGGCATCTTGGATTCTTGGATTGTAGACTCGAACCTTTGGGTTGTGTTGCTGGGCGTAATACCTGCAAGTAATTCCAACAGAATTTCAAGCCACAATTGTAAATCTTGGCACTTTTCACGTGAAGATAAGACTAGACAAGACTTTATTACAATTACTAGGACTAATGACCATTAGCTCCATCACTAAGCTTCTTCCCCATTACTAACTCCATGTATTTCTCGTAGTTATAGCCTTCCTCGTCGCCTTCCGCTAGGCCTCCTTCATGCTTTGGCATCACCTGAAGTAGCTGCTCAATCATTCCCTCAGGTATCAACGAATGACGCAGGTCAATCTCCGTAACATAAGGCTAAAATTTTTGCGTCAGTATGGTAAACTCGCAATGTGCGTGGTGAGGGTACTACCTTTCCATCTGCAACTTCTTGGAAACTCTGGAATACTTGCTCTGCACTATTCTGATCCTCGGTCTCTTCAACCATAAATGTGATGAATTGCTCGAAGCTGACACTCTTTCCACCATTGCTGACACATTCGAAAACTTCGTGCATTCCTTCCTCATCGTATACCAACCCCAAGCTTGCAAGTGCCGCTGAGAACTCGATCTCTTGTAGGGAGTTGCTGAGATCACGATCAAAATGTCGGAAGACAGACTCAAACTCCTCCAATTGGATGGGTGTCAAGTTTGTCATGTTTCGAGCCACAATCTAGGTTGAATTAGCGTTTGTATCCAGGCAAATTCATACGCTGTACAGTCCATACCTGGTTTTCAAGGAAGCTCAACTTTTTCGCAACGTTTTCTTTTGCAAGACCATACTCATATTCCAGTTCTTCGTAGGAATATACTGTATAATCATTTTCTTCACAGTTGGCTTCGTCACAGTCCTCTGCATAAGATCTGATCTTGTCTAACTCTGACTTGATTGGTATGATATTATTATGTAACAATCGGACTTTTTGGAGTTGTTGCTAGATAGATATTAGCCTGGCGGAGTTGAACTCATGATCGTATAAGCCACATACCTCGATACCACTTTGCATGTCACTGATCTCTAAAGCTACGGTGTTGAGGATAAGTGCAAATTCGTTCGCAGCATCTGCGAACCGCCGTCTGAGGCTCTCCTTGATGCTAACATGTTATTAGTGCGCCTGTCCAACAGGAAATACTATGTAAAATACTTACTCTCTAATCTTCTGGTTAATCTTTATACTCCTTGCATTTTCAGCTTTGAGGAGAGCGCCCCACTCTATATCAAGAGTAGCGGGACTAAGGCCCTTTGGCGGCTCGTAGTCCTTCAACCGATACGTTGCAAGCTTTGTCTTGATATTACCGAGCAAGGACATCAGGTCAGCTTTCTCTTTGACCCACGTACGCTTGAGCGACATCTTATACTGGGAAAACGAGGCGGATTGCTCCTTAGCATCAGCGTAAGTGCCTGTAAAAGTGACTGTGGCCCATTGGTCCTTTGTCTGTCTGATTTGCTTGAGCAGCTATGAGCAAAACTGTTAGTGTTTTCCACAATATGGAGGTCAGCATTAGGGTTCGTACAGCCGCCATTCTCTTCTCGTAGCCGTGCTGCATATCCCAGGCACCCTGCATAACCTCAACAAACTTCTCCACCCTTCTACCCGCAGTCTCAATTCTGTCGAGGTGGCTGAAAGCATGAAACCAGTAGGCAATATATGTCATCATGCTGCGCTCGTCAGGTTTTGCAACATCGCAAACATCCTCCACATCGAGCAGCGAAGGAATCCCAATATCCTCAGTTGCAATTTTGAACGCAAGTTCCATATTTCCCTTATGGTCGTTCTTGTCGAGGGAGTCGAAATCAATGAGGTCTGGTCGATGGAAGTCCAAAAGGGCACAACTACACACATGGTTAGACGATATCTGCGATATCCAGGAATACACAACTTACAATGCCAGACCATCATTCCAACTAGATGAAAAATCAACGACCTTGACTTCCTTATAGCAGGCTGTTTTCCGTTGGCACCACAGAAGCAGTCCCTCCTTCGCGCTCATACCCTCCTCACTATCATTCTATAATTAGTCTCCCTTCCCCCGCTGATCGCCGAGACTATCACTCACTTGATGTCACTGATGGTAAACCGCAAAATCAGAGTCCAGAGCAGCCCCAAAATCAACTTGAGGTTTCCATCCACTATGTCCTCCGCACCTATGTTGTGTAGTAATATACCTCGTCCCCTAATGTATTCCAATGCTTTGTGTACATTTTCGGCCTTTTGCACACGAAGCCGGGGATTTGATGCATAGCGTCCGAGCGACTCATTGCTAAGGATTTCAAGAAGATGAATGAGGAGGACCTGGCCCTTGTTGTCAGCGACATATTGAGGGCAGGGGACCTGCAAGTATGTGGGGTTTCGTACCCCATCACCCAAATCCTTCCGCAAATCAGTGGCTGGCGTTATAGACCGAGTTGCTAGCTTCGTGTTGAGCCTGAACGTCTGTTAGCCAAATGATGGATCATCGAGCTATACTGCGTATGCCTGGACCCTGACTTGCCATTTCATAAATGTCTTTCTATTGTCGCAATTAGCATGGATGCAATGTACCAAGGACGGATGCAGGGTGCACATACGCCTGGATCTTCTGCCAGTCACTCATCTCTGGCTAACCCCCTGGTGTGATATGGTGTATCTGGGCTTTTTCCACTCTACGTCAACTGCTGTAGGCTTCTGACTTTATAGCGGGAGAGGGGTCGTAGGGAGTTGTTGTCTGTGCGTGCTGCCCCGATTCTGGTTTCCACCTGTAGCTCCTATTGAATTGAGTCCTTATTGTGGAGTCAAGTATCATGTAACCTACGGTAGCCGTGCTGCACTCGAAATGTTTAAGGAGGTCGACATTCGACAGAATGCTCCTTTATCGCATTGCAACTGGAACCACGGCCTGCACCCATAGCAGCATCATCCAATCCCAGCTGGGAAGCGTCGATCCTTGGCTAAAGGTATCGTTAATTAGTTTCAGTGACATGCCCCAACGGCGAAGCTAAGTCTCGCAGAGTCGCCAACAAGCAGCTGAGGTTGAGATTCTCTACTTGTACAATGCCCGTATCAGACTTTCGAGTATGGACCTCGAGTCCAAAAAATGCAACTTTTCTAATATGTATGTACAGGTGAAATGGCCAAAAGTGGCCCTCGTACAAGAAAAATGTCAAAAATTGGGTTTGCAAGATAATAGCACAAAGAAAAGTTCTGACTTTTGTAGAAGCCCGGGACAGACAGTCATTTCAAAAAACGCAAAAATGGCGTTTGGATGGGGGAATAGCGTATTTTGGTAACTTTGTACCCGTACTCCGTACAATTACAGTGACTTTTGTTGTGAGCCTCCATACTCCGTAACTACCTTCGGTATGCAGGCACCTATGGAGTAGCTTTTGTAGTCTGTGGTCTGGCGGGAGAGCTTCAGGGATTGTATATATGGGCGTATGGATTAAGTCGGGGCGATCGCGGGGCAAGATGCATTCGAGCCAGGGAAGTATTTTGTAAAAATTACCATGCAAACACAGACCCCATTTGCACTTACTACCTATATAGTTACATATACAATAGGGTTTGCAAGTTCATAATTAAGACACCAGCACAGAAAATGCCAGTGTACTTATCAAGTACGCAAGACTTTTCCAGCAATACATTTCGAAAAGAAAAATTCTGCCAAAAAGTATACACTAATAGTCTGAGCGACAAAAAGTCTTCCCTAGCTACTGTATAGATGGAGTCCTACGAGGGGCAGTGCAGCCAGACTAGATGGAGACAAATAATTAGCTAACGACTGGCCTGCTGCCCTCATTTCACATCAACCTTACTCCATACATGCCTACCAGTATGCAGGGCGGAATTCCACAACAATTCGATATCACTATAAACAAACGGCATCCTACATACACAAACTAGACCCAGGCAAAAACTATTTTTGCAACTTCAAATCGACCGTCTCCTCATTTAGTGGCCGTGCAGCGTGATGAAGCTGCCCTGTACTCTACAGATTTCCTTGCCCTGGCGCATCGTGGCGAGATACGAGGTTGGCGTGCTTCGTATTCATGAATTCATCATCCATCGAGATATTTTCGAGCATTTACAGCTATTGCTAGGTCATTTCCATAGGGATACTAGATGGGTAGCCGACATACCCGCCCATAACCAGGAGGCTGTTCTTCGACTTCGCCTCAATCGAATAGATCGTCCCAGCACTGCACCCTACACTCTGCACCCTGTCTAGGTACTGACCGCCGCTCTTCCGAGATGACCATGACCCAATGGAACCACCCCCAAACGGAACAGAGGTCGACCACCTGAGCACCAACCAAACACCCCGGAACAGCCGCTACAGCCGACCGTTTTCGCACTTCCAACCAACACAAACCGTGTAGGTACCAAGTACATTGAAAAACTCACTGAAAACTATTGCATGTCCCCCAGCTCCCACGAGCAATGGGATAAATCGGCATCTTTTGGGTAGAAGGTGAAGGGCACGAGAACAAGCCAGTTGGGTAGTGGAAAGTAAAAATGAAGTCTAAGCCTATTGTAGAATGATGTGGTTGCATATTTCTCTGGGTACCATGGAATGGGTACCCACTTTATATAAGTATGGCGACGCCCACAGAGGCCCTTTGTTTCCATACTGTGAATTCCATCCACATCATTCTGACGAGCCAGACCTGCACCTACCACGTGATCTCTACACAGCTACATACACCCCAAACCCTCTCCAGGAGACTACTACCACGACACACAACATAAAGGACAACATGTCTGCACAAGGCTACTACGGTCAGGGCTACCCTCCACAGGGTGGCCCTCCTCCTCAACCCGGCTACGCTCCTCAAGGATATGCACCACAAGGGGTGAGCTTTCACTCTCCTTGCCCCTCCCACCTTAGACCTGCCCTACTGAAGGGTCACATTCATAACTTCATGAGCTTCTAACTGTTAGACAGCAACCAATGAATTACCCCCAACAAGGTGCCCCGATGCCCCCTCCTCAGCAAAAGAGTGGCAGTGATAATAAAGGATGTCTAGCTGGATTGTGAGTGATATAGTTTGCCCCCTTGAACCTTATAGAGAAAAGACTAGGTCGTAGCTAACTTTACCCTCGATAGGCTTGCTGGTATCTGCTGTTGCTGTGCTTGCGATGCTTGCTGTGACTGCCTCGACTGCTTATTCTAGCCAGCGGGCGTTCACCAATAACGACTGGTGGCGGGCTAGTAATAAACGCTGGAAAGGCACTACCATATTACGGTCAGAGCACGAAGGGATTCAGGGGGGCACGCGAGGGCATTGGGGCGTTTCAAGGGATACTTTAACAACGACCAAGGCATCTAGCGAGGTGGGACGGGACGCGCTTTTTTTGCGTTAATGACTGGGTTAGAGATATCGAGTTACTGCTACGGTTATCTGCTTTTGTTAATAGTTTGCAATTGCTCTAAGTCTAGAGATGGCATCGCAGTTGGAGGGAGTTTAGGATCGGACTACTGGAATTTTCCATTTAATTTCTTGTTTTACATACTTTATAACTGAACGATATCTGCTGTGACATTTCTTTGTTCTCGTGCCCAGACCGATTTATTTTTATGTGGGTGCTTAAATCCCATTTCTTGAAGAATTTACTGATATGTTCTTGGAGGTGATTTCAACCAGCCTATGGTATTACCCCAGATTCCAACATTCCTCCCAATTGCAATTGCACTTTCCACTATAGGGTGCGCAATTACCCATACCATAATATATGTATCTCTTGCAATAATTTGGCTTAGTCAGCTCTGACAGATGCTCGTATTGTTTTATATTACGACAGACTCAGCTGAGCAGCCCTTAGGCTACTTAGTACACTTCTAGCCATAGGATCGCTAGCTGAATCCTAGATACTCCGTTTATGATACGTGTCTCCTTGGTTTTCACACAGAAGTTCAGGGTAACTCGAATTCCCACGGCCCAACTCTTAGATCCTCAGCCCTAGTTTGGTTGCACGGCCAACCTCAGCCCTACGAGGGTCTGGTGCCGAGAATCATGCTCAGCTAGCCTTCAGCCAAAGGAGGCAGTAACTACCAGAATGGGCGTAACCAAACTACCAAAGTGAGTAACTTGCGGTTTAGTTCTGGTTGGCACAACACCCAGGTTCAACCAATTACAATCTCGCTAGGTACTACATTTCTGCTATTTATCCAATTGAATATCATTGAGCGTTACATCCTCAACGCCAGGTGTCTTTGGTAGATAATCTTCTAGTATGCTCTCTCACCCAACAGTTTCGGAATGCACATGTGAGGAGGATATGTTCAATATTACTCACCAGACTGCAGTATTATCGAGGCTGTCATTAAGCCCGTTCTCAGTATTCCCATTGTCCGCACAATAATGCTGTTATCTAAACCTGTGGGTAAAATCTACACCATGGTGCCGGTATTTATAAACAAATTGTCATGATGTCATTCGAACCCATGTCGGGGGTGGACTTGAGGACAATCCGCCATTCCCAGAACAGTGGATGACATTACAACAAGAGAAAATTGGACGATGACTGTGGGGGCTTCAACTATCTATCAGTTAAACTTATGCCCACACCTACCTACTGTCTTGACAAGTCTAGCACCTGCAAAGGCCTCCACAAGCAAAAAGGGTCACAGCGCTGGGCGTCGGTGTAAGTCTGCGCTGGTAAATATGCTCATAGTCAGAATAAGGAGGAGGTGTGAGATAAGCAGGACTGTGTATTACTGAGGACCTCAACGAAAAATCTACTGCTACGACATATGCGCCGTACCTTAAGGTCATTCGGAAAGATCACAGAGAGCGTAGGTACACTAGACGAATGAAAGGTGGGTGTAGTGTGTATGTATTGATACTGCACTTATATTACACCTCCCCCACGTTGGGTTTGTGGAGTACTAGTATATAATAGATAGGTATAATGTCCAGAAAATTATTTATAGCATGCTACGAGCCTCCACCACTACTCAGGTACAAGTAGTAGGCCGTGGGATTCTAATAAATGCTGAACTCGAAAAATACAACCCGGCTATTATAATATACTCAATCATAAGTATTGTAATTGCTTTTGTGTGATGCCCTGGGCCGAGCTCCACGAGCTGAAGCCTCGGTTCGTCAGTGGGAAAAACAAATTTCCGAATGCGACACCTTTTTTCTGCCGGGCCTCGGCCTGGTGACCAGTTGCGTCAACGCCCTCTGTTGATATTGCTGTGCACTATATTGTGCTTTCCCTCTGCTTTATTCTCAATCCCGACTTGTACTTCGACATATTACCCGCCTTTTTGACCTCAGCTTAGTTAGAAGCTTCGCCTAAAATGGTTGCGACTAAAGCCCCGTAAGTGTTTCCCCAGGACTTCATGGCATGATACGGGGTAACAGCGCCCCATAGCTAACATTTCTTCAAAAACACCAGTCCGCGAGACACTCTCACAGTGATTGTACGTTGAAATGAAGGATTCGCGACATCTAATCCTACGTGACTTTAGGCAAGAGAGCCGAGTGCTAAACAACTTCTCCAGGACAACCGTACTGGGAAACAAATCACCATCCCCATTCTGCACAACTCAATCCAAGCCACTGCGTTCAAGGCACTCAAAGCAACCCCTCGCGATGGCGACCGAGAAGAAGACGACCACGCCAATGGGATCCGGGTCTATGATCCAGCGTTCATGAATACGGCCGCCATCAGTAGCAAGATCACCTATATCGATGGTGACAAAGGGTTCCTGATGCACCGTGGCTATCCTATAGAGCAACTTGCCGAGAAGTCAACTTTCCTAGAAACAGCATACCTGTTGATCTATGGCGAGCTTCCGAGTCCGCAGCAGAAGAAATTGTGGGAATTTGAGATTATGCATCACACGTTTTTGGCAGAGGATTTGATGAAGATTATTGGGAATATGAGATACGGTAGGCCTCTACATCCCCTGCGCCCCCCAATCCAAAATCCAGTAGTTCTAAGAAGGAAAAACACACTCAACAGATTCCCACCCAATGTCCGTCTTCATCTCCGCCTTCGCTGCTATGGGTGCCTTCGCACCCGAAGCCAATCCCTCCCTCCAAGGCCGCAACCTCTATCTAGACGATAAGTCAACAATGAATAAGAACATCATCCGAATAATCGGAAAGGCCGCCACTGTTGCTGCAGCGAGTATGCGTGTGCGTATGAACAGACCGTTTATTGCTCCAAGGAGCGACATGACATATACAGAGAACATGCTGTACATGATGGACGCCATGAGCAGTGCAGAGGGGTATAGGCCTGATAAGAGATTGGCTAAAGCTTTGGATATTTTGTTTATTTTACATGCGGATCATGAGATGAATTGCTCTACGGCAACAATGACACATGTGGGGAGCAGTATGGTGGATCCATATGTAGGACACGCGCCCTCCCACCCAATCTTATATCCACTATTACCCTGAGGAAGGAAGGAAGGGCGGATAAAGCTGACTATCTCCGCTAGTCCGCCATTGCCGCTGCAGCCGCAGCACTCTATGGGCCCCTCCACGGCGGTGCCAACGAAGCCGTCATCCGTATGATCGAGCGCATCGGAACGGTCGACAAAATCCCGCAATTCCTCGAAGACGTCAAATCCAAAAAAGAGCTCCTCTTCGGCTTTGGCCACCGCGTCTACAGGAATACCGATCCAAGGAGTAAGATTATCCGAGAGGTTGCTGATACGGTATTTGCTGCGGTTGGGAGGGAGCCGTTGATCGATGTGGCGATCGCATTGAGGGACGCAGCGCTCAAGGATGAGTTTTTTGTTAGTAGGAAGTTGTTTCCTAATGTGGATTATTGGAGTGGATTGATTTATAAGGCGATGGGCTTTCCATTGGATTTCTTTCCCGTATGCCGCCCCCCCCCCCCCCCACTTCCCAGTGTTACCCTGAATGAACTAACAGCCTAGGTAGATCCTCTTTGCGGTCCCGCGTGTGGCGGGATGGTTGGCCCATTGGAAACAGAGTCTTGATGAGGGGAATGGGAAGATTTGGAGACCGAGACAGCTGTAAGTTCTCCTTCTACCCCTATCCTCCCTCTATCCTCACAGATTAGGTAACACTAGCATGGCCTAGATACGTTGGTGAGCCAAGGAGGGACTATGTTCCCTTGGAGCAGAGGAGCGAGAAGGAGGTTGTCGACTCGAAGAGGGGTGTGGTGGTGTTGCCACATTATATGAGTAGGAGGAGAATGAGTAAGTTGTGAGTATAGCATTTGTGTAACTGTATGTCTTTGAGCGTATGGCTATGTGTTTTTGTTGGTGTACGGTGTTTGTCGGACCAGTACAAATTCAGGGTAACTCCACCCGCCCTAGTGTAGAGCATCGAGCCACCACATCACATCACATGGGTAATCCCCGTTCCAATTATTCCCATATGATAATACAAAGAATTGATATCCCCGTCCAAGTAGTAACCGTAAATGATAGGGAAAAAAAAGGAAAAGTAAAAAGACCCCAACAGTAAGTAGTATTTAACACAAAAAAAAAACGCCGCTATATACTCCTGAGCAGAGCACACAACAACCAACACCTAGAAACTGAAAAAATACAAATATACACTTCTCGTTCATGGACTCATCACCCACAATCTCCCTTCCCTTCCCTTTCCTTCCCCCAACACCACCCCGGCTCCGTGTATGTACTCCAAACATACCCCTCATATACTTAGATCCACTCACCCATTCACACCATGACACCAACTAACCCACTCTCCACAAAAGCCTCCCCAAAATATATATATACTAGTATAAGTGATGACATGGCGCATCCATAAACTATCATTCCCTCAATCACCAATCTCAAAGTGAAGCTATTCACCCCAAATCCCAACTTCCCATTCTCATCTTCCCCTTC
>Ga0307514_10002948_pt1 | contig 16917 bp, 16 predicted proteins | sample 16_EM_MG_FD_203088 | JGI IMG/M metagenome (GOLD analysis project Ga0307514, IMG submission 203088) | Populus trichocarpa ectomycorrhiza microbial communities from riparian zone in the Pacific Northwest, United States - 16_EM | ecosystem: Host-associated > Plants > Roots > Unclassified | place...
AATAATCAGTTTTGTTGGGTTTCTGAGGATAAAAATTGAGCACTTGTTGATTTGGCAAAGGTTCAAGCTTCATGCTTTTCTTATGAACAACTGTGTAAAGATCGGGTTCGAAAGCAGTGGATGATCCAGGTTAAGCCTGGTCCTCTGCTAAATCCTATCCGCTCAGCCACTAATCCCCACACTAAGCCACGCCAAGTCCTATTCAACCTCTCTGCTATATAAGACCCCCGTCTTACACTGTGTGCCACAGGATCTTGGCATGAGGCTACCGTATATATGTGCGGCATACCGGTAGATCATGTGCCGTTGTAAAGTTTTCAACCTAGACTTGATCCGTGATGGTGACTTGATCATGCCTGCTTGGCAATCCCCCACATACCACCGTGACCTACTGAGGGGGGTTGTGCAACCAGACCACCTTGGGCCGCAGAGTAAAGGGGGAGCATGTCAGTCCAACTGAATCACATCGTGATCATCAATTATTCTCTGCTGGTAAAGAGAAAGCTATTATTGACTACTGGGGGAGACTAGGATTTCCGGTTTCAAAATCGATGTTAGTGTCTCTTGCGCAAGATATGCTGAGCAAACGGCCAATTAGCCTCAGCAGTCTACAACACAATATCAAAGGGACTACTGGCAGTATGATAGCCAAAGATATGGAGGAAGCAAATAAGGTTCACATCATTGGGGTTCATTGGTTCCATCGGTTCATGCTTCGGCATCTGGATTTTAAGCTGGCATTTGTTCAGTATCAAGAGGGCGGACGGAAAGCAGCTGCTGATCCAGAGTTGCAACAACATTTCTTCAGGCTGCTTGCCAACCTTGTACGCCGGCAGAATGTTCAAGAGGAGGATATATGGAATTGTGTATTACTATGGGCAGAAATGGAGCTCGAGATATGGCTATAGTGCAGGTTGGCCACCGGGGCTATGCAATAACTGAAAGGATCACGCGAATTCTGCAGTGTATTGGAAACAATTAGTGCAGCAGGAAGAGTATTACCTCCATTTATTATGTGGCAAGGCAAGACTCACCGGGAGTCATATTATCAACTTGATGGGGGGTAGGTGCCAAGGCAAGCTCGACTTCTTCGAACTGTTATTTCCAGCACGCGATAAGGTATATACATACGGTGGCAACTATCATAGCAGCCTTCAGAGCCTCTGGCTGTTGGCCGACCGATATTCTTGCAGCTCGCGGAGGCCTTCCCTCCCCCTTGCCACCTAGTAAGTCTAGCGCCATAATGATGGCGCAATCTAAGACAATTACCTTGAATATCCGTGCACTAGATACCCGCATTCGACTGCATGCTATGGCAAACAATGTAGCAGCAGCAATCCTGGGCTGACTGCCTCCAGCAGGCAACTACTGAATGAGTTTGTTGATACAGCTACACAAGCAGTTACTGAATATCGAGATATCAACCCTCGTGCAATAACTCTTAACAAGCTGCTGGATGGGAAGATTCGGAGGAATAAGACTGGGAAAAAGTACCTTGGGATGGCAAGAGTGATGGGTCGGAGAGCAGTTGATGCAGGGCTCAAAGAGATTGCTCACAAAAAGGTTGAAGCTGTTGCTGCAGAGAAGGCCAAACTGGTGCGCAAACAAGAGGCCGCCGCTAGGAAGATTGCCAACGAAGCCTCTCAAGCCACCTAGGCCTAGGGTGGTAGATATGAGGGGTGCGGAGGCTGTGGAGGTGCGGGAGGGAAAGAGGGTGTGGAGGGTATGGAGGGTGAAGAGGGTGAAGAGGGTGCGCAGGATATGGAGGCCCCGGAGGATCAAGAGGCTGGAGAATTAGCAGAAATGGGTCGAGAGTTTGAGATAGCTGAATTCTGCAATGTACGTGCAAGCAAACAGCAACTTCCTATACTCCCCTATACCTATATGTTCTACTTTAATATAAAGATAGATGGTAAATTGAGGTTCTGGCGCTAGGTAGGCTTGTTTATTCATGATATTCATTGGTGGGGGGGTGATGTAGTAGGGGGGTATTCTATGATTTTCAAGGCGGATTGGCATATCCAGTGATTTCACGTGAGTATTTCTTCTAGCTAGTATGTACAGTACTCGTACATATTGTAGAGCATATCCAATAGTGTTGGAAAACAATTTATCCCGTATGTACTCCGTAGAGGAGTGCAACACCCTGGTATCTTGGCATGGATCAAGTCACCATCACGTATCAAGTCTAGGTTGAAAACTGTAGAGTACATGTCACCAGGCTTGGCATAAGCCACTGTCATGCAAAGAGTTTTCAATCATAATCACGTACTCAGGAGGAAAGCAATTGGCCTGGGGCTTGACAGCTGATTTATTATATCAAAGGCTATTATAAACTAGAAAATGAGAATACCCCTCCTAGTATGAACGAAGTACTAGTGGTGCAAATTCCAGATTTGGTGCGGTCCTGGAAAATTTGTCTGCAGATGCGACACCGTAACCACTGCACTCTGGTCAAGCTTATGATTTCTGAGAAAAGGCATCTCCTCATCATATACTTGGACCTGGGAAAATATGGTAGGTAACTGGAATCATGAACTATTCGTTTTAATTGTTTTAAAAACCTCACTTTTGCCAATTTTCGCTGTGATTCTGCGAGTGTCCGGAGACTAATGGAGCCCCCACTGTAGGATTCATTCTTAAGGGATATAACCCTGAGCTGTTATAACCAGTATATGAATGTCCCATGTATATCACGGATCAACAGGTTATTCCAAAACGGGGGCTTGCCGCTAGGTAGGTTTCTAGGGCTCCCATGTTGGCAGCGCCGGGTCGAATTACTCGATAGCTCCGAATCCCGAGAGTAGTATGTATACCTAAATACAATTTTGCCCGACTTTGGACAACTCTTGGGGTCGGTTTTTCTGACGGGCCTCGGGTTATTTTAATGCAGATTTTGGTGGCCCCCAGGACCCATTTGGCCGCAAGGAGGTCAGCGATTATGTGTTGGAAACCACACTTGGGAGAGCAGGCCAGCAAGGAAAGCCAATCCAGGAGGCGCACATGTGAATGGCGATGGAGAGAAGGCTTGCGGATTTCCGAGGGGTGGCACAGTGATGATGTACTAAATATATTCGCCAAACGCTAGCGCTAGAATAACACCCTGACCTAGTCGTTAAAATAACCTTTGTTAGCTTGTTGTGTGTCAATGGAATATGCACTCGAGTTTTCCCCACCTTCAACTCTCTGTGATTGGATCACTGTCCCCGTCTCCCCTACCTCTTCAACTTCACAATGAACGAAAATATCCCCATCCACGCGAAAAAGAGTCAGGAATGAAATAAGACAAGGAAACAGGAAAGGAAGCATTACTCGTTCTCCGGAACAATATATTTGGATCCTCAACCGTCCCCAGCCATCGAAAAACTCCATTTAGGACCAAGGTAAGGGAAATTAGACAGAAAGAGTACAGGAGCTCCACCATTCGTACGCCACCTCCATGCCAAGGACTCTATCCAAGGCCGTTTTGTCAGCGATAGAAGGACTCGGCACTTAAGCCTATGTCCATAGCCGGACCAAGAAATTCCTGAAGCTCCCGAGGTATTTGGCCTGGGAGGAAATCTGGAGCTAGATTGGCTGAAAGGCCAACATCGATCTGCCCATAGGTCAGGGGTGACTGAAAGGTGGTCTGTAGGGGTTGAACTTCCTGGAGGGTGTTTGGATTGGTACTTGATTCAGTGGGACTCCGGTGGGGTAGCCGTTCATTCCTTTTGATATCTGCGAGAGTGACAGAACTAAAGGACACGCCTTTCTTGTTGCCTTTCCCTGGAATTCTCCCTGAATCGAGGTCTTTTTCCAGCACTTCATCATTTTCTTCGTACTCATCATCATCTTCACCAGACAATGAGCCCTTATTGTTGCCTTTAAGATCGTCAGCCTTTCGTGGAATCTCGATTTGCTGCATCCATTGTCGGAGAAATTTCATGGTGAATCCCTCCCCCGCTTGGCTAAAACCGCCCCTATTGTCAGAGCCCTTTTCCCTCCAGTCCATCCCCCACTTCTTTAGCTTGCTATGAACCTCCTCTAAGCTTGACTTCGCCATCTCATCGCGTTCGTTCCTTGACTTTCCCCGCTTCCTTACTTTACAAAAATGCTGTCTGCGGAGGTGTGCGGCAACGTTATAGTCTGCAAAATAATGTTTTCCACGCTTGCATGCTTTGCAGCTAGCGAGGAAATCACCGTCAGGGCTGATATCCTTGGTAACCCAAACCTTCTTGTTCACTGCATGAACTCGCTCCTTGTGGCGACGTAGTTCATGGTCCCCCCGGAAGCCGTCACGGACCTCGTCGCATTGATCGCAAAAGACTCGGGGGTTAATACGCCGGGCATACGGCCTGCTGGGCATCCGGGAATTCATGTTGATTTGGCTTGGGGAGACCCTTGGGCGTGGGCGGTTGTGGTTTTGTCGTGGGCTGCTGAGATTTGATCGTGGGTTGCTGGGACTAGATCCTGGTACCGACCTGACTGTATTTTGGATCGTACTGGTGGTGACCGTGGTGGCTGGAGCTGTCACTACTTGCTGGGTATTGCCAGTGACAGGCTGTGTCGCACTCGAAAGGACTCCACCCCCCGACCTAGATTTGTTTATAGCAAAGTGCTCATCCAATGGGGGTAGGGGGCCGGTCCCAGGCACAAGATTAAAACCAGGGAAATTGGGCGAGGAGTTGAGGCATTGATGTGTCGCTGCTCCGACACTCTTCACGTGTGCTCGTGCATCACAAACATCTTGCCCATCGACCCTTCTTAACTTCGCTGGATTGTAAGTATCATCGGCCCCCGATTCACCACCCAAGTCATGGCCGAGGTGTTCCAGCTGGGGGGCCAGTTCTTGCCAAACACCAACACTAGGAACACCAACATATTGACGGTAAGCAGCTGGTGCAGCTGTGGCGACCCCCGTTCCTTTCAGGAGCAGCTCGATATCCTCTGGTGGATGCTGCATCAACCGCTTGCGTTGATATTGACCATCAGGGGATAGAGTATCAACCATGTTGATGGCCGGATTCGACAAGTCTGACCACTCTCTTATCATCTCTGGAGCGGTGAGGACATCCATGGGCCCAGGAGCCTGAGAAAGCATTCCAAAACTGCCAAAACCATCCGCACAGCCAGTAGCACAGCTGGGTTGCCTGCTCATCTGTGGTGGGGAGCTGGGAGTTCCAACAGTGTCTGTGAGTTCGGGGAGCAGGTGAAGGTCTGCTGGGAGAGGTTGGGAGAGGCTGCCTGTTACCATTGGTTCATCGGTGAATTCGAGGGCTCTGGGGCTGCTGTTGAAGGATGATAGGTGAGCTTGTAATGTAGGGACTCCATGATTATCATGAACGGTAAGCTGGCTTGCAGACATATCGATGAGCCCCGCCAACTCTCCCTCATTCAACCCCTGCCCCATGTCCATCTCTGATAGCATGAACTCATCTCCGGATTCTAAATCTGCATTTGTAGAAGCCGTATCAAAGAGGGTTGATGTCGATAGCTGTGCTTCCATACGAGGAGCAGTGAACGCAGCATTGTTCGTGTCGATTGTGTAGGGGAAGGCAAGTGCGAAGTGGGGATACTGTGTTGGTAGACCCGCTTGCGAGAGGCCTAGGCCGCTGATACCGATGCTATTGGATACTCCACGAATACTGATACCCTCGATTGCACTTTGCTCGGAGTTTTGTGAGCATGCACTGCCACGCACTGACGAGAATGGATCATCTCGAAAATTTTGATTGAGATATCCTACAAGCGCAGAAGGGACACTCCCCGGCGCGGATATATGCTGTATCGGTAGTCCCTGTGATGGGTAGGATGACGGAAGAGTCGGGACGAGGCACATTGTGGTATTTGCAGTGGCATGGGTTATAGGGGGGGGGTGATGAGTCTGGAAGAATTGTGGGTACATACTGTCAGCTGCTCCAGTGAGTACATGTCCGAGAAGGTGCTCGGGGATGGTTGAGGGATCGATAGACTAACGTAAAATCGAATTAGAATATGGGCTCAGGATCCAAAAAGATATATGGCGGTGGGAGCAGGCAACGAAAGTGTGCCATCATGGATGCCACATCCTCCGCGAAGGGAAGGGAAGTGTACCGAGTGCTGCCTCCTCATTACTTGGCTTTTTCCCGAGGCAGGGCCTGGAAGCGGGCAGCTTTCTGTCCTGCTGAGAGGCACAGAAGATACCCCCACACTGCCGTCGTTTGGGAAAAGGCTCAGAAATCCACCTGGTGATTGTGAAGGGCTTGAACGGGCGGGCTGCTGCGCCGACAGTGCGTCCATAGCCCCACGATTTTTCGCGTGAAGTATATATTGACGCTCCTTTTGAAAGTTCCTCAGGCTCCGATGAAATTGCTGTTTGTACAGGCCGTTGGGGGTATATGATCCTGTATCTGGCCTCCGGGAAATAACAAGCGGATTTGTGATGAGTTGATGCGAACCCTGGAAAGCGAATGAAGGGGCGGTCGAGGGCAGGTTGGTGGGGTTGGTGTTGCTCATTTTTCTGGAAAGCGCAAGCTTGCACTTAATATCCGGAGTCGTGAAGCGGCGGGAGTCTGATGTCCTCAGAGCCGATCTCACACACAACAATCCACCCCAAGAGATGTGGATGTCGGCGTTGCGCTTAACGATGCGGGTAAGCCTGCGAGGGGCTTTGCGGGGGGGGGGAGAGTCCCAACGTTCAACTTGACCACTCAGGAGAAATGCTTGGGTTGGTTTGAATAAAGTTGCGTTGCAGATGCAACTGTCCTGATGGCCAGCGTATACAGTCCCACCCCGATTTATGAATCGATAACTTGGTAGTGTTATGGGATGAACGTCAACTACAAGTGCACACTAACAGTACTCTTCGACCCACAATGTATGAAGTGGAGCATATGTACGGCTCTAAATAGATGAAGCTCCTTCAGCCCATCGAGAGTGAGCTGTTGGCCACAGCCTTGCTAGCACTCTGGTCCGCATTTGCTGAAATTATTGACTGGGGTAGCGTGTAACAAGGTCATTGGACGGTTGTCAACCTCTGCCTAGGTGCTACCCGGTGTACCGGTAGATCATGATGGTGGGTAATCAACTATATACGGAGCCCTCCGAGCTCGAGCGGAGAGCAACAGTACCCTGGCAGCGCAGCATCGAGCTAAGCAGAATGCGCCAGCTCGATCTCTGGCTTATTTGTTTCATTCCCAAGTGAGAATGAGAATGACTCATGAAACATCCCTGCTGTATGGAGTACCGGTAGGCCTGTAGGAGCCTCTGCTCTTGTTGGTGGTGCTAAACAATGGACCGGCGCTAGAACAAAATGAGCACCCCACACCCCGGTCCCACTTCGCCAAGCTGCATGCACAATCAATATACCCAAGCGTTTGGTTAGAGAACACTACCGAGCTGGTGGTATGGTAACTGCATTCATGGGTATTTTAATATTAAGCTGAGCAGGAAAGAAAACAAACAACAGACACCATACAGCCTGCCTGCAACTAGGGATCCATATACCTGGATAGTGTTTTGAGAGGAGCACTCGTCATTGCCCTGCCTGATGGGAGAACCTGGGTTCAGCGGAAGGGTCGCCGTAACATGCAGGGACAGACCTGGTGCATTCAAGGTAGGCCCGGAATTACCCGAGTTGGCACTGAGGAAGCGTGACAAGCAAGTACCTGTACGCAACAAGCAAGGATATATGTATCTGTGCAATGCAACGGGGAGTCATTTTGGTATCAGGTTTACTGTAGACTGTGATTTTCTCGTCATAACTTGGCATGATTTAACTGGCTAGACACCAGGCAGCGAAGCCCGAGGCGATGATGTGATAATGCACATGGCAAGAATCTGGTTTCGTTCTTTTAATTTGCAATCATATCAGCCCATTGTGTATGTTATACTCGACACCAAATTAGCACGATAGGTTCCCAATATGAGATTCTTTTGTTATCAGCCTGGCCCCTTCAAGGCTTAAAATGTATCTGAAAATCTGTCCAATTCTGATAGAATCCGGGGATTCCGTTGGGAGGACTACCCTTTTGGGGATGTGTATGCATCTGCTCTCACTCGAACGTGAATTCACAGCTCGGCCCTCCTTCCGGATGTGCCCCATGATGTCGAGAGGGGTAACAAGCAAAAGATACCGATTTTCAGCAAGGGCTCGATTTTGACTGCGTTTCAGAGGGCAGGAGGAGATGCTATGTGAGCCCAGTTATTGGTGGGGATTTTAAGAATCATTATTCCTCAAGACCTGTGTGTCTGGGGGAGGGGTGGGACCTAGGATTACAGAGATAGAGGCTGAGCCAATACGTATCCTTAGTCGGCGAGTTGAAATTGGTAGATTTAACAGACACACTCAGGAAGTAGCGTAATTTACGGAATGGCCCTGCTCTGTCCAGAATCTTACTGTGAACTCATCTTCCTTGACAAAAAATACAATTACGATTTTATATGTGGTGGTGTATATTACTTTTTATAGCGTCTCCCCAAGAGACGTTGACTATCCTAAGCACCTGCCTACTTCCTTCTTAGGCAATATACCCTCCTTCGCTCCGACTTCATCGATTTCTCTATGTTGTGCTATCGCTGTCTGCTCAAGTACGCTTTACATACTCGTCTCATCTCTGTATGGTAAGCCATACAGACAGCCTGTGAACGTAAATTTAATAAGTATCACATCATGTAGTTGTGTAAGCTTTATGCATGTGACTCTTCTTTAGATTTTATCTATAGACTAGCAGGTCACCTGCAGAATCAACAGCAAGTCTTCACGGCGTCACTTCCAGTTCGTATCAATGGTTAACAAGCCCTCTTATCTGGGCGCCAAATTAAATGGTCTGTTATCAAATATAGAATCTCATTACAGGGATGGACTCGAGACGAGCTATACTACGTGGAGAAACCCCTCTCGGCTGTGACCAAACGAGATCTTGCAAAACGCTAGACAAATCAACTCCTCCGTCATCTTTATCGAGTGAATGAAGGTAGAATGGTACGATGGGCTCATCGTGCGGTAGAAAGGCCTATTGGATAGCCTACCTCGGCGAGAACGGTGACAAACTACAAGGCTATCCCCACAAGGCTTTGCCCCATAAACGGCTATCATATCGGCGAGTTTATGCTTTTTCTTTTGGGGGGAGGAGGTCGATATATATGGAATGGGGCGAAAAGAAGTCTGTTAGGTGACACTGTTATAAGACAAAGTCACCTGACGAACTTAAGTACCACAAGTTACAGACGTGCCTATGGATATACCATATTGAATATTTTCAACTAGAGCTCAACTGTGTTAAAGATTAGAGCATCCTGAAGTTACTAACCTGTATTCATATCTATAGCACATGTCTTCTTAGGTAACATTTCATAAATGAACTAAAAAGAAAACGACCCACAAAGGAGGACTATATAAAGTACAATATTTTATCCGCCATTTAACAACTTTCTTCAGTAGCAAAAAATAAAGGAAGAAGCAAATTACGGCCATTGTAGGAGTATATATAGAAGAAAATCTAAGGAACAACAAAACAATGCTGCAGTTCTGGTAAGGCCATCAAGGGGAAGCCTGGTATCTATGTCTAGCTAAACGTAATGGAAAATAATTGAATAGAACTTTACTATCTCAGCAGATTGATACATTGCCTCGCCTGAAGAAAATCGGGGTAAAAAAAAGAAAAAGAAAACAAATTCGACGTCAGCTGTACGCGGTAGCTGAAGACGCCCTCGGATATCGGTTCATGCAAAGCAAGTCATCTTGCAACTGCATATTCCATCCTGTGGATGCGCCGACGCATATGCTCTTCTGAGGCTAAGCTGTGGCAGCCAACACCATTTCCTGGAATGATGTACTGGCCGTGCAGTTTCGCCGGTACCGTGGCTAACATAAGCAGTGAAGTATAGGACTAGTCTTTGAAGGTTGATATGGTGTTAGCCATGACCATCACTCTCCGCACGGTAAGGACGAGTCAGTAGGTCTCGGGAGTATTCCTCGGTGGGAATTGTACTGAACGTATCAACATCACCGGTATGCCAGAGATTGGGTTGCTGGGGTGCGTGGGTCGTTTGAGAGGGGTCATAATCCATATCAACGTATAACTGCATGTAGTCATCTGTCCCAACGGAGGAGGCAGTTGTCCTATCATCAGTAGCTGCATGCACCCAGGCTCCACATTGACTTTCAGCCACGGATAACATTGCTGGTCGATGGAGCGTGTTGAAAGCTATTGCGGGTACATTGCTTGAGGCTAGTCTGGTTGCACTTGAGGCAGCTGAACTGACATTAGTACTAGTGTCGGGTATGCGGGACTGCAGATTTGAACGACTCCGTGATAGAGAGGATCTGTTGTGGTTGGAGCGTGAGGGTGATCTTGGAGGATAAGGAGCCAAACTACGGCTGGCAGCCGGGGATATTGGGCTGGCGCCGGCGCCAAAGCTCTCTGAGCCTGGACCCTTGGGTGCCTCAGTACTATTTTCAACTCCATTATTGGTGTCAATGTCACTAATAGTTCGCATTCGTTTTACGCTCCTGGAAGATGTGCACATGTTTGCTTGCGTTAAGTTACCACCTGCTGCCGAATCACTTGGGGGTTGTGCAGTTCCATCTGCGTCGTCCCCGCTCACCTCCATCCCGCCATGGCTATGACCAGCCACACCAGTTGCTGCTGCTGCTGCTGGATGGCGCCTTCCGTTCCCTGCAGCTCTTCTTCCGCGAGAGGGACGCGAAAAACCTCCCGGACCTCCACCGCGCGTACGTACTGTCGGGCCTAACGTCCTCGAATTGGTATCGGTGCTGGGAGTGACATTTTGGGTGGACAATCCATGCAACTGGATAGCTTTTTTATGCTTCTGCGACTGCTTGTGTTTGACCAGGTCACGATCTCTTCCAAAGTAAGCACAGCAAGCAGGACAACAAAATGGCTTTTCTTTGGAATGGACTTTCCAATGGTCCCTAGCGTACATGTCAGACATCAATTGAGTCGAGACCCAGATTTGTGGGGGAGCTCACATGAATTTCCACTCCCACTCAAAGGTTTTGTCACAACCTTCATAACTACAATGAAATTTAGTTTTTTGTAAATTGCTGCATATCGTCGTTGCAGGAGAAACAGCAGATTCGGACATCTCTTGTACCTGCCCGGGATTGGAACGAGCAGCCTCCGCATATGTTAGCCGGTGGGTCCCAGGACCTAACGCACTGCTCGCCACTTGTTCATGTGTTACAGAATTAGAACAATTATCTTCTAGTGACTTGGAAGAAACTGATAGAGGCCCTGCACCCGCTATGACTGCCTGATGAGAGGGTTTGTTGGGGGTTCCTTGAAATGGGGGTATTGTTATTGAGGTTTTTAAACTCTCATGGGACCACGCCAAGTCAACTTGACTAGTATCGTTGCTATAAGCGATACTGCTGCGGCCATTTTTGCGAGGTACATTGGTGGATGGATAGGTTAAAGAGTTTGTCCCGTGCTGAAAAAATTGGCCATGGGTTTTCGCAAGTGCAGAGGAAAGTGTGTCCAAATCTTGCGACTCGGCGGGCTGGGGTAGAGGAATACTTGGAAAGAGCTGGGTTTCGTTGTTCGCCGCATTTCTGGGGCCGCTTCCAAGAGGGGGGAAAGAACTGGAGAGTCCCGGTCCGACTGTGGTTGAGCTTGGAATTGTCTTTTCTACACCAAGACTGCGAGTACCTCCGTGGAGGTGGTTCCATGGACTTCCTGGTGCATAAAGCCAGGCAGTAGTGTTCTGGTGACTCGATGCATAAATGCTGTGCTGCGTGTTGTCACCCAAAGTTTTCTCTGCGAGGTAGTGTAAGAGATCTGAAATTGAGGGTTCGTGTGTAGGTACGTCGAGGGGATTTAATTCACTATGAAATCGTCTCAAGCACCGCCGTGCGGCATCGAAGAGTTCTTGTGTTTCTGGCCAGTTGAGGATGGCGTCAACATGTTGTGCTTCCCGTTCCCCAGCCATCTCGGTCTGCTTCCGGTCGCTTCAAAATTTGTCCAGAAAAAGCGGCACAAAGTCCGATTTACCGACAGTATAATCCTGATGGCGAACGTTGTGTTTGATTTCTGGTATATAGACCCAATTGCAAGGAATTTTAAGCGGCCTTAAAAAGTGAAATAACAGCCGAACTATATTGAAATACCAATCAGCCCAAGGCTACAGCGAAGGAGAGAATCAGCCAATTGGCACACAGCCGAACATTTTTGAGGCGAAGCGAGTATGCGTTGTACCCTCCCGCGCCTGTGATGTGACTTTCCGCCTTATTGCAACTGGAATCGTATGTCAGTTGAATTGAGACCTTCAGTGGAGTTAGCCTTTACCTAACAAATAATCGCGACATACCTACAGTACAGTGTAAGTAGTACGTGTAGCCCCACCACAAAGGCACTTTCCCAGGGCTGTAGGGCTGTTTCGTTAATCTGACAGACCGATCAGTAACTCCCAATTTTGGATCTGCACTTGCAACTGGGTGCGTACTTGAACTTCAGTCTGCTGATGAGTAGACTGGGAAAAAGGGACCATATATACTTGTTAGCATTATCATTGATAACCCTGAATATAATGTTAAGAAGATTATCTGCGCGTAGAGTACATATGTTGACCTCTCGTCTCTACCTAGGCTGGGTTGCTTGCGCGGAGGAGGAGGCATTGTTGAGTACTTGTTCATACATACGTTCGACACTAATGTACAGTACATATGTAAGTACATACCTAGATGGCAAGGGTTTGAAGTGCACAAGCCCACTCTGCCAAGAAAAGTTCAGGAGGGATTGAATACAAGCCACAGGATACCTAGGTACTGTAAAGTTTTGCCTGGTGTAGAAGAGTGTCCTAGTGTTTGAGAATATCCAATATCCCCATAGGTTATTATTTTGGTTGCGGAAGCTTGTACGGTACAGTCGAAGGCTGATGTTAGCAGCGCCAGCAGCGACAATTTCTATGTCAATTCTTGCCCATGATCATAGTGTTGTAGGACATTGCTTAAAAGGCTTCGATGAAACCAACTTGCATTGGTGGCGGACCTATTCAAGTTAATTGAATTTAGTCCTAAACCCATATATGTATACTCCTAGCGTCAGGTGCCCCAATTTGGATGTCTCAGGTGAGAACCAACTATAAGTGCCTGTAATCTTGTCCTGTGACTGGGCTAGCCGGCCACCCAAGTTTGAATAAACACTCAAATGGGTAGTGACGAGCACCAATTTGTAACGCCCATAACCTATTCGAGTTCTGAAATACATCACCAGAACTCGTTTTTCACCATTTGTTTTGTCTTTTTTTGTCTTTTTGTGACTCATGACAGTAGTTTTAAAGATTCACCAACTCTATATCTCAAGCCACAAACCTTCATGTTCTATTACACCCCTGGTATCCTAGTAGATTGTAGCAGATGTATTGGATCCTCAGTCAGAGGTACAAGCAACCCACCAAACCGCGGCCTTGGAAATAAAAAGTACCTCACCGGCTAGGCCTCTGTCAACAAAGTCTTGAACCATAGCTTCTTGGTCTAAACGTAGCAGAGTCAAGCGTCAGCTGTTGGCCCGAAAGCCGAGGGATTAGGCAACCACACTAGGGGAAGCCTGAGGGTAAGTAAGTGTGAAGCAGCAAAAACCCTGCTACTGCAGGTGCAGGATCCACGGTACGTACTGTATGTACATACCTACCTATCAGGATGTTGTTATCCAATCAGCCCGAATAGCTTGGACAGCGCCACATCAACCAGGGACCCTAATACGGGGTGGAGATACAAAAAACAAAATTAAATACTGTCTTCCGTTCCTGATAGTACGTGGACCCACCAAGACAGGCTCTCAACAAGCAACAGTACTAGTAGATACATATAGTCACTGTTATATAAGACTCTTTCAGGTTGGTTACGGAAAGCACCATCATTTGTGGGGGGATAAAAGGATTAACAGCGTGCATAATACCTCTGCGGGTAGTTCTGAGAGTCTACTTACCTAAGCATGGATAATTTGACATTGCTACTGTTGACTAGACTGTACAGCCACCAAAAGTACGGATAGTTATTCCATTTTCAAGTTTCGAAACATGTAGCCTTATTAGTGACACTGCGCGGAGACTCGTTTCACACGGGCGCGGAACGGCGCGGGAGCAGCTGATCCAGCAGATATAGCAAAAAAAATTTTATTGGCACCCAGATCTGCTTGCAATCCCAATAGATTAGATGGACAATAATACTGAGTACTGCAGTGTGGAGGAAGGGTTGGTGCCCATACTATCTCTAGATCTATAGTTCGCCCTTTGTCATTTTTGCACCAAACATGCCAACTTTGCGGAGCTATTAGGGACTACCAGCACCATGAATTATTTTCACCAAAGGATCTAAAATTTAGTTTCTATCAAGGGCCCAAAGTTTATGCTTTTTAAATGTACCGTAAATGGAAAATGCCCTCAGTGGAGAATTCAGAAGTTTGAAGGGTGGTTGCCAAGTAACTTTTCTATACAGATTTGTATGACAACACCATGTATCTATACCTCCCCCGAATATTCTATGACTTCCGGTTGGTGGGATATCAGTCCAAGGGCTATTTTTCTTAGCTTAATTTGTAGCCTTTCAAAGTCTATATATATATATAGCTACTTACTTACCAGATATCAGCAGAATTTATAGCGTTGTTGGTTTTTGATCCTCCACAGGGAAGTGGCACTTTTGGTGTAAAGCAGCCAAGCGGCGATGGGGGAAAGTTCACGACTCGTACCAAATCCGAAGCATAGCCTCACCAAAATCCTTGACTGAGCCATGCACATGCATAAGTTCTGCCTCTATGTAGGGATTGCCGTCGTTTCTACTAGGGATCAATTGGCCATTGTCGAAACCATACTCAGTCGGCGTAGGGCATACCTACCAGCTTAAGCATGACAATCCACTTTTCCTATAGTCTGGTTGGCTTTGCCAACAACCTTCTGGATATACAGCTTGACCAATACTTTCTGATACTAAACAGGCAGATTCTAATGCAGTAATAGATCGGCGGCTAACCCATTCCAGAGATTCTCTTACCCTGAAGTTACTGGACGCTATATTTACACCTCCCAAATCCTTCAGCATTCCGCATCATACTAGTAAGTCATCAACTGGTGGCGATATATACCGTCCGCCTTTGACAGATCCTGGTGTAGTTGCACAAAAGCTGGGCATAAGAGAAGCCAGGACTAGTACTCAGCATAGGGCCCAGATGCGAAGTTATGCCTCGTTCGAAGGCCGTTCTCAAACTATGGAATTAGAGTATATGTACGTTGCGAGGCTGCAGCTGGGCCCCTTCAGTTTTCAATTCTCAGTTGACGAACAGTTGGGTTGCTAGGCATTGAACTTGGGGAGTTACTGTCCATGCCATGTGGGCTTCCTCTTGGTTGGGGCAGGGACTTGCCCGGGAGGTGGAGAGAGGCCCCCTGGGTGACCAGGGAGCTGCAGTCCATCGCCATAGTCTAGATAGGCTGAATGCGATTAATGACTCCTTAAAAAAAAGCTTCCTCTAGTTACAATAGGAAAGGATAGCATTGTCATTCTGCGAATTCAAGGCAAGTTGAAACCGGGTTTTAATGGCCAAGAGCACCATGAATCTCGAGAAGCGCACCAGGCCGCTTGGGGTAAAGGGCCATTGGAATGGTGAGTGCCTGCAGCCAAAGTCCAATAAGTATGGGCAATTGACCATCATGAACATGAATGGATAGCTGTAGTAGATTTGAAGCACAGTAGTCACAGGAGGTGTTCAGCGCTTGAGAAATATCGTGAAGTGCCTCAATTCTAGGTACTTGTTTTCTCCGCATTTGGCTAAACAAGCTAAGAGAGCTCAAAAACTTAGGGGTACCTTGAGTTACGCCAATAGTGTATACATACTCGCGTGCACGACCATGAGATATCAATATCCAGGTGCCAGGGGAGAGCGCGGAATTTCACATGGCAGGCGGCGGGCCGGGAGCAGTGCTAGTATTTTATTATATGAGCGGCTTTGGACCTGCAGTGTTCCGTAGCATATGGCCCTAGCAGCATGAAAGGAGTCGACTTATCCGGCTGAGAATGAGCCGCGCGCCTTGCATGAGCAGTAGGCACCAGCCCATACGCACAGCATAAGCTCTGGGATGGAGCAATGCGCTGGAAGTGGTGCTAACCATAATTCTCTCCCTGTTTGCGGTGGCCATGGTTTAGTGTTGTAATGCCAACGGACTAGTGGGTAGTCAGTGCCCGGGTCATTACCATACTTCACCGGGTAATGCATCATCACCGGGAAGTGCATCAGCCCCCACGCAGCCCCTGTCGGTTCATTCTTGGCGGCGTAATGGAGTCCAAAATGAACGGATTCGTAGCCAGCAAAGTATGTAAGCATTGTGAAGACGTAGAGTCCAGTTGACATGCTGTGGGAATGTATTAACTATCGTTAGTAAGGATTTAGAGAGGGATTGGTGGCTGGTATTGAACCGAAGAGAGTCATGCAACTCACCCATAGTACGCACTGAGTGCTGACAATATAGATAAATCGAGGTTTGAATGACATATTCCAAGGTCTATAAATTCACTATAACTATCTTACAAGTGGTGGAGCTATTAATCTCACACTGGGAGGTGAGGGAGAATTAGTGCACTTTTCCGGGATTTTTTTATATGGCGACCCAGGTCGGAGTGGACCAGCCAGTGCACCATTGAGCTAGCCCAAGCTTGCCAATGAAAGAATAACTTCGTTTTAATCTACCTGAGCTTGCCTGGCTTGCTTAAGTGTGCCTAGGCTAATCTGAAGGTGCCTGACCTGGTCTCGTTTGGTAAGTACATACCAGGGGCTACCCTAACCGACTGTGTACCAGTTTGGGGCTAATGGAGCAATTCCCAGGTCCTATAAGGTACTACTTTGTTGCGTAAACTACAATTGAGCTATATCAAGTTGTCCAGGCTTAGCTTTGCTTATATATACTAGCCTCTCTTTGCTTACACTAGTTTCCACTCTTGCAAATATT
>Ga0307514_10002949_pt1 | contig 16912 bp, 14 predicted proteins | sample 16_EM_MG_FD_203088 | JGI IMG/M metagenome (GOLD analysis project Ga0307514, IMG submission 203088) | Populus trichocarpa ectomycorrhiza microbial communities from riparian zone in the Pacific Northwest, United States - 16_EM | ecosystem: Host-associated > Plants > Roots > Unclassified | place...
CATTCCATAGGCCGATGCCCCATGGGTCCTCTCAATATCTCCTACACATATAGAGCATGAGCCAACCTTATGGATGCACTGTATGCATTACAAAGGACTAAAAATGGTTATCACTCTTGCATTCAGCTTGTTCGGCAAGGCTCTTACTATATCATACGAACCCGTACGAGCCTGAACCAAGCTCTTCTTGTGCAAAAGATTCCTGAGATTCCTAAGCACCCTTCCTCATGTTTTCCGAAGCCTCAGTAGCCCCTAATGGTCTCTGCCACTCTCAACTCTTTAGTTAACCTCAATGCCCCCCCACCCCATGTTGCGCTGCTACAGTGCCTATAATTCGAGCCCTCTGATGACTACCATAGGCTTGATTGAGAGCCCAAAGTACGTTTAAAAGGTTCCGTAGTTGTAGTTGTCCAGAGCTCGTGGGATATCCCTACTTCAACCCCTATCCTTTCCCCCAGGTTCGCCCTCAAGGCCCCTCTTATTAATCTACTCATAAAGGTATTTGACCATATAAGTACATGGTAGGGCATGCTGAAGGTACTTTCGAGTACGGAAACAACTTTTCCATGCATAACATAACTACCTTTGTTGGTTTACTCGAGCCTAGTTCTTAGAAGAATCGGGTGTAGAACTGTATTTACGGGGGGACGGGGAGGGCTCAAAGTAAAGATATTTTACAAGCACTAGACAACCGCGATTTTAGGACTTTTAAACGCACTTTGGGCTCTTAATCAAGCCTATATTGGCCATTAAAGGGCCTGAATCGCAGGCGCTGTGGCTGTGGGCATGAATGGGCCGTGGAGCAGGCTATGATTGATGTTAGGCAAAGAGTTGAGGGTAGTGGAGGCTACTGGGACTTCGGAAAACATGAGGAGGGGTGCTTAGGAATCTCACGAATTTTTTGCACAAGAAGAGCTTGGTTCAGGCTCGTACGGGCTCGTATGATATAGTAAGAACCTTGCCGAACAAGCTGAATGCAAGAGTGATAACCATTTTTAGTCCTTTGTAATGCATACAGTGCATCCATAAGGTTGGCTCATGCTCTATATGTGTAGGAGATATTGAGGGGACCCATGGGGCATCGGCCTATGGAATGAACGGCCATGTATGACTGAGTAGGGACGGTTCACAGTAGAGGGGGGGGTTTGTAGGCCCTGCTGAGGCTGTAAGTACTTTAGCAAGCTTAAAGTTACTCGGAGAGGGCTGTTGATATAATATTCGAATTCAGCGACTGAACTTAACCTATAGATATGGTTGTAGGCTGTTATTCAATCATATGGTTACATAGTGAGAAGAATTCGCTGAATACAATGGAGGCATCTATGTCGATCGTCACGTGGGTGCCGATCGTTACGCCATAAGTGATACTAGGACATGCATGAATAGTGTGTGCCGGCAGTGTTTACATAGGTGCTATTCAAGTGACAGTCGCTAGTAGGGCAGCGGCTGGCAATATTGACGGCGCAACTGTTCATGGTGCTCTGGGGATTAATATGTTATTCCAACCCTGTATATATACCTGCTAGATCTCCTACTCTCTCGCTTTAGAATCAAGCAAGCCTTCACACACACTTTTTGCCCCTACTGTCGCTTCCATCGTATCTTACCTACTCAGTACGCTACGCTACATACGCTACAAGCTTAGCATCACCTCCGCTGCCTAGCGGATATTCACCAGAATATTCTGCTAAGGTCATTCAGGGATTCGCTTTTCCTGCCACCGTATCTAAGGCGCACGAGGTTGTCATTCTCATCAATTAATTTGTCAGAAATCTTAGGATAAATGGTGGAGTCAGAGACGGCTTCGGTGCCGAGGGAAGATATTGACATTGCGACTAAGCCCTACTTTGTAGTCGTGGTAGTGGGAATGTCTGAATCAGGAAATGGTAGGTGTGGGAATTATTTTTCGCTGTCGCTAGTGATGTGTTGCTATCATAAAGATCGTATGACTCGGTCACTGAGGATGAGAGATGTATTCACTGACTTTGCTATGTAGTAATTGTATGAAAGGAAAAACACAGAGGAGACGACTCGATATATAAACCATCCAGAGCTTCCAATCTTATCCCACGGTGTCCCACCCATCCCAGGATATCCTATGTATGCCACGTATCCCACGTTATCCCACTTATACCATGTAATCCCACTCAAAATAACTATGCTAGTACATCCCGCGCCGCAGGGACACCCTGAGCTCCCTTGCCCTCATCTGTTGTTATGATTCCTGCTTTGCGAACTCGGAAGGTTCGAAACACCTCAGCGACTCCCGGGTTTAGTTGTACATCATTGAAGGGCCGTGTTTTGTAGAACTCTGGGGTGTTACCATTATCATCGGTTGCATGGAGGTCAGCGCCTTTGTCGAGGAGGATTTGAATCGCCTGTGGCTGCTGTCCCAGTACCGCGATGTGTAATGGCATATATCCCGTGGCCGCCTTGGCTTCGATTTTGGCACCCTTATGCAGTAAGGCTCGGATAACTCCCACATGCCCCTTTTGTGCTGCGACGTGCAGTGGTGTCCACAAAACATTATTCGGTGAATCGACTACAGCCTTACTGTCCAGCAGCATCTGTACTATCTGCTCATGGCCTTCTTGTGCTGCGAGGTGCAGTGGTGTCCACAAAATATTATTCTGTGAACCGACTTCAGCCCCATTCTCCAGCAGCATCTTGACTATCCGCTCATGGCCACTTTCTGCTGCGTAGTGCAGTGGTGTCCACAAAATATTATTCTGTGGACTGGCTACAACCCCATTTTTCAGCAGCATCTGTACTATCCGCGCATGGCCATTTTGTGCTGCTTTGTGCAGTGGTGTCCACAAATGACCATCCTGTGCCCCATTTGCTTCAACGCCAGGGCCGCATCTCAGAAGAGTTTGGACAGTTGGCCCATCTCCCCTAGATGCCGCACGAAAGACTGCTGTTTGGTTATTGTCATCTAGTTTCATGTCGTTTGCGTGATCTAACATCCAAATAATATCCTTGGCCACGTCACCTTGTGGTAGATCTCTTGCATACACCAAAGGTGTCTTTCCTGCTGTGTCCTTCTTGTCAATCGCAGCCCCCTTCTCTAGTAATAGGTATACAGCTGCCCTTTGTCCTTCAAGTGCTATCCAGTGAAGTGCCGTTCTTCCACGCTGAGATTGAGGGCATTCTCGATTCAGGTCAGCGCCCATTTCCAATAACGCCTCCAGTACCTTTTTGCTTCCACCCTTCGCAGCGTAGTACAGGGGGCTCTTTCCCTCCACATCAAATGCCTCTATATCGCCTCCTTTCTCATGCAAAATCTTCAGCATCGCCAGATCGCCTTGAATCGCAGCATAGTGCATTGGTGACTTCTTTTCAAGCCCAGTCTCACACCTGGCGTTGGCACCGTGGTCGAGGAGAAGCTTGGTCATTGCACCATGTCCTTCCTTTGCCGAGTAATAAAGGGGACTCAATCCATGCTGATCCTCCAAGTCAACTGAAACAGGGATACGGGTAGACGGAGGTTCTTCTTTTTCCAAGAGGGTTTTCATTGCATCCATTGCATTCAATTTTGCCGCGAGATGCAAGGGTGATTCCTTTTCCTCGGTCGCAAGTTTGTTTGGGTCATGGCCGAGGTCTAGCAAGAGTTTCAGTACCTCCACACGATCGGCCTCAGTCCCTACAGAATTCTCCTCGCTGCTTCCCTGAGTGCGTGTACACATGCTGTTGACAGCCCACCACAGAGGTGCATGTGCATGTGATGGTATGGTACCGTAAAGGTGTAACAAGATTAGTATTTCTTGATTACCCCGTTGGGCTGCATAATCTAAAGCATGTGCCTTGTCCATGAGCGGATCTGTCCCGCTGCCATTCCTCGCTTCTAGAAGTTTCTGAACCTCATCTGCATCTTTCAAACGAACAGCGGTTATTAGTTTTGAGGGGGTTGAGCCAGGTGGCGGGTCATGGGCGAGCGTGCCGTCGCTTGCGCCAGCTGTAGCCGGGTCTCTGGAAGGGGATGGAGCCCGGGAAACAAATTTGCTCCCAACCAGAAGCATTAGATCCCTTACTTCTCTCATAAGTTCTCCCCCATCTGTAAAGACACCCTCAGATATCCTTGCAGCTCTCACGACCAATTTCCCTGCGTCCATCCACCTTCCCTGATCAATAAGCTCCAGAGCTTTCATACGGCACAGCATAAGGGCATCCTCATTGATCTTTTCGGCTCTCAGGGCAGCTGGGGAACCTTTATCACCTTCGCTTCCATACTTATGAGCAAGTTCGAGTGTCTTCTGGTACAGAACAAGAAATGACTCGGTGTCCGCACTTTGCTGGTATGGAATAGGCAGTTTTCCATTTCCGGCAAGGGCACACAACAGCATCCTGTATGCTTCTGCAAGGGTGCATAAACCGTGCTCCTGCACTTTAAGTGCAAGCTCCGTGATGGTGTCATTGCGTAACAAGGGCCCAGTTGCTTGTTCGTCTCTCACAACTGCCGGGGTTGTGACATTCTCGATGGATTGCACAAGGTTAGAAAGGAAGGTATAAAGAATATATTGGGCGGCAAAGGTTCCTAATTCCATATGCTGGATAACACCTCGTGTAATTTGGCTTCCTTTGTTGACAGCAGGCCTAGGCATTGGGCCAGGAAGGGGAGTGTCTGGACGCAGGCCAATACTACCAATGACACATTCCTTGATGTCGGCACCGGCGCTGGATCCCTCGTGGACACTGGTTCTGGATCCCTCGTGACCCTCCACAAAGTGTGATAATTTATATTCCTTGCAAATATCTTCCAGAGTCTTATCACTGACGGTACCAGCCTCTCTCCCAATCCACCAACCTGCAGTCATGATCGCCGCATAATCGTCGTCAGGACACAACAGCCATAATACATTTGCATCACTCTTTGTATATTTACTAAGCCGCAGCATCCACAACTGCAAAATAGCTTCAACCCGAGCCACATCGGCCTCCCACGACCCCCATCTACCTTCCTCAAGCTGTTCTCGCCACAAGGACAATGATATTGACTCGGAACTATAAATGGTGCCATCAGTGGATTGGGTTTCAATTGGAATCTCCCAGGACAGCTTCACAATCCTGACAGACTCTGCCCTGAGTTTAGGCATACTTCCCGAAACACCATCTGAATTCCATAGAGAGTTCATGACTCCTGCCATGGTTTCTGATAGCACTTTCGCTTCTTCACCAATCTTGCTACCCCATGGTGACTGCAAAAGCCTGGTGAGCCTTATCCTCGTTTCTAGGACATTCTCGGCAAGCGTTCCTGCGGCCGCGGGGATATGCTGAGATAGTCCGGTATCCTGCTCTAGTCCCCTAAATGCCACAACTCGCCACAATTCACACTTTTGAAGCTGCATTGCGATGATATCCAACTCGTGCCCATCACTCAGCTCCTGTACTGCGTATCTCTGAGAGTCTTGATGTTTCTCGCCTTGAAGCGTGGGCCCAGATCTCGGAGTAAGCTCGAATCCATTGGTACCCTGGGGATCTGGCGGCACAGACTGCACCGCATTCGCATTCCCCCTTGCGTGAGTACGTTTCTCGGGTTCCTGGGAGATATGCCGCCGAATCATAACGCGAAGAACTGTCATGATTATAGTGGCCACCAGTTGTGCGATGGAGGCAGAAAAATGCATGGCCCGAAGTCTGTTGTGTCATCAAGAATCAGCGGTCTGACACAAGGCGAGAGATGTAAACACTTCGAGACGAGCAGCATCAGCTTAGGCCTAGGCACGAACCGGCTCGCCATTTTCTTAAGGAGGCTCGGGTTCGTGGCTCGGCTCGTGCCCAGGCGTATGACAAGCTCTAGCAGCACAACACCTGCCGAACAGAAAAAAGAACACTGCTACCAACCCGACGAATTGAAGAATGAATCCTGGTTCCCAACAAACAAGTCAGCCCAGCCCTGTGCCCTTCGAGCTTAAGGTGGGGTTGGGAGTCAATAATCTCTTACCTCCAACACTCACAGCAGTGGCTGTTATGGTCAGCCCATGTAGGGCTGCTCCAGGTCGGCGATGTGAGGTCACCAGCGCAGGGTTCCCAGATGGGGCATATATCGCGTAGGACCCGAATCCTTGATCACCAACAGTTTGGCCTTTCTGCACCCAAAGGATCCGGTATATTTTCCGCCCAGATTTTGCTTGGGCTGCGGAACCAGGCACCCACTGAAGCTCCTTTGTGCTGACTTCAATGATATAAGCACAAAGATACATACCTAAAACGAGTCCAACCGTTCCTATGCAGGTTAATGGAAAAGCATAGATGGCAACAGGTCTTTCACCCTTAGGGTAACGCAGATGGTATGTGGCTACAGCATCAAAAGCCAAAACAGTCAATTGTAGGCTGACCCCTGCGACCGCGACTGCATAAATTTCCCAGCTGCTTGTTAAACCCCCAATAGTATTCAGTGAGATATTGGGAGCTATAGACTCGGCGATTGACTGGTCTGTAGTGGACTCGACCTATTGGTGACATGCCATTAAGTTAGCCAAAATTTGCGGTATGGTGATAGAGTAGGAAACTCACATCGGCTGCAAGAGGTTTCATTCCTTCCCTCCTCGTATAGATGCCATAGACATGCTCCTGGTTAGGAGTCCCAAGCTCACTGGATATAGTGTTTACCCCACTACCAGAACCCGATTGATTATTGCTGCCTCGGAGTAAATCTATGGTTAGTGCTTCAATCAGCAATGATTTTCCGAATTATCAATCCTTATATTAATTTACAGAATATGCACAGACCTTCATCAATAACCAACTCCAAGATATGCGGTTTCCCAACGACTCGTACCAAGCCAACCCCATTCCAAAGCTCACAAACATCTGCTGATGTAGAACTGCAGAAATTAGTGCTGCTCCACAGCTCAAGCTGCTACAACCTTCTGTAAAACCTGTACCTAACCAGTTCAATCTCCGCCAGTGCATCAGGCTCCTCCGCCCTTCCTATCATTGCCTTCAACCTCCTATTCCCACCTACACGGATGGCCGATGTAACGGCTGTTAAAATTCCCAAGGGCGCGCAAGCGAATATAAGGGACTCTAGCTTGCTAGTGCTGTGCCTTAGGTATTGTGTAGCAACGCGTTCGCCGAATAGTGCCAGGAGAGGACCTATATCCAACCCAGAATTATAAAATTGACCAGAAACAGCATTATGCATGCACCCTTATCCGATAGTTATACCACTTTACTGTCTAGAGAGCTTAATGTTGCCCAGGTTATACCCCTCTCTTGTGAAACTTATACGGGAAGAAAAAGCTTACCTAAGTCACTGAACAGATTATTGGAAAACTCATCGCCTTGGAATGTTGGGGTACCGTCTGCCATGGGGACATTCACTGGTGCTATGTGGATTGTTGTGTGATCTGGGTGTGAATACCCTTAATATTCTGCGAGAACCAAAATATTTGTATCAAGTGAAACACTGGGGGGAAAGATACATATGTATGTATCACAGCCATGGCGTTCTCATGCAAGATTGACAAGTGTACGTAAACAGATAAGTAGACTGCGGTCACCATGCATAACCCGCGACCTCCGGAGAGTACCTACATGAGAGGTTGGCAACACAGTACCTAATCAGCATCTATGTATAGTTACAGGCTCAGTAGCTATTAAGCCCACTTGGCCGGAGCGTAAGGGTAAATCCACTGCCCTGAATATACAAAGTGTGATTTACAAGTTATGATTCAGTACAGGTGCCTTATCCACCAATAGATTGGCGATACCATATTGCACTCCCGTGCCTGCGGGTCTTGTTTACCAATGGTCAGTTAGATTTTTCATCAGGGCCATGCACTGATATTTCATTTCTGTCTTCACAGTGCCCCTCCGGAAACAGCGCCGCCTCAGTGCACGAATCTATGCAGTCTGAATTGGAACTCTTCAGCTAGAGTAGAGTATGCACGGGCTCCGGGAATCGAGTTTCAAAATATCGGTTGCACCGATCGCCAGCACACGTTACTGGTACAGCGTGGGGTACCTACCGGTACGGTACGTGGTAGGAGCGGAGCTACCGTAGATAACAACAAATGTCTTGGCAAACATACATGTTGCTAAACATAGGTATGTACTCTATCATACATACAACTTACCGGTAAGTGCAACGGGAACCTAGTCTGGCTGCACTGGCGACACTAAGAGCTGCAATGTCTGTCTCAGATGTTGACTAATCATATTATGTAACATAACTGATGGTACCGACCTCGCTTCAATTAAGTGCCATATATAGGTGGTACCAGTATGTAGGTCTTCTGGGCTTCAAAATTAAGGAATTAAAGTGCTACGGAGGAAGAGTAGCCTCAGTTGTTAATTAGGTAGTAAACAAGTTCAAATTGCAACAGATGTTGACGTACCTACATGTAGGTACAGGGTATGTACGAGTACCTATCGAATTACCTAGGGTGCGGCGGTAAGTAACCAAACCCATATATTTTTGTGGTGCTGAACAGCATTTTAGTACTGAGTGTGGTGTATATAGCATGTTCACTCCGACTGGTCAGAAAACGCCACAGTATTATTCTGCCAATGCACCACCGTCAGACCTTGCTCCAGTGAACCGTCCATTGCTGGATTTACTATCACACAAAAATAAATCGATCTGGGTACGAGAACATCATTGCTGTACATATTAGGTTAGCGGTTGCAATGACTCGATCTGGGCACGAGAACACCTGCAGATTTCCTCACCGGACCAGATCATCACATTATGGGAAGTTATCCCCTGCCCAACATACAAAATTCCCTTGATATTCCGGACACTTCCGAAAGAAAAGGTACACATGGAAATATCCCTGCCAATTCTCCACCGATTTCAACAAACAAGGAGGACACTGTTGTTGATGAACCCCCCCAGTCTCCAAATTATTCAATTGCTATGTCGCCAGCCCTGTCAGCCCCATCAAATGCTTCAGCAGCACTAAATCCTTCTTGAGTAGTTGCGGAATTGTAGTGGTAGCGGAGACGCTGCGGAAGAGACACAAAGGAAATAATTCGCGACAAGTCTTGGCACGAGAGCAGTCGGTATACGTAGATGAGTAACTTATGAGTAACTTACCTCTTCTACTTTGCACTCGGAGCAGGGGGCGAGGACAGAGACTGAAAGGTACGAGACTGAGACCCAACATCATATGGAATTGTGCAATACCTAATGCTTAAGTGCTTGTAGATTCATTGGAGCCTTAAGGAAATGCTAGAGTCCAGATTCACCCACACATCCAAGTACTTATAAACAGTTACATTGCAGAAAATGGCCTCATAGCATTAGGCTCTACAGGCGGATAGACCCCAGAAAAAAACCATTGCAGACAATAGGCCAATAGCAAGAAAGAAAAGCACTGGAACTTTAGAAGGAAGAGGCACCCATGAGCTTTTCCAGTTGTTCACCACCCCAAAAATTGAGCCTTAGGCTCCAGACGTATAGCCTCAACCCCCCACCAAACTTCCATACCCATCATATACACCAAGACTGCTCCCCAGATCCACCCCACACACACCCCAGTCCTCGCCTAGGGTGTGGTGGCTACGATGAAGGGTCCCTACCTATGTTGAGGTAGTTGTCAAGGCGAGCTGGTTGTGCCAACCTGTGTTTGAACTGCAGAAGAGATGTTAACTACTTGCAACCAGAACTAGACATAGTGCGTTTTCAAAGGGAAAGACTTACTTTGCAAACACCTTATTTCTATGATTACCAAGTAGCTAATCCACACTTCCACTGCAGCATCTTGCGGGAAGTTTCAATTATTGACGGATAGAGCCTGGCCGTTCTTCTACCCCCTGCTCCGCCGAGTATACCTGCTTGGATTTGAAGATGTTAGCCTGGTGCAACCTCAACTATCTATGCCGGAATATCTCCAAAACCGAAAGAAGCTTACCTGATCATGGGCCAGATTCGAGGCGTCGGAACCTCGTGCGGAACATCTAGCCCTTCACAACCACCTCCTTTTCCCGGCCTCTGCACGCGCAAGCTTTTGGGTTCAGAAGAGGTATTAGCCAACTTTACCCTGAACATACACTCGGAATATTCCAATGAAAGACGCTTACCTGAGCTAGAGACGACCAGTGCAAGAAGTTACAGAAGAGTCAAGGCCCAGTGACTCTCCAGAAAAGAGCCAAGCTCCCCTCGCTTTCGCTCTCTTCATGAATCACGTAACCAGGGCAACTTCTAGCTTCTAGCCCGTGATTGCTTATCACACCTGGTCAATTTGGATTTCAGCACCTTTGGCATCGTGTCCAAGGATACCTTTCCAGCTCCCATGAGCATGAGGACTAAAGTATTGATCGTCCTTATTGAAGGAGAGGAGAGTACTAGTCATAATATCCCCTGGGTGGCAATGAACCAGCACTGCCGTGCGCTCCCTCTTTGGAAATAATTTTTTGATATTATTCCGTATAGGCTGCTTCTTTTAGAATATTATCTTGTATATGTTGACTAAAGCGAGTTGTTAGTTACCGATATCTGCGAATGCAAGATAGGCGTCTCTGTATGAATGGGGAGAAGACTAGTGCAAAGATCGAACAACGAATAGGAACAGGGAAAAAAGTATGAGAAGTGTATGGAGTGTTATGATGTCGAACAGTTGAGTCATGACAATCTCCACTCCTCAAGCTTTCCTTCATAAAAGTGCCATATACACAAAAAGGTAGCGGTTCCGAGACTAAGTGCCATATAGCTGGGAATTTATTCTCACTCACCTTTGAAATCAAGATAAGCTAATGACTAAAAAATTTCGCTAAGGCAAGTTTGTTAGTGATGAGTGAACGAAAAGATACAGAAAGGCAGGAGAAAACAATGAACTTAGAAACTAACAGGAGCCAGACTGGAATCAAGTATGCAGCGGGAACAGGAAGTTAGTGGAGATGTGTGGAGTAGCATAATGTCAGGACAGTGAGCTAAGACAAATACCTTCACCTCCAGCTTAACAGCTCGAATTTGAGCATGTGGAATAGCTAGGTATGTTCACACTTACTTTTGGAATCAAATATTATCTGTTAATTTGCTACCAGAGGTTTGTGGACGTTTGAAATGGCCAAGTTTCAAATTTGACTGTTTTGACGTGTGGTGTTTGGGTGAGAAGGATTCCAGGAGAGAGAGGGAAGAAAGAGGGGAGAGAAGAATGGAAGAAGAGAGAGAGAGATAGAAGGTGGATTTGTGTGGAATCGCCGTGCCATTAGGGAGATGAGTCGTTTGTTGGACTGTTTTTTTGCATGGTGGGTTGTCATCCGAGAGGTTTGCAGGATTACCGAGATGAAAACAACAAACTCAGGGTTTCTACCCCTATCCCGGGCAATTCGCTGGGTGGAAATGGATCCACATGGTGAGCGACGTCGCCGCCACTCATGGAGCAAAAAAACATGGACCTGTATTCCAGGAGAAATAGGTAGACAACTATACCCAAGGTGATATCTGGAGAGAGTGCAGGGTCTTCGGGGGGCTGTCTTGATTTTCCGAACAATTAGACAGCAGCTCAATCCACTTGCCCCAGTGACTGGAATGGTCCTGTGATATACCAGAGGCAAAGCGATGCATTCACACCTGGTAATGCTCCAGTCTGTGCGGCATATACGTGGAGAGCATTCCCGAGCGGAGGAGCGGTTCCTGCTAGATGTGCATACGAAAATGGTAGAGAGTGAGGTCGCTATAAGGCCATGGATTATATAGCAACTTCAATTCTTTCATCTTAGAACTTTCCTCTAACAATAATAATATCTTAGGAAATTAGTTGTACGGGAGTGGTGGCAACTGCGAGAGGATTGCAATTCCAGAGCCACTTGGGTCTATTCCCTGAATGTGCTTAGAAAGTAAATGACATAACGAGAAACAGAATAGTGCATTTATTGGTTTGGTTGAAAGAGATTCTGACTATTGCCAGTAGTATGTTCATAACGCTGTATGCTCATATGTATGAGAGGAATTGCTGAAGATATATTCGATCGAGAGAGGCCGGTGCACGAGATTACAAGGTGAAGAATTGTGGTTAGAAGTAAAGGCATTATTAGTGATCGCTATAGACTGAAGCTACAGTTTGTCTCTATGGAACAGATCTCTAGATACATCCAACATTGCCCATTTCAACAATTTGCCACCACTCTTGGTTTGGCCTCTCACGTGGCAAAAGCAACATGATATACGAGAAAAAACTACCCATGAAATTCATGTATGGAAATAGTATCTCTCACCTCAGATTTACTATACATCACCAGATTCAACACCTAGAAGTGTACGTAGTCTGCCCGCTTATTTAGCGTTGCTACGGAGAATGCAGGATGCTATATGCTATGCTACGGGGAGTTAGGAAAAAGTCGACATCACTTTCTCCTACCGTATGCGACCTCGAGTATCGATAATGTACAGGAGAATCCAATATGCCGTCTTGAGAACCCCGCAACGTCAGCCTCAGTCAACTAAAAACTTATCCTTCCCTGGACATGACCCGCTCTCATATACAAATCATCATACAAAAACACACAAACATCCAATACCCGGCCTACCATACCCAAACTGCGGTTCCATTGATTTAACTTGCACCTAAAATACACCAACCAGTAAATTAGTTCATCAAAGCTTTTGAGAGCCAACAAGTCCAAGGAAGCCCTTACCTGCTATGACAGCAACTTGAACAGATGGCTGGAGATATGCAGCCGGGAGAGCGGTAAAATCAATAGATATGAAAATAACTCTACCGGTACGAGATCCAATGACAATAAGGCTGGCAGTGTCATTTACTGCAGAGCAGGATGGCTGGTAGTCAGCAGGAAGGCAGAGTAATTTCCTCATGTTGCATGTGATCCATTGATCAGTAACATTCAGGGAATGAGGTAACGTGTGTGGTAGTTCCCAATTGCCGCCGCTGTGAGGAGATGACTTGAGCTGCAGTATGCCGTGACTCGTATGTAAATGCGTTCCGTCATCAGAAAACCTCATAATGTTGATGCTGGCATGAGTTTCTATGATTTCTATAGTTGTTCTGTTTCTAGTATCCCATAATCTGACCGTTTCGTCGTCGGATGCAGAGGCAACAAGGTTTCCATCGCGTGAAAGCACAGCCGAATTGACCGAGCTGGTATGACCTTCCAAAACTCCACATTGCTTTCCGGTTGATGTATCCCATAATCTGACCGTTTTGTCCTCGGATGCAGAGGCAATAAGCTTTCCATCAGGTGAAAACACAGTCGATTTGACTGTATCTGTATGACCTTCCAAAACCCCACATTGCCTTCCTGTTGATGCATCCCATAATCTGATCGTTTTGTCGTCGGATGCAGAGGCAACAAGCTTTGCATCGGGTGAAAACACAGTCGATTTGACTGCATCTGTATGACCTTCCAAAGCTCCACATTGCCTTCCTGTTGATGCATCCCATAATCTGATCGTTTTGTCGTCGGATGCAGAGGCAACAAGCTTTGCATCGGGTGAAAACACAGCCGAATTGACTAAATCGGTATGACCTTCCAAAACTCCACATTGCCTTCCTGTTGATGTATCCCATAATCTGACCGTGTTGTCCTTGGATGCAGAGGCGACAAGCTTTCCATCAGGTGAAAACACAGTCGAATTGACTGAATCGGTATGGGATTCTAGCGTCTGTATCGATGAGCTCCACACATTTGCCACTTTGGGTTCCATAGTAACCCAAGGGATATTTTTTAAGTATCCTACTCGAATTAGACTTGATCCAGGGATAAACAAAAGTCCCGAACAGTAGATCTGAAGAGGTGCCAATTCAATAATTGACCTCATATACAATACAAACCGTTTGGCATCATATGCAAGTTCTAACAATCCGGGATCATAGTCTCCCAATTGTCCCTGCTTTCAGGTCAATACTATTCGCTGTATAAAGTAATGAGTATTGCAGCTTACAGATAGTATTTCCTCTAGAGCTATTATCATATTAGCTCCGTTTGATACCTCTCCGATTAAGCTAAGTCCCTCCAACCAATGAAGGAAGTGTTGTTCCAGAAATTGCCGAAGAGTCTTGATGTCCTCCTCCAGTGCCAGTAGACCCCCAAGTCGCCAGTGATCAAGCCAGTAACGGCATGCGTATTGAACATGTCGTGGAATGCTCTTTTGTATCATATCACCTGGAATCTCAGTAATCAAAACTCCTGGTCCCCAAAGATTGCATATATTTTCCTGAAGCTGAGATATATGCTCCATACATTTCCGAAATAGGCTGGTATGTCTCTCTTTCTCATCCACCTGAAATCGAGAATCACTACACCTCTGGGAATCCAGTAAGAAGCCACGGAAGGATAGATGAAATAATCGGACAGGTTGGCTTTCATCTTCTGGGACATTGAGGACAGAACGCAAAGGGTCCAAAGTTCCTGAAACCATTTTGAATGGCATTCGAAGCAGCTGTGCTAGATTTCTAGCTGACATAGTATTAAACATTACCACAATAGATCCAACTACCTGCCTAAACCGTGCTGCACACTCCTGGTAACCCCGCCTTCCAAGAACTGAGTGCTGAAGTAGTGTTGTATATATGCTATCAAGGTGCTCTGTTGCCGATGGGGATGACTTGGTTGCGCTAAGAACTAAAGAGAGTGGTTCTTCAGGTCCATCGATGCCGTCTTGAATAAATCGAACTGTTGTTGCAGCGTAGATAAACAGCCCAGCTGCTCTTTCCACCAATTGTTCAATAATCTGCTCATCTGGCCATGGTGTCCCCAGTCCATGCATGGCTTTCAGTGGCGATAGCTTTTGCATAAAGAAAGTAGATATATCTGCATTAACTGTATCAAGTGGAATATTATGGAGTATAAACTCCTGATACGTCTCACCAGACAATTGACGAAATCCACCAAAGATGGGGAGTTCTGGTCGACTGGTAAGGAAAACCTTGATCCGAACTGTATCAAGGTCCTTGGCTTCTGCAATTAGTTGGAGGATTAATTGGATATCTTGCATGCTGTCACATTCATCAAGTGCATCAATTACTACAACCAGTTGAATTGATTGAGTAGGGGCATTCTTTAAGGGATTCAGAATGAGTTGGTTCCATTGTTCCCGTAATCCTTGCTTAAAGATGTCACGATTGCTGTCGATGGCGTCTGAGATGAATGTCCCGAGTACTGGTAGACTATTGGCAAGCTGGGCGGCAATCGTAGTGAAGAACATGCGAGAGTGACCGATATCCTTTTTGCCTCGGGTAAAAAAGAAACTCGCTGCAAGTCTTTTTTTTTCTGCAAGCTCTCGAGCAATTGTGCGAGCAATTGTGGATTTGCCGGTCCCAGCCATTCCGTTAAGCCAGAAGATGCATTTACTATTCGGATCATCACACCAATCCATAATCTGCTTACGGAGCTCTACTCGCGTATCTTGCAAACAATGATCCTCATGTTGCCGGAGCCAGTCGTTATGGGCAGCACCTTCAGCGCATGGTAACTTTGCAACAAGGCGTTGTAACTGTATACTACCACTAATTAGTACTAGTACTGTGCGATTCTATGAATAGTGGCCACTTTCCTCAACTCGATTGTCAATTTTCTCAACTCGATTGTCAATTTCCTCAACTCGATTGTCAATTTTCTCAACTCGATTGCCAATGTGACTAACAGTCGTCGCCGTCCTAGTAAAGATAATCAATAGATATTAGTATATTCTATGACTTCAGTCGAGGTACGAAGGGGAAGTAGATAGGCTCTTACATCTGGTCAGAATTCATGGCAACAACCAAAGCTGATTTATGCCGCTCAAGTAACTGAAGAATTTGTTCCACATCTCCCTTTTGAAATGGCCACTTCAACCTCTGTCCCAGCCATTTTCTCCTCGTCCTTTGCCCTAGTCCTGGCTGTAAAATCTGAAGAATTCGGTTAAACTCCCTTTCAAGTTCCAAAGAGCTACTTTCGAGGAGTGGCTTCAATGCAATCAGCTTGCTGGCACCAGGACCTTCCGCCAACTTTTCAACTTGCTGAAATGCAGTTTGCAGAGCCATAATGCCAGTCAGAAAGTCATTCATCTCAGATCGGGCATTCCTAGCATCCTAACCCCCATATAAAATTATTTATTACTAATTGTGGCTCAAATTTCTTTGGGGGGATTCTTACCTGATAAAATTTCCAGCCAGTCGACCAGACCTTGCCAGCAGCTTCAACCACAGCCACCGCGCTTGCGACTGCACTTCGTACTTCGGCCATGGTTTTATCTGTAAATATCACAATGTTGTCGTTGCGTGGTATTGTGTTGTGTGTCGTTAGATTGTGTGTGTTGTGTTGTTTATCAAGTACCAGATATCGAGCATGGCAGTCACAAGGGGGTAAATGAATTGTTCATGGCAATCGAGCACTGCAACTAATTGCAGGTTGTGTGAGAACTTAGTCTGATTTGTTCTCGTACCCGTGACTCTAGCCTGATCTTGGCATTGGCGATCAATCGCGGCCAGCGCCCAACCCGGGAAAAGATAACTCCCACTACCTACCGGTACAACTCTACGCCAAGCTCGAGGGTCGGGGGCCGAGAAGTCATCGTCACCAGCGAATAAGGGAATTTGGGGTCATGAGGAATTCCATCGCACACTCCCATTTTTAGCGCGTAGGTAGATAAGAGACTGGGACCGAGATCACACTCCCATGTCATTCTGACCGTAATTCCACCCCCCAATCTAAAACTCAACTCAGAATTAGCCTCGTTCGGTAAAGTGGATAACTGTTGTGTTGTCATGTGATTTGTGTTGCTTAGTCAGTAGTTCTGAATTCTGAATTTGATTGGTGCTACCAGTACCATTGGTTACCTAAGGTTGCAGGTGCATGGTAGGATGCACGCCTGCAAATACCCCCTGTAATTGCATCTGCTGGGCCCACTCCGTGATATCATGAAAACATAGTCATTCTACCTAAGTGCATATCTATGGAAATGAGTACGCTCTACAACATGGCTGCCTTCACGTCCTGCCAAAGTCAACCTAATACCCAATAATTCCCC
>Ga0307514_10002950_pt1 | contig 16901 bp, 12 predicted proteins | sample 16_EM_MG_FD_203088 | JGI IMG/M metagenome (GOLD analysis project Ga0307514, IMG submission 203088) | Populus trichocarpa ectomycorrhiza microbial communities from riparian zone in the Pacific Northwest, United States - 16_EM | ecosystem: Host-associated > Plants > Roots > Unclassified | place...
CGGCCTATGTGCCGGTGGCGCACGACTATCCCGGTGCACCAGACCAACTGGCGCTGGAGGTGGTGCTGGCCAGGCTGCAGCCCTGGCTGGAGGACGCGGCCGCCGCCAAGCTGGGCCAGAACATCAAGTACGACCTGCATGTGTTTGCCAATCACGGCATCACCGTGCGCGGCTACCGCCACGACACCATGCTGGAGAGCTACGTGCTGGAGGCGCACCGCCCGCACGGCCTGGAGAACCTGGTCGAGCGCCACCTCGGCCGCAAGGGCCTGAGCTACGAAGAGCTTTGCGGCAAGGGCGCGAACCAGATCCCGTTTTCGCAGGTCGACATCGAGCGCGCCAGCACCTACAGCGGCGAAGACAGCGAGATGTGCCTGCAACTGCACGAGGCCTTGCTGCCGCAGATCGAGGCCGAGTCCGGCCTGCGCCGGATCTACGAGACCATCGAAATGCCGGCCGCGCACATCCTGATGCGCATCGAGCGCAATGGCGTGCTGATCGACAGCGCCCGCCTGGCCGCGCAAAGCCAGCAACTGGCCGAACGCATGATCGCGCTGGAGCGCGAGGCCTACGAGATCGCCGGCCAGCCCTTCAACCTGGGCTCGCCCAAGCAGATCGGTGAGATCCTGTTCAACAAGCTGGGCCTGCCGGTCAAGAAGAAGACCGCCAGCGGCGCGCCTTCCACCGACGAAGAAGTGCTGCAGGAACTGGCGGCCGACTACCCGCTGCCGGCCAAGCTGCTGGAGCACCGCAGCCTGTCCAAGCTCAAGGGCACCTACACCGACAAGCTGCCGCTGATGGTCAACTCGCAGACCGGCCGCGTGCACACCAACTACGCGCAGGCGGTGGCGGTCACCGGGCGCTTGTCGAGCAACGACCCGAATCTGCAGAACATTCCGATCCGCACCGCGGAAGGCCGTCGCGTGCGCGAGGCCTTCATCGCGCCGCCGGGCCACCGCATCGTCAGCGCCGACTATTCGCAGATCGAGCTGCGCATCATGGCCCACATCAGCGGCGACCCTGGCCTGACGCGCGCCTTCAGCGAAGGCATGGACGTGCACCGCGCCACCGCTTCGGAAGTCTTCGGTACCGAGCCGGGCGCGGTCACCAGCGAGCAGCGCCGCTATGCCAAGACCATCAACTTCGGGCTGATCTACGGCATGGGCGCGTTTGGCCTGGCGCAGAGCCTGGGCATCGACCAGAAGGCGGCGAAGAACTACATCGACCGCTACTTCGAGCGCTTTGCCGGCGTGAAGCGCTACATGGAGGAAACCAAGGAATCGGCCCGCCAGCTCGGCTATGTCGAAACCCTGTTCGGCCGCCGCATCTACCTGCCCGAGATCAATGGCGGCAACGGCCCTCGCAAGAGCGGCGCCGAGCGCCAGGCCATCAATGCGCCGATGCAGGGCACCGCGGCCGACCTGATCAAGCTGGCGATGATCGCGGTGCAGGGCGAGCTGGACCAGGAACAGCGCGCCACGCGCATGGTGATGCAGGTGCACGACGAACTGGTTTTCGAGGTGCCTGAAGCCGAGCTGGACTGGGCCAAGGAGGCCGTGCCGCGTTTGATGGCTGGCGTCGCTGCGTTCAAGGTGCCATTGATTGCAGAGGTCGGCGTCGGCGCGAACTGGGACGAGGCCCATTAGGAATGGCGCACCCGGCCTCGCGAGTACGCAAGGCCACCCGCCGGGCGGGTTGCGCAGCCGCCTTGAGGCGGCTCGGCGCCGGCTGCGTGGGGTGCGGTGTGGTCAAGTTTGGAGGACTGAAACGATGATGGACGCAGAAGAATTCAACGCCCGCGGCATGCGCACCTTGCCCGGCCACATGGGCATTCGCATCCTGGAGGTGGGCGAGCAGGTGAAGGCCGAGATGCCGGTGCGCCAGGAGGTGATGGCGCCGAATGGTTACCTGCACGCCGGCAGCATCGTCACGCTGGCAGACACCTGCTGCGGCTACGGCTGCGCGGCCAATTTGCCCAAGGGCGCGAAGGGCTTCACGACCATCGAGCTGAAGTCCAACCACCTGGGCACCGCGCTGGAAGGCATGATTGCCTGCACCGCGACCATGCTGCACGGCGGCCGTACCACGCAGGTCTGGGACGCGGTGGTCACGCACCGCGACACCGGCAAGACGATTGCGATGTTCCGCTGCACGCAGATGGTGCTGTACCCAGCGCCTGCAGCTTGAAGCCCACGTCACGGCGGCTTCATCTCGCGGTCATGCTTGCGTCACTGCGCCGGCCCAGCATGGGAAGCCATGCAGACCGCCTTCCTGCCCTCCGCGCCGGCCACGCCGGCAGCACCCCGGCCGCCTGACCTTGCTTCGCTGGCGCGCGCCACGCTGCTGTCAGACGAGCATGACGGTGCCGACGCGCCCTCGCCACGGCACCGCTTCCGCACCGTGTGGATCTCGGACGTGCACCTGGGCACCCCGGGCTGCCAGGCGCAGGCGCTGCTGGACTTCCTGCGTGTGACCGAGTGCGAGACGCTGTTCCTGGTCGGCGACATCGTCGACGGCTGGCAACTGCGCCGCAGCTGGTACTGGCCGCAGGCGCACAACGACGTGGTGCAGAAGCTGCTGCGCATGGCGCGCAAGGGCACGCGGGTCATCTACGTGCCGGGCAACCACGACGAGTTCGCCCGCAAGTACCTGGGCCACAGCTTTGGCGGCATTGAGGTGGTGGAAGACTGGGTGCACGTGACCGTTGACGGCCGCAAGTTGTGGGTCACTCACGGCGACCTGTTCGATGGCGTGATCCAGTGTGCCAAGTGGCTGGCCTACCTGGGCGACTCTGCCTACGAGTTCACGCTGAAGCTGAACCGCTACCTCAATCACTGGCGCGCCAAGCTGGGCCTGCCGTACTGGAGCCTGTCCAAGTACCTGAAGCTGAAGGTCAAGCGCGCTGTCAGCTACGTGGCGGACTTCGAGGGCGCGCTGGCCCGCGAGGCGCGCAAGCGCGGGGTGCAAGGCGTCGTCTGCGGCCACATCCACCATGCCGAGTTGCGCGACATCGACGGTATCCTCTACGCCAACGATGGCGACTGGGTCGAGAGCCTCAGCGCGCTGGTCGAGCACTTGGACGGCCAGCTGGCACTGGTCGACGGCGTGCAGCGTCCCGACTTCGCAGCGCCGGTTCCGGCGAGCCAGCCGGCGCTGGTGGCGGGCGCCTGATGGCGCCAGCTTCGCATTTGTGACAGCGTCACGGCGTCGTCACATAAAGTTCATAAACTGCCCGCATGAGTGCTGAGTCTGCCTTACGTGATGCTGCCCAACCGACCGAGACAGCGCCTGTCGTGCCTGCGCAAATGAGCACGCCGGCGGCACCGCTGGCCCCGCCGGCCGACCCAGCCCCCGGGCTGCCGCCGCTGCTGAACCGCGAGCAGGCCATCCTGGCCTTCAACCGCCGGGTGCTGGCCCAGGCGCAGCGCCCGGATGTGCCGCCGCTGGAGCGGCTGCGCTACGTGACCATCGTTTCGTCCAACCTGGACGAATTCTTCGAGGTGCGTTTTGCCGACACGCTGGAGGCTGCCCGTGCCGCCGGCGGCGATGCCAGCCGCGACGACCTGGCCACGCTGGCCGCGCGAGCCCATGCATTGATCGACGAGCAGTACGCGCTGTTCAACACCAAGGTCATGCCGGCGCTGCGCCAGCACGGCATCGAGATCATCAACCACGCCGAACGCACGCCCGAGCAGCGCGAGTGGGTCTCGCGCTTCTACCAGCGCGAGCTGCGGCCGCTCTTGATGCCGGTGGGCCTGGACCCGACGCACCCGTTCCCGCAGGTGGCCAACAAGTCGCTGAACTTCATCGCCCGGCTGGGCGGGCGCGATGCCTTCGGCCGCGAGAGCACGATTGCCATCGTCAAGGTGCCGCGCGTGCTGCAGCGCGTGATCCGCCTGCCGGCGGAGGTCTGCGCACCGGGCCAGCAAGGCTTCGTGATGCTGTCCAGCGTGATCCGCGCGCACCTGGAGGACCTGTTCCCGGGGCGTACCGTCGAGGCCTTCTCGCAGTTCCGCGTGACCCGCGATTCGGACCTGGAAGTCGACGAAGACGACACCGTCAACCTGCGCCAGGCCGTGCGCACCGGGCTGACCACGCGGCACTACGGCCAGGCCATCCGGCTGGAAGTGGTGAGCAGCTGTCCCGAGGAGCTGTGGCGCCTGTTGCTGGAGCAGTTCAAGCTGCCCGAGGCGGCGCTTTACCGCGTGGACGGCCCGGTCAATCTGGTGCGGCTGAACCAGCTGATCGACCAGGCCGACGACGTGCCAGGCGTGCAGCTGCGTTTCCCGCCACACGAGCCGCGCTGGCCCTCGCGCCGGCTGCGCCGCGGCGAATCCATCCTCAGCGTGGTGCGAGAACACGACGTGTTGCTGCACCACCCGTTCGAAAGCTTCGACCCGGTGGTCGAGTTCCTGCGCGAAGCCGTGCTGGACCCGGACGTGCTGGTGATCCGCCAGACCATCTACCGCACCGGCGCGCAGTCGGTGCTGATGGATCTGCTGATCGAGGCGGCGCGGCGCGGCAAGGAAGTCACCGTGGTGGTGGAGCTGAAGGCGCGCTTCGACGAGGAGGCCAATGTCAACTGGGCCGACCGGCTGGAAGCGGTGGGCGTGCAGGTGGTCTACGGCATCGTCGGCCTGAAGACGCATGCCAAGCTGCTGCTGGTCACCCGCCGCGAGGCCAGCAAGCGCGGCGGCGTGAAGATGCGCCGCTATGTGCACCTGTCCACCGGCAACTACAACCCCAAGACGGCCAGGCTCTACACCGACCTGGGCTACCTGACGGCCGACCCGCGCATCACCGCCGATGCCGAGGCCGTGTTCCAGCAGATTGGCAGCCTGACCCGTCTGGGCCCGCCGCGCCAGCTGCTGACCGCGCCCTTCGTGCTGCACGACCGCCTGATGCGGCACATCGAGCAGGTCGGTGCAGCGTCGGCCGCCGGCTACGGCGGGCGCATCGTCGTCAAGTGCAATGCCTTGACCGACCCGGCGCTGATCCAGGCGCTGATGCGTGCCGGCCAGGCCGGTGCGCAGATCGACCTGATCGTGCGCGGCGCCTGCATGCTGCCGCCAGGCCTGCCGGGGCAGACCGACAACATCCGCGTGCGCTCGGTGGTCGGCCGCTTCCTGGAGCATTCGCGGGTGCTGTACTTCCGCTGGGGCGATGGCGACGAGGAAGAGGCGCTGTACCTGTCGAGTGCGGACTGGATGAGCCGCAACATGTTCCGCCGCATCGAGCTGGCCTGGCCGGTGCGGGACGCCAAGCTGCGCCAGCGCGTGATCGACGAATGCCTGGTGCCTTACCTGCACGACACCCGCGACGCCTGGCTGCAGCAACCCGATGGCAGCTACCAGCGCGTGTCCAGCGAAGGCATCAGCGTGCAGCAGGCCTTGATGCAGCTCTACTCCTCTCGCAGCACCGCCTGACACCCATGGACCTGATCCTCTGGCGCCACGCCGAAGCCGATGAAACCGCGGCCGAGCTGCCCGACCTGGAGCGGGCGTTGACCACCAAGGGCGAGCGCCATGCGCGGCGGGTGGGCGAGTGGCTGAACCGCTTCCTGCCGGAGCGCACGCGGGTGCTGGTCAGCCCGGCCAAGCGCACCCAGCAGACCGCGCATGCTCTGGGCCGGCGCTTCAAGACGGTCGAGACGCTGGGTCCGGACGGCACGGTCGAAGGCTTGCTGGCCGCCGCGCGCTGGCCGGATGCCAAGGAGCCTGTGCTGGTCGTCGGCCACCAGCCCACGCTGGGCCTGGCCGCGGCCTACCTGATGATCGGCCCGCGCATGGCGGCGGCGACCTTCAGGGCCGAAGATGGCAGCGAAGACCCGGCGATGCTGCCCTGGGCCGTGAAGAAGGGCGGCGTGTGGTGGCTGCGCTACCGGCCGCGCGAGGAGCGCGGCGAGGTGGTGCTGGTTGCTGTCCGGACCCCCGAGCAAATCTGATCAGGCTCAGCCAGGCAGCAACTCGAAGCTGGCCTCGGCGACGACCGTGCCGTTGACCTGCAGCTCGACCTTGTGCAGCCCCGGGTAGTAGTGCCGCGTGGTGATGCGCTTGAGGGCGTGGCTGCGTTGCAGTTGCAGCGTTTCGCCGGCCCCGAGTTCGCGCTGCCAGCCCTTGAAGACCTTGGCGCTGGTCCGGCCGTCGGCTTTCACATGGTGCACCAGGTAGTCGACCAGCAAGGTCTGGCGCTCGGCCGCGGTGCTGCGCAGCGTGACACTCAGCTGCACCGCGCCGCCCAGCGTGATGCGGGCAGGTGAGATTGCCAGCGCCGCGTCGCCCACCAGCGCCTGGCCCTGGCCCCAGGCGGCCAGCACCCGCACGTCGGCTGACTTGATCAGGCTGCGGCTGGCATGGCGCAGCAGCGCGCGGCGTTCGGCCGGCGCGCCGGGCAGGTGGCTGCCCAGCCAGTCGGCAATCAGGGCCGGATGATCCTTGGCAATGTCGTTCAGGTGATTGGCCACGCTGCGGCGCACGTAGGCGCTGGGGTCGTCCTGCAGCCGGCCCAGCAGCGGCAGGCTGGGCGAAGGGTCGCGCACCAGCGCTTGCAGCCGCAGGCCCCAGGGCAGGCGGGGGCGGCTGCCTTCGCTGCAGAGGCGGCGCACATGCTCGTTCGGGTCGTCCACCCAGCGCTGCAGCGTGGCGAAGACCGCCGCTTGGTGGTCACGCAGCAGCGGACGGATCGCGAACTCGGCCGTGAAGCGCTGCGTGAGCGCGTGCAGCGCCTGCAGGCCGCGGTCCAGGTTCGCGGGATTGGCCGCCACGCGGCGTGTCACCCAGTCGCCCAGTGGCCAGACGATCCAGCCGGCCAGGCCTGCGCTGCTGGCGTCGCCGCTGCTGGAGGCGTCCGGGGACACGGCGGGCGCCAGCGCGCGCTCGACCATCTGGCAGGCGGCGTCGAAGTCCGCGGGCAAGGTGGCGTCCAGCGCGGCGGCGATCTGCATCGCCCTGGCCTTCAGCTCCAGCGCTTCCAGGCCGTCGCTGGCGAGTTGCGTGAAGCGGGCGCTGTCGAAGCGGCACTCGTGAAGCTTCAGGTGGTGGGCGGCGGCGGCAATGCTGCCGGTGTGCAGGCGGTGCTTGAGCAGTGGCGCGGCGGCCTTGGCTTCGGCGGCGGCCAGGAGGGCGGTGGAGGTGTCGACCATCGGGCGAGCATAGTTCAGCCTCCCGGCGCGCGAAGCGCGTGGGCCGGTGCCGCTCTGGCATCATGCCGGCCAAATCTCCCGCCCCACATGCCGTCTTCTCCAGACCCGAACGTCGCTGGCGAATCGCCGTTGCGTTCTTCCCAAACGCCCTGGTGGTCCCTTGGCATTGCTTTCCTGCTGATCCTGGCGGGCACGGCGCTGCAACTGCGGCCAGAGTTGAACCACGCGCTGTTCCGGCTGGGCAACCAGGCGGCCGGCGGGCCCGATGCGTGGACGGCCGGGATCTGGGCTGGCCTCAGCGTGGCGGGACTGGGCCTGAGCACGCTGATGGTGGTGATGGCGCTGGACCGGACCCGGCAGGCGGCGCTGGCCGCGGCGCTGTGGTGCATTCCGGTGGCCGCGCTGCTGACTCACCTGCCGAAGAACCTGGTGCGCTCGCCACGCCCGCCCAAGCTGTGGACGGCAGATCAGTTGTGGGTGATCGGCGAGCCCATCGTGCATTCACCGTCGATGCCGTCCGGCCATTCGCTCACCGCGTTTGCAATGGCCGCGCTGCTGGCCAGTGCGATGGGCTGGGCCCGCTGGCAGCAGGTGGCCGTGTTCGGCGTTGCGGCCCTGGTGGCGCTGTCGCGCGTGGCGGTTGGCGCCCATTGGCCGTCTGACGTGCTGGCCGGCGCCGGCCTGGGCCTGCTCAGCGGCCTGATCGCGCTGGCCTTGGCGCAGCGCAGCCCGCTGCAGCGCTGGCTGAACCTGCTGCGCGGCCGGCGGCTGCTGGCGGTGCTGGAATTGCTGCTGGCGGTGGCGATGCTGGTGCAGAAGACCGGCTACCCGATCGCCCAGCCGCTGCAGTGGACGCTGGCGCTGATGTCGCTGTGCAGCGCAGTCTCCCGCTGGCAGAGCGCGGACGCGCCGGCCGGCACCGATGCGCGCGCAGCCAGGCTGGTGCTGCCCTGCCTGCTGGCCGGGCTGGCGCTGGCGGTGCTGCTGCGCAATGCCAGCTGGCAGCCGGTGGCCGAGGCGCTGCGCGGCCTGCCGGCCTGGGCCTGGCTGGCCTTGTGCGCCGGGCTGTGGGGCAGCTACGCCCTGCGTGCCGAGCGCCTGCGCCGCGAATGGGGCAACTGGGGCCGCGCGAACCGGCCGGGCCAGCCCATGCTCACGCTGCACGACAGCGTGGACCTGTTCCTGGCCCACAACGCCGCCTTGCTGGTGCTGCCGATGCGTGCTGGCGAGGCTGGCTACCCGTGGCTGCTGAACCGCCGCTTCGGCATTCCGGTGGCCGACGCCTTGCGCAGCCTGGTGTGGCTGCGGCTGCAGGATGCCTGCGTGCTCGGCCTGCTGGGCCTGGCCTGCCTGTTGCCCGGCTCGCCGTGGCTAAGGCTGGGCGCGGTGGCAGGTGCCTTGTTGGTCTTGCTGGTGCTGCTGCCCCGGCTGTCGAACTGGCTGGGCGCCAAGCTGCCGCGCTGGCAGGCCTTGCAGGCGGGCCTGCTGGCGCACCGGGACGACAGGCTGGGCTGGCTGCTGTGCCTGGCCAACTGGTGCCTGAAGCTGCTGGTGCTGGGTGGCGGGCTGGCCTTGCTGGCGCCGCTGCCTTGGCTGGCGGGCGTGAGCGCCGCAGTGGCGGGCGAACTGGCGGTGGCCTTGCCGATCCAGGCGCCGGCCGGCGTGGGCAGTTACGAAGCGGCCATCTGGGCTGCGGGACAATGGCTGCAGGTGGCTGCCGAGCCGGCGCGCCTGACCAGTGCCGCGCTGGCGGTGCATGCGCTGAGCCTGGCCGTGGCCTTGCTGAGCTTTGCGCTGTACCGCGGCGTGGCCATGCTGCTGCCGCGGCGCACCTCTTTCAAGACCGATTTCGCGGCCGACGCCGCCAACGTCACTGCTTCCCAGCGGTCCGCAGACCGCCCCCTTCCATGACCGATTCGCCTGTTTCCAACGCCTACATCGGCGCCGCTCCCGCGCTGCCGGCCGACCCGGCGCCGCCGCACCGCCTGTCGGTGGTGGTGCCGATGTACAACGAGATCGACAACGTCAGGCCGCTGATCGACACGGTGCAGGCGGCGCTGCAGGCCTATCCGCACCCGTGGGAGCTGATCGTCGTGGACGACGGCAGCCGGGATGGCACGGGCGCCGCGCTGCAGCGCCATGCGGCCACGGTCGGCCCGCACATCCGCGTGCTGCGCCTGTTGCGCAACTTCCGCCAGACGGCGGCCATGCAGGCCGGCATCGACGCGGCGCGCGGCGACGTCATCGTGACCATGGACGGCGACCTGCAGAACGACCCGCGCGACATCCCTCGCATGGTGGCGCGGCTGCTGATCGAGAACATGGACATGGTGGCTGGCTGGCGCGAGAAGCGGCAGGATGGCTTTGCGCTGCGCCGGCTGCCGTCGATGATTGCCAACCGGCTGATCCGCAAGATCACCGGCATGCAGTTCAAGGACCTGGGCTGCAGCCTGAAGGCCTTCCGCACCTCGGTGCTGCGCGAGGTGCGGCTGTATGGCGAGATGCACCGCTTCATTCCGGCCTGGCTGGCCACCGTGACCACGCCGGACCGCATGACCGAGGAGCCGGTGAACCACCGTGCCCGCGAGCATGGCGAATCCAAGTACGGCCTGTCGCGCACCTTCCGCGTCATCGTCGATTTGCTGTCGGTCTACTTCTTCCTGAATTTCGGCGCGCGGCCGGGGCACTTCTTCGGCGCGGTCGGCCTGGCGGTGCTGGGCTTTGGCTCTGCGGTGCTGGGCTACCTGGGCATCCTGAAGCTGCTGGGTGAATCCATCGGCGGCCGGCCGCTGCTGTTCGTCGGCTTTTTCTGCGTGATGGGCGGGCTGCAGTTCCTGCTGACCGGCGTGCTGTCCGAGCTGCTGATCCGCATCTACTTCGACGGCAGCCATGCCCGCCAGTACCACCTGATGGCCACGCCGCCGGTGGCGGACGGCGAGGGCTGGCACGCATGATGGCTGCTGGCATGTCAGCGCCGGCGCCGGCCGGAAAGCTCAGCCGCAACGAATGGGCGCTGCTGGCTTTGGTGTTGCTGGCGCTGGCGCTGTGGCGGCTGGGCGGAGCGCCGCTGTTCGATGTGGACGAAGGCGCTTTCAGCGAAGCCACGCGCGAGATGCTGTCCAGCGGCGACTGGCTGCACACCACGCTGAACGGCGAGCCGCGCTTCGACAAGCCCATCGGCGTGTACTGGCTGCAGGCGCTCAGCGCGTCGGCCTTCGGCGTCGGCGAATTCGCGATGCGGCTGCCGTCTGCCCTCAGCGGCTGGCTGTGGGCGCTGGTGCTGGCGCAGTTCGCATTGCCGCGGCTGGGCAGGCAGGTGGCGGTGAGCGCGACGGTGATGCTGGCCACCTCGCTGGGCGTGCTGATCATCGGCCGCGCCGCGACCGCCGATGCGCTGCTGAACCTGCTGCTCACACTGACCGCGCTGGACGGCTGGCGTTGGCTGTCCAGCGACTCCAAGCCGGCGCTGCGCCGCGCCTATGCCTGGATCGGCCTGGGCCTGCTGACCAAGGGGCCGGTGGCCATCGTGGTGCCCGGCGCGGCACTGCTGCTGTGGCTGTTCTGCTCGCTGCCGTGGCGGGCTGCGCTGGCCAGGCTGGGCCGGGCGATGGCAGACCCGGTCGCCTGGCTGCTGATGCTGGGCATTGCGGTGCCCTGGTACGCCTATGCGCTGCACCGCCACGGCCAGGCCTTCATTGACGGTTTCCTGATCCGCCACAACCTGGCGCGCTACACCAGCCCGCTGGAGCAGCACGGCGGCAGCATCGGCTACTACCTGGTGGTGGTGCCGCTGCTGCTGCTGCCGTGGGCGCCGCTGCTTGCAGGTGTGCTGGCGCGTGTGAAGCGGCACTGGGCGGACCCGCTGCAGCGCTACCTGCTGCTGTGGGCCGGCTTCGTGATCGTGTTCTTCTCGCTCTCGGGCACCAAGCTGCCGCACTACGCGCTGTATGGCGCCACGCCGCTGGTGCTGCTGATGGCCATCACGCTGGCCGAAGCGGGCACCACGATGCGTGCGGCGCTGACCGTCAGCCTGCTGCTGTTGCTGGCGCTGCTGTGCGGCTCGGCGCTGGCCATGGGCTGGTGGCTGCCGCAGGTCACGCACCCGCTCTACAAGGCGGTGCTGGAAGGCCAGCATGCCTCGCCGTGGCTGGCCTGGCTCAGCGGGCTGGCGGCCTTGGCCGTGCTGTTCCTGATGACCCAGCTGAACCGACCGGGGTGGACGCTGGCGCTGCGCAGCGGCGTTTCGGCGCTGGTGATTGCGGTGGTGGCACTGGGTGTGGCGCTGCCGTGGTGGGGCGACCTGCTGCAAGGCCCGATCAAGCGCGCCGCGGCCATTGCCGCGGAGCGCAACGAGCCGGCGGTGCAATGGGGCCTGCACCAGCCCAGTTTTGCGCTGTACCGTGGCCAGTCCACGCCGCGCCGCGCGCCGCATGATGGCGAGCTGGCACTGGTCCGGCTGGACCAGTTGCCCAAGCTGATCGCCCAGGCCGGCGGGCGCTACATCCCGCTGTATGCCGAGCGGGGCTATGCGCTGATCCTGTGGCGCGCTGCTGCACCGGCTGCCACCTCGGTGGCGCAAGCCGCGCCATGAAGACCGGTTGGTGGCGGCGCGCGCGGCATCGCGAGGCGCTGGCCTGGCTGCTGGCGCTGCTGGTCGCGGGCATGGTGTTTTCGGCTTGGCCGCAGCTGGACCTGCAGGTGGCCGGCTGGTTCTACGACGGCCAGGGTCACTTCCCGGGTGACCACTGGTGGTGGGTACGGGCGATCTACCGCGGCACCACGGCGGTCGGCTGGGCGGTGTTCCTCTATGCGCTGTGGAGCGCCTGGCGCAGCTGGCGCCGCTCGCCGGGCCATCGGCTGCGTCACGGCCGGCGCGGCTGGGCGCTGGCGCTGGTCATGCTGCTGGGCGTGGTGGTGCTGGTGCACGGCGCACTGAAGGAGCAATGGGGCCGGCCGCGGCCGGTGCACATCCTGCAGTTCGGCGGCGAGAAGGTGTTCAGCATGGCGCTGTTGCCGTCCAGCGGCTGCCGCACCAACTGCTCCTTCGTCAGCGGCCATGCGGCCACCGGCTTCGTGCTGATGGCCGTGGGCCTGATGGCCGCGCCTGCGGTGCGCCGGCGCTGGTGGCGCGCCGGCATGGCGGCTGGCGCATTGATCGGCGCCGTCCGCATCATCCAGGGCGGCCACTTCCTCAGCGACGTGGTCTTCGCTGGCCTGGCGATCTGGGGCTGTGCGCTGCTGGTGCGCGCCGGATGGCTGCGCTGGCGGCTCAGGCGCCGCCGGCGGCGGCAGGCCTCAGCGGCTTGAAGGCCGGCGGTTCTTGTGGGTCAGAGGCTGAACGCGACCACGACGCCCGCAAAGTCCACGCCGTTGTTCGGCGTCTTGATGTCCAGGTTGCTGATGTGCCGCCAGTGCAGGCCCACGCGCCAGGCGCCGCCGGCGTCCACCAGGTTCAGGCCCAGGTGGTCGGAGAACTGGTACTGGGTGCTTTTCTGGCGGTCGCCGATGTTGGTCTGGCTCAGCCAGGCCGGGCCGATACCGAATTCGACTTCCATGCGCGTGGCGCCAAAGGCCGGCCGCTGCCAGTGCACCAGCGGCACGATCGCCACGTCCCAGGCATTCTTCGCGAAGGCCACGTCGCCTTGCGCGCTCCAGCGGCTGACCGAGAAGTTGGTCTGGTTGCTCAGGCTCCAGCCACCGGCCGTCAGCATCTGGCATTCGCCGTAGGCGGCGCCCACGGTGGCGACGCGCAACTCATCGTCCTTGGCCACGTTGCCGCGGAACTGCCAGCGCGGCGCGCCGTCGCAGCGCGTGAACGGGGCGCCTTCCCACCAGGCGTAGGCCCAGCTGGCCAGCGTGCCGCCCACGGCCACGGCGCGCAGGCCATTGTTGGACGCATGTTCCTTGGGCGTGACCGGCGTGGTCTGCGCCATCAACGGCGCGGACAGCAGGACCGACAGGCAGGCGACAGCCTGGGCGCCGAAGCGGGCACGGCGCGTGCTGAAGGTGGGACCGGAGGTGCGGCCGAAGGCGCGCGTGGCGCGCGGCGAGGTGGGGGCGGGCTGGCAGGGCATCCGCGGATTCTGCCAGCGACGCCCGCAACTCGCCGGCCGTCGGCTTCCCTGACAAAGAGTCACAGGTTTTTTCCACGTTGTTGTCGGCCGACATCTCATAAGGGCGTTGTCCTACATTACGTCGGGTCGCAAGCGAATGGGTGGGCCAGGGGCCCGGTGCTACCGTCATGCCATCCATTCACCGCTGCGAAATCTCTTGGCCACAGGTTGTGGCCCGCCTCTCTTGGGTGGGGAGGCGGAGGTTTTTTGTGCGGGTCATACCAACAGCCTTTCGGAGTCTTTCCATGTTCCATCGCATCTCCCGGGTCCGCGCGCTTGCCGTGACCACCATGCTGGCCTCTGTCGCCTTGCTGTCCGCCTGCGGTGGTGGAAGCGACAACAACGTGGCGCCGTCGGGTACTGACGAGTTGATCACCGACGCCAAGGTGACTGGCCATGAGCAAGTGGCGCTCAACATCTTCAAGCCCAAGGGCGCGACCCGCGCCATCGTCGCGCTGCACGGCGGCGGCGGCAACAACGTCTCCATCTCGTACCAGCTCGGCCTGAACACTTCGCAGACCGACCTGGCATCGTCGACCATCAACTGGACCTGGCTGGAAAACAACCATGTGATGCTCGTGTTTCCCCAGGGGCAGCACATTGCCGGGCAGGACGGCGCGACGACCTGGAGCAACCGGGTGATGACCTCCGGCCAGGACGACGTGGACTTCCTGAAGAAGCTGGCCGACAAGCTCCGCGCGGACTACGGCATCAGCAAGATCACGCTGATGGGCCACTCGATGGGCGGTGCGATGACCAACCGCATGTACTGCGAGTCCAACGACACTTTTGATTCCTATGTGTCACTGGCCGGCCCAGCATCAGTGGACTTCTACACTGGTGCAGCGACTTGCCACCCGACCGTCAATGCTGCGGGTAACACGATCGTTCCGGCGCCTTACATGGGCATCATTGGCGACAGCGATCCGGTGATGAAGACCTTCGACCCGATCACGGGCGATCCGAACTGGGGCGATGATCTCTGGACCATCAACCAGTTGCTGATCTACTCAGCCGGCCCGGCCTGGGTGAATGACCAGGTGATCAACGAACAGGTCCAGCAGCAAGTCCGTGCGACCGCGATGTGCAGCGAGACCGTGGCCGCCTCGCCGAGCAACAGCGGCAACGTCGACACCTGGTCCAACTGCGGTGGCAAGCTGGTGCTCAAGCGCATTCATGGCGCGGGTCACGGCGTCGATTCGTTGGCCGAGCAAATGGGCTTCTCTTCCGGCACCGGCATCCTGGACCAGGAAGAAAGCCTGGCCTCCACGGCTGGCCTGAAGTAATCACCCCCAGCATGGGCGCCTCGGCGCCCGCCACCGAAACTGGCCCGGGCTGCTAAGCTCGCGCCAGTTTTTTTCATTGGGATTTCGGATGTTCACCGGCATTGTGCAAGGCGTGGCCCAGGTGGCCAGCATCCAGGACAAACCAGGGCTGCGCAGCTTCCGGCTGCAGTTCCCCGACGGCTTCGCGCAGGATCTGGGCATTGGCGCCAGCGTTTCGTGCGACGGCGTGTGCCTGACCGTCACCGAGCTGCATGGCGACAACGCGGCCGACTTCGACGTGATGCAGCAAAGCCTGTCGCTGACCACGCTGGGCGCCTTGAGCGAAGGCAGCCCGCTGAACGTGGAGCGCGCGGCGCGCGACGGCGCCGAGATCGGCGGCCACCCGCTGTCCGGCCATGTGGATTTCAAGGCCACGCTGGCCTCGGTGCGCCAGCCCGAGAACAACCATGTGATGCGCATCCAGGTGCCGCAGCCGTGGATGCGCTACATCTTCGCCAAGGGCTACATCGCGATCAACGGCGCCAGCCTGACGGTCGCCGAGGCCAACCGTGCCGAGGGCTGGTTCGAGGTCTGGCTGATTCCCGAGACGCTGCGCATGACCACCTTTGGCGACAAGCAGCCGGGCGACACGCTGAACATCGAGATCGAGCGCTCGACGCAGGTCTTCGTCGACACCGTGCGCGACGCCCTGGACGAACGCCTGGGCCCGCTGATGCCGGCACTCGAAGCGCTGCTGCGCCAGCAAGGCAGCAGCCCCGAGGAGCTGGCCGGCCCGTTGCCCAAACTCAAGGGCCTCAGCTGAGTTTTTTCAGCTGGACCGCGCAGCCCTGAGCTTGCGGTATAGCGTGTTGCGGCTGATGCCCAGCCGGCGGGCGGCTTCCGAGAGATTGCCGTCGCTCTCCTTCAGCGCCCGCTCCACGGTGCGGACTGCAAGCTCGCGCAGGTCGATGGCAGTTTCCACAGCTGCAGGTGCCGTCTCCCGCAGCGGTGCACAGGCACGAAGGTCCTCGGCCAGGTCATCGGGCAGGTGCGCCCAGGTGATCTGCGTCTCGTGAGGCTCCATCAGCGCGCAGGCAGTGCGCAGTGCATTGGCCAATTGGCGCAGGTTGCCGGGCCAGCGGTAGCTGGCGAAGCGCTGCGCCAGTTCCGGTGACAGTTGCACGTCCTGCCCTGGTGCCAGTTCCTGCAGCATGCATTGCACCAGCGCCTCCAGGTCCTGGCGCTCGCGCAGCGGCGGCAGTTGCAGCGTCAGGCCATTGAGCCGGTAGTACAGGTCTTCGCGGAACTGGCCGGTGCGCATCTGCTCGCGCAGCGCATGGTGGGTGGCACAGATCAGCTGGATGTCCACGGCCACCGGCTTGCCACCGCCCAGCGGCACCACCAGGCGGTCCTGCAGCACGCGCAGCAGCCGGCCCTGCATGGCCAGCGGCATGTCGCCAATCTCGTCCAGGAACAGCACGCCGCCGTCCGCCTCGCGGATGCGGCCGGGGGCGCCTTCGCGGCTGGCGCCTGTGAACGCGCCGGGCCGGTAGCCGAACAGCTCGGCCTCGATCAGGCTTTCCGGCAGCGCCGCGCAGTTGACCGCCACGAAGGCTTGCGCGCGCCGCGGCCCGCTGCGGTGCACCGCCCGCGCCAGCACCTCCTTGCCGGCGCCGGATTCGCCCTGCAGCAGCAGTGCAATCGGCTTGTCCAGCACCCGGCGCGCGCGGGCCAGCACCGCGTGCAGCGTGGGGTCGCCGGTGTCCAGCGCAGCCAGCTCGTCGGCCGGTGCCGGGGCGGGCAGCGCGATGGGCGCCGGCTGGGCCGCGAACACCATGGCTGGCGTGCCGAGGCTGGCCTGGCCGGGTTCGATGCGCAGCCACAAGGCCTGGCCGTGCACGGTCTGCACCCGCAGCGGCGCGCCGCCGGCCCGCTGGGCGCTGGCCATCAGGCGGTCCATTGACATCTCCAGCAACTGTTCGATGGGCAGGCCACCCAGGGTCTGCCAGGGCTGGCCCAGCAGTGCCAGCGCGGCCTTGTTCGCGCCCGTCACCCAGCCGTCGCCCGACAGCGCCAACAGGCTTTCGGTCAGCGTGGACAGGCCCTCGGGCTGGCTGTGCAGCCGCAGCCGCAGCTGGTCGCCATGGCGGGTCTCGAACAGCCTGTGCTCGATCATGCGCACGGCCGAGCGCACGAGGCCCAGCGTGTGGCGGTGGTAGCTGCGGTGGTCGCCTGAGAGGTCCAGAGCGCCCAGCAGGCGGCCTTGCGAGTCGTGGATGGGCGCGGCGGCGCAGGTCAGGAAGGCATTGCGCTCCAGGAAGTGCTCGCCGCCGTGCACGACCAGCGGCTGGGCCTCGACCAACGCGGTGCCAACCGCATTCG
>Ga0307514_10002951_pt1 | contig 16901 bp, 12 predicted proteins | sample 16_EM_MG_FD_203088 | JGI IMG/M metagenome (GOLD analysis project Ga0307514, IMG submission 203088) | Populus trichocarpa ectomycorrhiza microbial communities from riparian zone in the Pacific Northwest, United States - 16_EM | ecosystem: Host-associated > Plants > Roots > Unclassified | place...
CCGTAGTTATCCTCATTATAATTGCCGCCGTGAGTGGGTTTTTCTGCATTCGTGGCAAGAAAACAGCAGCGCTGTTGTCAGCACCCGCAATGCAGTCCACCCCGCAACCGCAATACACCGCCCCACCGGAACCTCAACAGCAGTATGGAGTACCTCCTCCACAGGGTTTCTATCCTCCACAGAGTCAATATCCTCCACAAGAACTATATCCGCAGGGACCGTATACAGCACCACAAAGCCCATCACCTCAATATTATCCTCAACAGGGCTACGCGGCGCCACCAGCGGATGATGCCATGAAGGGATCTACTCCAGGAGCAGGATACTATCAGCCAGGCCACAATGGTGCCGTCGAAGCAATGTCTGAGCCATCAAGAAGCCCAGCCCCTCCACAAGGCCAAACACAAGCACCACCACCACAAAAGCCCAATGTCTATGAAATATAGAACATAAGTATCAGGGATTTTGTTTAGGAGATGATATGGCTTGTATCGTGATCTGTCATAATGGTCAAAGAAGGAGAGTTGAGGTCTGTTTCATGTCTACGATCTGGTCTTACAACGCTTCGACATGTTCTATATATATCCGCTGCTGTTAGAATTCGCTTTTCATGGCTTGTACGCATTTTTCAAGGTGCTTGTTGGCTAGTTACTTAATTATCTAATGATATTGGTGAGGCACGGAAGCAGGCAATATATACCCCTTGGTTATGTGTCATCCCTCCGTGGAAACATTCATAATATGTCAGACCTATGTCCTTCGGCCTCCCGCGAGGACACACCTGGGGTTTGTATTGTCGTATGCTTGTACGCTGTCCGAGCCTCAATTCCATGGGCATAATGACCAATTTCCTTGTGTGTGCATTCTTTGCACATCAGCAAGTATTTAAATGCTACTAGATGAGTTGAAACTCATGATCAAACTTCGAACTGGGGTTTGTCAAACATGTATACAGGAGCTTGGCAACTACTGGTAGCTTCCAAACACCACTCGACGGCGCCAAACAGGGTAGGGAGCCTTTAGGGAATATGAAGTCCAGCCCCGGTGGGTTGAGATGCTTCGCAGCGTGGTAGTCTGGTTGGCACAACCATTGCTTTGTTTTCCGTTCCCAGAATCTGACATGCCAACCAGTTTTGAGTTCCAATCCTTTGCAATCTTTCAATAATAGAAGTCTAGGACCCAATGTTAAGTAGGTGTCTCTGATTATAGAACTTCAGATGGCCCCAATTTGGACTCTACCTTTTGGGGTATCCGAGCTAGTCCCACTTTGGCAGTTTCACCACACGGCGTACCTCGCGTAGCCTGGCGCCGTTTGCTCTTGCGAGAAATCAATATTAGGGCCCGGAGTCGACGTCCTATATGTCTAGAGGTATACGTAGCCAGTTGTTCATATAGACCCGTCCTGGGGTAGAGATTTGGTGATCTTCCATATATACTGTACAAACATGATCTCCAGATGCGTGGTGAGTATTTTTTTTTTTTTTTTGAGTCTATACGCCCTTCCCCCGGAGGGAGGCGTGTTTAGTATTACCATGTATGTATACCTATCTTATGCTCATTCACTGCTGTATGGAGGAGAGTACAATGGATGGTATCTCAGTGAGGGGGTACCAATGTCCTGACCATGGAGACCCACCAACTCCCCACTGGATAGGGCTCTTTGGTTGGTTGGCTGCCAACTCTAAAACCTTCCGTAGCTCCAGGAAGAAGGCATGAATATCTTGGTGTTACTTTCTCTTCTGCAAGATGTAACATTCTGTCCAGGCCGGCTACTTGGCTTTAATATAACATGTTGCCAAGCGAATCAATCAAGGGGCAAAGCGGAAGTTTGAGGATAAGAACAGCCGATATTCAGAAGGTGGTCTGATTGGCCCTCATACATAATCTTGATTAAATCTCTGCATATACTGTATATACGGAGTAGTACTCCGTACCCGATTGTTTTTTTTCATATTGCCTCTATATCTAGGGATCACGTTTCTTTTGTGTATTGTTATTAGCATTGAGCGGAGATTTGAGCTGATTATGTTGAGGCAGATCTTGTGATTGATCGTCCTTCCCCTTTTTGGGACCAGAGGTTTCAGTTCTATACGCAAGAGATGTATATTTTTTTTACATGGAGTGTTGGACTCAGCGGAAGCTGCCTTCTTACAAAATAGTGTACTACCTGCCGCGATGTTGTAATTATAAATCTCCTTGCAGTTCGTATTTCATGGTTAGGAAGAGCAGGCGACATTTCTGGACAATGCTAAAACACTCACGGGACTGAAGAGCGCCTCACCTCCTTTTTGCAAGTGATGGACGAGAGTGCCCGACATTAAACGTGAGATAATAACTGACTACTGCTGACCCCCATTTTACTGACAATGGCATATATCTTTGGACTGAGATGGGGGCCTCGAGGGGCTGGTGGCCTAAGAACGGAAGGGGCACTGGGGAAAGTGGGGATGGCATTGGGAGTGCTGTGAAGGAAATTGATGAAGCTAAGGATGACAAGGATGACAAAAAAAAAATTATAACGGCGATGACGGATGAGAAGCGGCTAGGTCAGCAGGAGGGCCTAAGATAGCATGTAGGAAGTAGGTATGATAAGGTCAGATACAGGCCCCACGTTGATGTTGTATTTTGCATTGGCTAGATCAGCCGCAGTCCTCCCCCAGGTAAAACTATGGTGTATATTACCTGTATTCAGCCTGGAGAGGCTCTACCTGGCGTTGACTGGGGTTGCATAGGCTTTTCTATTTTGGTTATGTTAATTGCTAGATCGACATCCCCATAAAGATTCGTTAATACTATCTGGTATATTAATATTGTTGCACTCTCATGTGTCGCTACTGCTGTGGAAACCCATTCAGATCCATGGGCAGTCGCCTCAAGCTTCTAGCCAGGTGGTTGTGTGTGAACTGTTAGCTCCAGAGTTCGCGGCTTCCATCAACTGAGCCTGCATTCTGCAATGCACTTCAAAGTTACTGACCATGTGAAAGCTGTTAGAAGAGGTAACCGCGTGTGCGTGGGACCAGTGGGAGTATATCATTTTTGCAACGAATGTGTACTGGAGCATGGGATGTGGCTGTTTGTGTCGACAGGGGGTGCAAGAAAAAAAGGGGTTCATATTATATAGTGGATACTTCTTTTCTCTTTTTCTTTAGTCTTCAGTCTGCGAACAAAACTCATCGTTGAATATATTCACTCAACTCCCGAAGTGACTTAAGTGAACCATACTCCCACCGCCGTGCACAACCACGACAGTCGAACGTCGCTCAAAGCTTCATATTGTAGATATTGGCCCGTACGTGACTACATTGACCACTTCATATAAGAATTGACCTTGTCGCCAACCAGTTGCAATAAGACACTGGAGATTGGCTGATCACCAGGGGGTGGATGGTCTATATCCGCCATTTAAGACTACCTACTCCGTACAAGTACGCCAATGTGTGTTAGGATGGGATGTAATTTACCCCTGGGACCCTGGTGGGGAGTTGGCAAGAAGACCGTGGAAATAGGTAGTTTGTGTTGTAGTAGATGTTCATAATCACTCATCTATCAGGAACCATGACTTTTACTACCTCACCTGCGGGATCGCATTATGAGGTATCTCTTGCAGGCGGATTTCTACGGTATCTGATGGGTGAATGGTGTGTGGCTTCGAGGTGGTGCCAGGAGCTAAACATGAGACTTATAGGCATGTAGTGAATCTGTTTACCAGTCCCCCTAAGGTTCTCAGGAGTGGATGCATATGGAGCATCAACCAGCCATCACAGATTTCACTGGATGCCTAGGGATTCCTTACTAAAGTGAAGACGCCAGGGTCTAGAATCATAGACCTGTGTTGGTAGAGACTATCATAACCGGTTCGTTGGCGGTTACGTAAGTGGGCACATCGTTTGCAGCCCCAGTTTGTTGAGGGTAATGGTATAAAAAACAAAAAAATAGATAGAGACATTGTGAAGACGGACACATAGCTGTTCCGAATGTTCAACACGGCAAAACGGCAACACCGATAGGAAATCCAGTGACGAGACTGGGGTGTTAATGGTACTGGGGGAATTTAATAGTACCAGGGAAATTGTCAAACAAGTATTAAGTTACCACGAAGCTTGTAAGCTGGTGACTTGTCCCAGACTGGAAGCATCACTTATAACACCCGACAGTTACAAGTATACTTCAGGGCAGCCTGACATCAAGCTAAATTGCTATCAGAATAAATATATGTTGGAAACCATTGAGAGATCAGGCCTGAAGGCCTAAGATTAACTGGTTGATCTCAGATTTATTCCGACTATAAGTACAAGCTCTTGTAACTTAACTGCTTGAAGAATACCGAGGGGCTTGTGCCAACCAGACTAAAAGGAAATCTCAATCCATAATATATAAGTTTCTTTCTCCTAACTAACTAACATGATGATCTCTCTTAGGTTATCTGCGCTAAAGCTATCTTGGGCTAACTAACATGACTCATCTCGTGATTGACAAACTCTTGCGACACCTGATTTATTTGTCCAGTATCCGTACCTGAAATCATGTGCCGACTTCTCTTGGGCCTTCCGACAACTTGAGCATCATTGCCGGCATTACTAATTCCAATCCTAAATGTACTGGCTTGTGTGAAGAAGTACATATCCAACGAGTTGTATATATCACTTCCTTACAAAATTCCAGTCACATGAGTCTTGCATCCATTGGCGCCTGTTGGGTGGAAGAGGGAGGAGGCAGGAGGAGATATGGGGAGACCCAGAATGGTGCAGGGTGATAGCGAAGTTTGTATGTAGTTAAAACTCGGACTGGTGGTTGTGGGAGGAGCGACATGCTGAGCTAGGTCGACAGGCTATCTCTCGGACATAGATTCTAGGAAAGAGCAGTTCCGTTGCCCAGACAGTCCTCAAGGTACAAGAGTTAGTCCTGGGCGCCTCTACAGGTGCCTTGGCTGATGAAGCTGTGATATATGTCAGGTATCCCCTCCCCTTGCACTAACGCAGATCAGAGGAATTATCTCGACTCATAGCGAGGCCCCGAGGTCTCACAGCCACAAAAACACTCTTCGGGCTCAATGGGGCAGCCGGAAGGGAGCAGTCATCAACCCATAAGGGGCGCGCCGGCTAGTGGACTCGACACGGTCCCCAAGCTGGGGTCAGTCAGCGACAACCTTAACTCAATGTGCAAATACTCATTCAATGATAATCATAACTGTCTCGAGTCATGTTGGGATGCCGAAATGCAACTGCAGCCTGCAAGGGCAGAGACTGCTACTCGTCAGGTGACGACGGGAGTGGAGTTTAGCGAACAGGCTTAAGGTGCAAAGGGCGCACTCAGACTGTATGAGATACGAAAGTATCATACCAGGTCACTGAAAACCAGGATTGCCACAAGGTCAGTCAGCGCATACCCGCTCCCCACATTGGGGAGACAGGGAGGCAACCACACAGTTGATACCATGGGGGAGAAGGCCCTCGTGGGAGCTGACCATCTAGTCTCCAACTGCCCACGGTACCATGAGATCCGTGGCGAGCAATGAGCTAATCAGGGGAGCAAGGAAGTGGAAGGACCTGGGTGCACCACGCTGGCGGAAGGAGGAAGGCGAGAGAGACCAATGGGACAGCGTTGAGGGGTCCTTTCACCCCATTCACTGGAAGCTGGCGGGTCGTACACGGACTTGACTTGTACATAACGATTTTCCGATCATTTTTGATACTGTGTGGGGCCGGCTGCCCTCCCTTGGATTCACTCGGGTTTCTGGGTGGCTTGCCATATCCGCCCTGGGACACATATATACGAGTAATGGGTTTAAAAGTAAAATAAAAAAAGAGCACGGACCAGTTCGACAGGCAGTCCGGAAGGCCACGCCCCCGTGGACAAAGACTCGTCATAGATATATATAGGTAGTCTAAATACGAGTACCTAATGGCTTACCAAAAAAAAACACCCATTAACATCAACACATTGACTTTACCTAAGCGTACGTTTGTTAACGGGCTAATTAACACAACCAACTCAAGTAGTACTCCCCAACACAAATCAGTACCGTACAACACACGAAAGAGAGAGCTACCCAGTTGCGGTAGACCCTTGGCCATGTGGTTATGATCGCCCATGACATGGAGACGCCGTACCTACGGGCTCACAGCTACAGCCCGGCTGAGGCCTTTATAAGCAGTGCCGACAATGGTCTCAGCAGGCCCAGCACTGAAAGCCACGAGACCACTCTTGCAAGCCCTTATCTCCCCATCTCTGCCGCATCACTACACTCGACCCCCTCTTCGAGCGTCTGGGCACAGGGCTACTAGACTCCCCCATCCTGTGTACAACCTTACTCTTGCTTGTTTGGTACTTCGCGCCCAAGACTAACTTCGCCCCTCTCAACTGCCTTCATTACTAGTCTGGCGGGCACCGGCCTCTTGTAGAGACTTTATTATTTGTTTTCAAGCACCAGTAAGGCCTACATAGTCTGACACCACACCCCCCAGGCTGGGAGGATGTTAACACTTTCGGGGGGCTTGTGCCAACTAGACTAGCTAATACTTGCCACTGGAGGTAACTTCTGCAGCCTTCCGTAGACAGGAGGCCAGCTTGGGGAAAGATACGGCGCGGCACTCCATTCGTAGCAAAACTGAGCCCTGAATGTGGTTCGGCTATCGTGAGCCCCACGTGGACAGTTCCCTGCAGCTTCTCGTGTGGCACCAAAGTATAAGATCTGTCGCAGCAGCAGGTATAGGAGAGAGCAAGGCTTGGCCACAGCCAGTACGCATTCACATCCTCACGGGTACCAGCAGCTACTCATACTGAAGTTCCACGATTCAAGATATCAATTCCTATGCGAGAACGACTAAGTCCCATACGCATCGTGCGACGCCTACAGCCCCTTTCATAGTAATCTGTAAACATCCCCCCAATATCCAACCCATTGATTGATCAAGAACTCCATGCTCAGGAAGGGTGTAAATCGCAAATCTGCTCTATTATAAATAATTACTCTATGGTAAAATAAACTTGATAGATGATATATTGTATCCTTATTGACGGCCATGGATCGAAAAAACCCGGGGAAAACAGTACCATGGTATTTTGGGTTTAGTAGTCAATGAAGTGTTAAATTACTTAAGTACACTGAAACTCTAGGCCCAACCCCTCCTCGCCTAGGACGTTCATCCACTACAGAAAAGAGGAATGCTCTGTCTCCGCTTCAATCGGTGTAATTAAGCTACGCAAGCTGGAGACTTGGAATTGCTTGGTTTTTGTACAGCCAAACCCCTATGGCTATAACTGCATCTGCTATATCTGCATACTAGTAGCCTCATGCCCAACTCGGAAAGTACAATACCTCTGCATCCACGCAACTCCCGAACCCTGTGACCTGGCTCCCAGCAATAGCGTGTGTTCGGCATGGGTGACTGTACGTGTGGGTTGATATCGTGGACACGGTGCATCAGTTCTCGACACCAAAGTACCGTAGCTATATTAGCGCTCCAACCCCTACTCTACCAATATCTAAAAACAACCTTAGTGTCCCTGACACAAAACATCTACACATGCACCAAGATGCTGCCAGGAATATCAAAATACTGTTTCTCGCGGATAAACATATATAATATAGATACCAAAATACCTCCGTAGTACATATGTTCCTGATATTCAAGCCCATTGCAAATCAGCCAGGGATATCTCGTGGTAGGTACAATGCGTGGCTGCAGGCTTGCACAGGCTGTATTGGGCTGGGGTGTAGGTTGAACGAAAGACTACCGAATCCAGCAGTCACTACCTTAGTAGGTCTAGCTGGGATTTGTGCCATCAACTGATCCATCGAATGAAATGCCTATATGTGGGACATGCAGGCCCCAAGACAAAGTAATATGTGTACCTGATTGTTTATCTGCCGCTGCGATAACTACCTAGGTAGGTGAAGTAGCTACACACTGGTCCTTGCCGCAGGTCTATTCATTACCTATTGATTGGTAACCGTGGAATGTACATAAGATTTGCCGCCCAATAGAGCAGCCACTCCCGAAGGATGTACGGTACTTGAGTATGTACAGTATATCGTCTTGTAGATTGTTACATGAAACAATTCCACAAACCAAACGTCCAACATCCAGCTAGGGGTGGGGGATAGGAGAGGTTTCTTTTTTTACCGATCATGCTTCATCCAATTTTCATCCATCTGAACGAAATACATGCCCACAAAACATCCGAGTATCTCCAAGCCAATGTGCGCGATATTAATGCAGGGATTCATCTCCAGGGTCGTGTCATATTTCCACACATGGAACATGTACCGGTCTCATCTCCTATCCCGAAGGGCATTCTATTTGAATGTTGCTTCGCAGAATAAGCCGGACAAACTGGGACAGTTCCCATAGGCTACCAGATGCTGTGACTGATGAACCCCCCCCTTTTTCACTCCAATTTTCTCTTTCTGCATAGCCAATTGGAACTGGACAAGTGTGAATGCGCATGCTGTATGCCGCCAGTTTAGTCTCACTTGTGACTGGCAGCCTTGAAAGAGAATAGCCCCAAAGTTTAGTTTCGAGTGGGGTTGTTCTCTTGGAGTGGGGTCAAGAAATTTACGGCGATAAGGACTGATAGCCATTGAGGGGTCAGGGTCGGCGTACTCTACCTGTCTGGATCATTTTTTCTTGCTGGAAGGAAAGGAAAAGGCACGAGGGCTCCAGAGGTAAAACTAACCCACTTTCAGCCATCATTACTCAAAAGGAAGCAATTGACCTGGGACTATGGATATTGATTTACTCTATCCAAAGTGACTATCTGACAGAAAATTAGTAGATCCCTCCAAGGATGAGAGGAGTACAATTTCTGGATTTGGAAATGTTGGTGCGTCCTTGGTAAAATTTGTATGGAGACAACCACTCAGCCTCACTACATGTGATCAGACCCATGAAAAGCTTCTCGTATATATATAGTCGTATATTTACATCTTGAGAAATATGGCGGGTAATTTGCATTTATTATTTTTTTTTATTTTAAAAAACTCGCTTTTATCTGTGGTTTTGCAAGTGTCCGACATGCACTGCCAATTTAGGTGTTCTGTAGAGTACTGCCAGTGGAGTACGCTAGCGGGATATGGAGTAGATAGAACTCACACAGCACACCTGCATAGCACTTTGCAGAATTTCTAATATCAGGAATGTTTGATGGGAGAGTAGCTGGCTCATTAGTTGCTGCATGTTGGAGACTGTTGGAGAAGGATTGAGATACCTCTGCAATTAACATCTTGCAGTTTGATATGTTTGATAGACCTCGTGTATAAATTTTCATCATGATGTATGTGATGCCAAGACATCATCCTTTCGGATTACAATTGCGTACGCAAGTTTCTTTTTGATTATTCCGGGAGACTATATGAAACTCAGTGTGGCGTATCGGGCATACAAATATTGAATGGCACATTGGCTCTCTCCAAGGAATGCTCATTGCATGGCGGATTGCAATTGTGCCAGAACGCACGGCCTGTGCGACACACCGCACCCTACGGACTGTACATCGAGCCATTGCCCCGCGTCCCGTATAAGCAAATGTAACCCATACACCCGTTAAAGAGGCCACCCTGTGCGTCGAAACGTGCTTGCAATACTTGTTGTGAACGCATCGCTGACCTGCAATTCGCTGCCAAGAGAACATTGCTAGTTGTCACTCGCTGGTGGCTGGAAAGCTTGGGCCCCTCAGCCAGGGACTTGGTGTCTCCACCATCTCCATCTATCCAGAAGAAACCTGGGTGAGAGTTACTATCGTCAGTCGAAATTTCCTCACTCCTCACCCCACAAAACGTTGCCGAATACAACTCCAGTCAACGCCGGGGACTCTTGAAAGCTTCGAACAGCTGCTTCTGCCCGCCAATTTCGGCTGCATCCTGGTTCCACGGTTCGCTTCCCTCATTTCGTTTGAGCTTCGGTCAACTCGAACCGACCGGTCAAGACGCCACTACCGTTGCTTTCCTCATCGTGAAAGTTACCGGATCAGTATCCGGTCATCGAAAGATCACGGTAGTTGGGCATTTTGTTGTGTTGGTAGTCAGTCGCACGTTTCCACTTACATCACTGTCGTCTCCAACATCTCCGGGCTTGGGTAGTCCAAATCATTACTCCTGTCTCTGTACCTGTCAGTTCCCGCTGACTCGACACCGAAGGCTGGTCCTCCACTATTTTCCTTGCCTCATACTCAGCTTGTCTTTAAGCTGTCGTTTCATTGCCCTTTTAAAACTTTAATGGAAAGCTAATACCTCTATTTATAGCGATCTCGTCTTGTAGACATCATCAGCGCTCAAGATGCCGACATTCAAGAACATTACGGTTACTATTTCTCCGACTACTCCTCATCAGACTCTACCGTCACCACTTCCAGAATATGGAACATTGAAACAGTCCCGAAAGTCGACGATCACCACTTACATTCCCTCAACTGCAAATGTTAATTTTGCCATCAGTATCATTATCACACCTGCCTATGTCACATTAACCCACTCCAATAATGAAAGCCTAGCCGCGTATGTATACTTTGATGGAAGAGGCAAAGAGGAAACTGCAACGCTATTGAGAAGGGGACAGGAAACATGGATTAGTAGTCGATGGGTACAGATGCCAGATGGTTCTTTAGCAGAGAAAGAGTTTGTTTTCAAGGAGGTCGGTTTAGAGGTCCAACTTGGGAGCCTGGGGATTGAGGCCAAAAGTGTTTCCGAAGCCCCAAACAAAAAACGGGCTAAGCGAGGTGGCCTTCAAAAGTCCAGTTCTGATCGTTATGGGCGTGGGTCTGGTAATGACGACGAGGACGATACAGTGAAGACCAGCAATGCTAGTGATGCATCCGATTCTGGGTTTAAAGTAAATTCGAGAAGGCATTCAATGCCGGCTACCGCCAATAACAGTTTGTCAGACGACGACCAAGAGGAGGAAGAGGAAAAAGAAAAGGCGACGGCAGGACAGATTCGCGTGGACCTTTTCCGAGTTCTGGCAGAGGGGCCTGTCAAGAAGGGAGAATATCATGCTATGTTTAGGGAAGGAGACGAAGATGATGCGGAAGGCCCTACAGGCGGTAGCAAGCCGGTAAATGGTTGGACTGGATTGGAATACACAGCTGGGTATGATCTTTTATCAGCCCAACTCCCCGGCGGAAGCGGATAGATCATCAGAGTGTCCAAAAGGGTAGTTCGGTACTAATAGGGACATATTGTTGGCGGTAATAGATTCTCGGCTGCAAAACCGCTAGATTCGGAGAGCATCTCTACCCAAAGTGTTAGCCATATTGACCAGCCTAATGCACCATATGCAACTTTCATATTTTTCTACCGAGGGGAGCGTGAGTGTCTATGGGAGCCTCACTTATGCATGCCTCTTATCAGTTGCTAACTTACGTTGTGGGGCAGGCCAACTCAACCGCATGGGCATCATTCCCAAGGTCAATCGCAGTGCTAGCATTACAGGAGCCGTCCCCAGCCCTGCACGTGGACCATCAAAGACTGCATTGCTTGATGTACTTTCAGGCAAAGAATTTTCTGGTAAAGGGAAGGGAAGGGGATGGGAGGATTTCAGAGATAGGGGTGACCGCATGGTTGATGATGATGAGGATGCTGATAAGGAGGATGATGATGTCAGTAGTCGAAGAAAGGGGAAGAGAGAGCTTGACGAAGATACCACCGAGAGTGCAAGTCATCTGGTTAATGGTCGGGAAGGAGAAGAACTCAGCGAGGGGGTGAGGAAAATGAAGGTATGAAACATCATTCCCCAACTATCCACAAATTGAAACCCGCTCTCCAGACAATTTGTATTTTTGCCCAAAGTCTCACGTTCGCCTTATAGCTCAAGAGGACCTTCACGGAAGATCCCGACGATATTCGAAAAGCAATGGCACCTACACCGCCCACCCCTAGGGGCATCAATGGGGCCACCTCGTCGCCCAACCCCTTTGCACCATTTGCCGGAGGAAAAAAGTTTACGTCACCAACGAGTGCCTATCGACGAAATGGTGCTTCTGCTTCAGCACCAGGTTTGACTTCCCCTCTGGCAGCCGCCGCAAAAGCCTTCTCCAACGGTGTACTCGAGAGTCTGGCAACTACGAAGTTTCTTGGAGCTGACGCTGCCATATCAGGTTTAGGGTTGGGAGGCGCGCTTGGGGGCACATTACCAGGTATTAGTGGAGTCAGGAGTGGAGATCCAGCCTTCAATGGTGCTAGTAGCGAAAGTGAAGATGATACATTCTCTGCTAAAAAGCGAAGATGGAGCAAGCCTATTGAGGAAGAGATTTTGTAAAGAGTAGTGTGGTGTGAGGTTGAACAAAAGGTACGATGGTTGGGTCGTTTTCTGCCTTGTTCCTTTGTCATGGTTTTCACCGGAGATACAGGGAAAACGCGACGTACAGTGGCAGAGGATGAACTCGCGTGTACCTTATGGCTTAGTTTGGGCATAGGAGATTGGTTGTGATTACATGCAACAGTGGCATTGCTTGGGTGTTCCTGATATGGGCCCCAACTGTTTATCTTTTCCTATGTATTGCCCTTGATTCCCTTTCGTTCCTTTCCTCTCTTTTTGTGTCCTGAGTGATTTCTCTTCATCAGACGTCTTCGGGCATCATTATCTCTCATTTGGTTATTTCCTCCTGTTTCCTCTTTCCTGGTTTTCAGGGCCATTTATCTCATCTTCCACCGTTTTGATTGAGCACTTTCATTGATGGGGATAGAGGCCTGCACCAGCTTTATGGTCGGGCTTGGTATGGGGGGAGTTATGCGTACGCAACAATGCGGCCATACAACTATAAGGGTTTCAAAATTTTCGGTATTAGCCTCGGGGGAATTCAAGTATTACAAAAATCTAATTATATTGGTTGTATGTACATGATTCGCTTGTGGGAGGGAGTGTGTACTGTACATATGGTTGGGTTGTGTATTAATGTTTATTTCGAAAGTTACGTCATAGTAGACTAATGTAACAATAATTTACCAGCAACTTTAGGTTTAGATATTTATGCATGGCATTTTTTACATGTAATTCCGGAGATGTATACTGTATGTACTGCTACTAGGTACTGGTAGTACTGTATGTCACCTTGTTGCCCCGTGGGTACACCCAAAGGCGAGCCTCAGGCTCCATAGGCGTATAGACTCCCCCCCCCAAAAAAAAAAAAAAAAAAGCAGGTAAGCAGTGAAGAAAAAAGGTTCCCACGCCTGGCTCAGAATTTAGAGATTTAATACTGCTGATCGATGTTGTCCCTTTTTAATTCTAGCCAAATTGTTTTATAACTCCACACTATGATATTTCATCTCATAAAAATAAAAAATTCCGTACTATCTTGCTCTTGGCAGCCTAAATATTTGAAGTTAATAAGTAAATTATGGAGGGGTGGGGGGGTTCTTGAATTCGTTGTGCCTTTGAGCATTTCGTTTTATAATTGCCTGTGAGGTTAACGGTTTAGTCCAGGGGAAAAAAAGAAATGCTACAGCTATTATCACTGACTCAATATATGGTTTGTACATAGATTCGGAGGGCTCCAGAAGCCTCCAAACACTTGCAAAAATCATTGGAATAATTTAAAACGGATGGTTCTTGATCCCAGTTACCTACCATATATTCCTAGGTTATAAGAAGATGTCCGTTCTCAGAAGCCATAGCATGTAATGGGTATGTATGTCGTTGTGATGATACAAATTTTGCCAAGACTACACCAAGATTTCCAAATCCGGAATTTCACCCAGTTTTGCTCAAGCAGTAGGTACTCCATTTATGTGAGGGGGGTTATTCTAATTTTCTGCTATATTATAGCTTTTGATACAGTAAATCAACTGTCAAAGTTTCAAACCAATTGCTCTCCACCTGAGAAAGTAATTATGGTTGAAATTTGCTCTGGAATTACAAGTGTATGGAACCTCGCTGTAGCGACGGCAGCCAGCCCAATTTCCAACGTTGCCTCGGAGCAAGTATATGTTTTGGCAGCTGAGAGGCCTGGGGGTCCGGGGCATGGGATAGGGATTCACGGTTGGAGCTGAGGGGGATCAATCTGGGGCCTGGGTACATGTAATTGGGCATTCCCTCTGTGCCGTTGCATACTCCTCGATAGAAGGATAGGCTACTGGTCACCTGGATGCTTTGGTAGGAGATCAAGGCGAGATTTTAAATTTCTCGGTTATTGGATTTTGCAAGAGCTGGGCTGGTTCTCGCGCTCCCGTGGTCCGGCAATTACAGTCTAACCTCTCTGATATATTTACCACAGAAGATTGGCCAGGAGTGCCAATCTGTGGTGCCAATCAAGCTGGTTTATCTAAGAAGGTGGGTATCCAGTAGGGGAAGGGCCACCATTGGTACGGTACTATCTTCTGGAAGGGGCCCATATCAGAGAAGCTCGACTGTATTACACAGGCTCAGAAGAACCATATATCGGGGTCATCCTGACTCCGAGGCGGTGAGGCTCAGGCAGCCTTCAGCTAAGGCAGCGCTGGACTCAGGAGCGACAATAACTATTCACTCAGGAACCCGCATTGTGCTGAGAGCCGACGGCCTAGGCCGCCTAGCTCATTATAGTAATTAAAGAGCTCCACGGCCACCGGGCCCCATGAGATGGGCAAGGATGTAGCTGCAATGGATTTGTAATGGCTCTTGGAATAATTGCCCCTGGGTATACCGAATCCAATCATGGGTTGCTCAGATTTTTCTGCTTCTGCTGTTAACCACCTGAGCCCACCCGACTGGGTCGTTAAATGACGTGGGTTCTATTGCACATTGTCTTGTCGTGGGTGGGGGCGCCTGCCTGGCGATAGAAATACAGAGATCTCTCGTTACAAGCATACGCTCCGGACTAGGTGAAATATGCTTGTAACCAAGCTAGTGAAATGGAAATCAAGGTATAGAGAGCAAGGAAAGCGTACAGAATAGTATAAAAAAAATATCAGACGTACATCCAAATAACAAATAGATAGAAATGCGAGTGGAAGGGATATCAGGAGGAGGAGGAGGCGGATGGTCCCGGCAGAAGTCAGTGATTCTACATTGATCGGCACTGAACCTCAACAGTCTCAATGTGTTTCTTCTCGCGCTTGAGGACATCTTGCAGCTCCATGACGTTGGCAGTAGGTTCAGCTTGCAGGGTGAAGAGGAGCAACCCTTCAATGTCTGCAGAGGGTGTAACCGGCGGAGGATTTCCGCCTGGATGTGTCTCTGCATGCCGAATAACATGGCACATCATAGGATGAATAGTAGTAGTGCTTGTTTGTTGTGGGAGATTCACCTCTTGCGTTGTTGTATGGGGGTTGTTGCTTATCGATAAACATACCCAATATGGCAAGGCGCCTCTCTTGTTACAAGCATATGTATGGTGACTAAGCGAAAAAAAATAGGAAAATATGCTTATTGACTAGGCCGGAGGTATGCTTGTATATAACGAGAGATCTCTGTACCTACTTATGTAGGTAATCTGTCTAATACCACTACGAACCTGGGCTCATGCCCCTGCTCATAATGGATGTGCTGAGAAGGAGCAGTCCATATGTACCACCAATACATCAACTTTTCATGTCCGCAACCTAATGGGTGTAACCTACGACAAACATGTTGGCCTAGGTAAATGTGACGGGGCCAAGTCTGGGCATCATAAAAGTGACTCAAGTCGAAAGGTAAATGAGTGCTGTGAATTTCCTGACTGTCTGGAGGCGGCTGTCCTTGGAAGCCCGAGCGGCTCGTCATATCCCTTCTACTAGGGGTGAATACGAGTAATGTATACATAAAAAATCTTTGATTGTAAGATGTCTTCCATCTCAAGGAGGGAGCGGTACCGCTTTATGGTATCTAGAGCTTTGTATGCGCTCACTCTCATCACGATGTTTGCATAGTTTGCTATAGCTTAGCAGTTTCAGAAAGGAGACAGGGTCGCCGCCTATATGAGCTTAGGAAGGAGTGGGTATGCAACGTCATTGACATGGAACCCTCTGAAGGCTGGGTTGTAGAGAAACCATGGAAGCCCCGATAAAGACGCCGTAGTGGCGGGGGAGGGGGGTGATTTTAGTCGTCTCCGACCCTGAAAGAATGCCTTGTTGCGATATCAAGAGGAAAATGTCTAGAACAATATATAGTGTGGTAAGTTATACTCAGTATCCGGCGTCGTATTCCAATATAACGTGAGAAGTGTATTTATAAGCGTGAAGAGGGAGGAGAAGAAGAAGCAAAAGTTGTGAAAAAGGAATGGGCGTTTCTGTCCTGAGCGGGTACGGTGTGAGGAGAAAAGGAGAGAAAGGGGGGTTGGAGCGAAAGCGGTGGAGGGCAAAGAAGGAAAGAAGGACGAGGGATGTGGAAGCAGCAAACTTATTCTCTGGTAGGCGTGCACGGACCGATAATGGGATGAGGGTTTGCCCTTATATCCTGTGTTTCTCCATCGGAAACTGCGATAATAAGGATGGGTTAAGCAGGTAGAATAAGGATTACCCTGAGTTACATGGCAACGACACCTGTGAATATTGATTGACTAGGCAGCGTCAAGTAGTCATCGTGTAATTTTGTAGTGTCCTAGTAGCCTTGTTTTGCTTATGTATAAGACTATTGCTCATGTTCAATTTGTCACGATGTGGGTTTGCTATAACAGGCTAAAAAACCGAAAATGGCCGTCCCAGAGAGGTCTAGGCTTCTGTAGTCTGACGGGCACCAGCCTCTCGTAGAGAAGGCTTCTGAAGCACCCAAAGGAGCCAGAGGAATGGGTATGCAACTAGTAGCCTCTGGGTGCTGGGTTACCAAGACGCCATGGAATCATAGGTAACTACATGACGCTATATCCTCAGGTATATGCCAGTATGTAGTATGTTTCGTGGCTCTGTTATCCCTAAGATAAAGGATTGGGAATGAAGGTGCGCAAAGTGGAGTGTATCCGTGATGGAGAGATCGGGGAAAAGAAGTGGAGAAGGGAGCTGAAGTAGCAAACTT
>Ga0307514_10002952_pt1 | contig 16896 bp, 9 predicted proteins | sample 16_EM_MG_FD_203088 | JGI IMG/M metagenome (GOLD analysis project Ga0307514, IMG submission 203088) | Populus trichocarpa ectomycorrhiza microbial communities from riparian zone in the Pacific Northwest, United States - 16_EM | ecosystem: Host-associated > Plants > Roots > Unclassified | place...
AATGCATGCCTACGACTCGAGGGATCTGCCATGCATTGACTCAAATAAAACCAAACAAATGATGGGAAAGAATCCATGTAGGGTTTCAGTTCATTGAACACTCGAAACAATCTTGGACGTGTCTGTGCAGTTGTAGGAGAATGTCCAAGCCCCACATGAAGGAAGGCACACGAGGTGGTCTTGGCTGGATCCATCTGGTATCCTTAAATGCCATGGTACGTAGATCATTGTCTTAATTGATTATTTAGTTTTAAATTCTTTATTTTATAAACTAAATAGGAAGAAAATTGGTGTGGTTTCTGGTTAGGTTTGAGATAGAGATTCGCATGGCTAGCTAAGGCTCCACTACGATTTTTGTCTCCAATTTCAATAAATGAGGGCTAGATTTTTCTAGTAAAAAAAAAATGTTGTTGTTGTCACTGCTAATAATAATAATAATAATAATAGTCCCTATATAGCTAGATTTGAATTAAATCTCGTGTATTCTCTCATTTGAGTCTCTCTTTTAAAGTTTTTGTATGATGATATTTTTGCTATAAATTATAATAAAATATCAATTTAGATTCTTGGTGTGATAACCCAAGAATCTTCCACGCGCTATCGTGAGCCCTGCATGTACCAATTATTTTTTTAATTATATTTTATATTTATTAAAATATTAATTTGTTCTTTAACCCACTTTATTATATTAAAAAAATCAGTGTAAACCTCTGAACATCCATTTCAGATTTTTTATTTTAAAAATATTCTGATTTTAAAAAAACATTTTCAGCATCAAAATATCTAATAATGATCCTGTGCAAGTAGCGAATTACTTTCAATTCTTAGTTAATTTTTTTTTTATTTATGGAAAAGGCACAACGGTATGTTCCAGTGAATATTGCTTATTTTGGGTTAACAATATTTTTCCAATGGGACTTAGCTTTTGTTAAAATACCAAAGCAAAAATTATGAGAAAAAAACCTCTAACTTGTGCTTGCCCATTCGCTCTGGAATGGGAGTAGTGTAATTTCAACCTAGCATTCTTGTTATTTTTTTAGTTTTATTTTTAATTATTATTAATGATTTTTTTATTAACATATATATATTTTTATTTATTTGATTGTATTTTAATTTATACTTATAAATTTTTTATATACAAAAATACATCACAAAAAGGCTCTATATATATATATATATATATCAACATCTCAAACTACTCGAAGGATCACTAGCCAAGTAGCTAGTAGGAGCTAAATTGAAGGATTTTCCATGTTATAATTTAATCTCAAACTACTCACACGTGGAAAGCGACTAGCTAGCTACCTTGAGCCAGTTCCTCCAGAAAAGGATGCGAGGAGGAGTCAAACAGTCAAAGAATGCTTCCAGCCTAGCAACTTTTGAGGAGCCACCATCAACATCTCTCCAATTGACACAAATCTCCTCACATCACTTCTCTTAATCCCATTTCTAATCAATGATTAAAGATTTGTTTTTGTGATTCTTAAGGTTTTGTTGTGTGACAGAAATTAATTCTGTAATGTTTAAGTCAAAAGACTGAATGTTATTGGCTTTATGCAGGCCATCTTCTTGAAATAGTTTACATTCAAATATTTCTACAAACTTGTAAATCCCTTTATTTTGGAAGTTAGGATCGATGAGGCCTCCATTGCCAAATGCAAATTGAGCTATAGTAAATATCAATTATCAATTATCAATTACTAGCATGGACTTTCTCTTCTTTGATCCTCGGAGAATTCCATGTATTCATGGAACTCTACATATTGAAGGGCTGCACTCTGCAGCAACAATATTGCCATTTGCTAGAGCTCCATTTCATCACTTGATGGAATTATTTGTCTAATTTCGAAGAAAAAAAGGCATATAAAAAGGGATCGTATGAGAGCATGTGTGCAATTTATTCTCTTCGAAACTATTTTTGTTTTAGTTTTGTAAGTAATATATGATACTGGACATAGAAACAAGAAATACTACTTGCAAAATACGATAAATTCTATGCCACCTTATTGTGGTCTCCAATAATCCTGTGCCCACCTTGGCACCATATGCCTTCGTGTTGTAATCAGCTTTGTGCCATTTGCTTTCTTTATCAATCCTTTTCTCAGTATTAGATAGCTCCAAATTCCTGATCAAGGTTTTTCTGGGAATTATGACTAATCTACTACTTAGAAAAGTTTTGTCACCTCATTTGCAGTTCCATGCAGAAAATTAGGGTAGAATATTTCTTGTTTGTGCCCTTGTTTTCTTGGATTAATCTTGTCATTTGAGTTTGATATTTGGCTGTTTTTTATGTGTATTTTACGAAAGAATCTATGATGTTCAAACTTTAACTATTATTGAAAATCACAACTTGAATATCAAAGAATTTTTTCGCAAAATACATGAAAAATAACCAAATTCCAAACTCAAAAGAGTCATTTCTTAGCTCAAGATTAATCCAAGAAAACAAGGAAACAAACAAGAAATATTCTACCCTAATTTTCTGCATGGAACTGCAAATGAGGTGACAAAACTTTCCTACGTAGATTAGTCATTCCCAGAAAAACCTTGATCAGGAATTTGGAGCTATCTTATACTGAGAAAAAGATTGATAAAGAAAGAAAATGGCACAAAGCTGATTACAACACTAAGGCATAAGGTGCCAAAGTGGCCACAAGGCCAGTAGTACTGGCAATGAATAGCAGACAACTCATCGTTTGTCCACAGAACGGCATTAAATTGTAATTATTGAAAATTAGCGATCATAAAAATTCATTGGCATTAAATACATCTAATTCTTTTGAGCTAACATTCAATAATGGATCTCTCATGTCATAAAAAGAAGCCAATGTCCACCACTAGTTCTCAGAAATCATGGTCCGTCCCACAGTGCATAACTCTCCAGAATTTTTCTATAAATAGGTTCCACTTAGCCACATGCCACATACCACGCACCAAAACACTCAAGTTTAGTTCTAAGTTCATTAATTACCTGCCTTGCTTCTTAGTTTACTAAATTCAAATCCAGGATACAACACCATGTCTGCCAATGCCATTGAATCCCCTATGCCGGAATCCTTTTTGAAAGTAGAAATGCAAAACAAGGGCATTGTTGATGCACTGTATAAGGGATTATCAAATGGTCACACGGGGACAGTGGCCAAACTCATAGCAAGTGATCTAGAATGGTGGTTCCATGGACCTCCACGATGCCAACACATGATGAGAATACTCACCGGGGAGTCTAGCCACACCAAGTTCAAGTTCGAGCCAAGAAGCATTGAGGTCGTCGGTGATTGTGTGATTGCGGAGGGCTGGGAAGGTGCACAAGTTTACTGGGTGCATGTATGGACCTTGAAAGATGGTGTGATCACACAATTTAGAGAGTACTTCAATACATGGCTCACCGTGAAGGATATAAGCCCACATGGTTGGGAAATTAGGCATGAGAACCACATCTTGTGGCAGAGCCACCCAAGAGACCTTTTCAGCCGCTCATTGCCTGGCCTTATTCTCGGTATTTAGGGGCTAGTACTTCTGTAACAACTGTGACATTATTGCACGAAAGGGAAATAGACCTACAAGTAATAATACAAGAAAACTGAAAATCATGTGTAGTGTACCTATTAGCTTAAGCTGATCAGTTTTTTCGTCATAATTTAAATTCTCTTCTGAAAAATATCTGAACCCGTACCATATATATTATGGAATCAAGCATGGTACCTAGTTTCTTACTGGAAGAATTTTCCAGTAAACTGGGACGTTGTTGAGCTCTTCAAAAGTTGTCTGATCATGATGTGGAAATTAAATAAGATGAACTGGTACAGTAGTACCTGGAGTGGTCCAACACCATGCAAATTAAGGAGTTAATTTCAGGCATTAGACCATGCAATGACTTGCGATATATAGGCCATTCTATATTTGCTCGTCCTTTTCTGTCCAGTCATACTACAATGACACCCTACCTAGGCACGGATTTTCAGCATTAATTAACATATTCAAGCTCAATCCTGGTCATGGTCATTTCTGCTTATAAAGTGGACCCTTTGTTATCCATAATTGAATCCAATCAAAGACCAGAAGATATTAATCAAGTCAATTTACCTGCATGCATGGTAAAAATTCGTTTCTGTGTTGATGTATCAATCCCAATTCCCTAATTTAGAAGGTAACCTCTAAAAGCATGTGAATGGTAGAGAGTAGTGGCCATTTATGCTCAAGGGTATAGAAGTTTAAGCTGAGGCTAACGCAGACTGGCATGAGTTGCAGAAGGTCCTTGTCATGAGGAGCACTGAATGCAGTTAATGTTATGTGCAGCTCGTAAAACGTCTTGCACGATCATATAAGAATCTAATGCCTAGTTCAAGATGGTATCAGGAACGTAAGACAAATTAAAGAATAAAAAACTACTCGAATTTTGTTGACGTTAAAAGATTTCAAGGAAAACAATCATAATCTTAGGAATGCTGCCATGCCAGCTACTGGTCTGTTGTAATGTAGAATTTTAGTTGATGCTACATCCGAAGAGCTCACGAAATAAACTATAAGTTAGGTGGCTTTAGCGCAAGCCATACATGAAGCAGCCTTCCAACAGAACACAAATCATGCTTTGAAAATAAGTTAAGCAGAAAATAACAGCTGAAGCAACTGTATATAAGCAATCCCAAGATTCATGACTGCAGGATTTATGCAACAGATTGCGATCTTAAAATGTAAGCAGCCTTTGAGGGTCGTGATTAGTTTTTCCACCCCTGAATAGAGGATTATTCGAAAATAAATCTCTTGATCATTTAGCCAGGATATATAATTTTTTTGCGAGAGAGAGGTCCTCAAATGGAAGCAAAAGAAATAATGACATCCTATATGTTTTGGAAACCAATGAACCAGCACAATTACTGCAGTTCATTGAGCTTTCAGCAGTAGGTTTCGTCAAGCACCTAAAGACAATGCCCAAAAGTTAGCAAAGAGAGCAATCAAACTGCATGCAAGATCTAAAACTTGAAGTGATGGATTTCGGTTGCTAGCTAAGAAAAAAGACAACGGATTCATAGAGGTAGACACAATACAACATGTTAGGTAGCATCTGTATGCTTTAAAATGAATCTTTGGAAATTAGGCACACTGTTGCGCATAAATCTCTTAATCAAAAGCGAAAGCACATGGTTGTTCTCTGCAGAAGTGCTAAAGGTGATTATTTTCCCTCAATATATTTTGAACAGTAACTTCCCTTTGTATCAAGGCCAAAGCTGGCGGGTTCATAAAATCGTCAGTATCTTTCATGGAAAAATCCTCCTCCACCTTGGATAACTGCCTGCCAGGACTATAATGATCTCTTGACAGTCTGCTTGGACTCGGAGAGCGCTTAGCCCCAAGCCCCAACAGTCTATGACCGTAATGAAATGAAGTTGGGCTAGACATGAACTGAACTACTCCATCTTCACGGGGCAAGGAGGGGAGTGTGGGGTGGTTAATCTCATTTGTTTGTTTCCTGCAAAACTTATCCTCGACAATATCATAGAAGTCAGCTGTGCGAACTTCTTGGGCAAGGGAGCACCAACAACAAAAAAGCCACTGTGCGCAGTCTGCAATGGCTGGTTTTCCAATAAATATGTTACTTTCAGGCAAATTGAATCTCTTTCTCATTTGGATCCTCCAGAAGCCACCATAGAGTAGACCAAACAAGCAGAGCGCAATACCAGTTAATCCAAGAGCCACCCTGACAGTCTCATTGTCAATGTTGATGGCAGCCAAGTTGAAAATCCAAAATGGAGCTGTGCAGAAGAGGAGAAAAGTGGCAATGTGAACATACATGTTTCCAAATCCAAGTCTTTCCATATTCCACCCAAAAACACAAAAACTGCAGAAAAGAGAAAGGTAAGCTGTACGGATGTTGTCCCGAAAGTCAAACAACCCCCCTCTCCACTCGGGTGCATACTCAACTATTCTCTGTTCATCTCTTGATACAAAGGAGAATCTTTTCTCCAGTGACATGCGGTGGTTAAGATGGCTAGCACTATTTGTGAGAGTTTGATTCTGGGCTTCCTCATCAAATTCACAGTCATACTCCTTACCAAGGGGGCTGATGATGGAGTACAAACCTGCCATTGCTGGAGCAGCAATGGCAACAGAAAGGCAGATACCAACACCTATAGCAGGTCGTTCAGATCTATTATATTCCAAATTAAGACTACATAAAGCATACTGAGCAAAGCAATTCAAATGGAGTAACATAACCACTACCATCATGTGAGCCCATTCATGAGGTTTATATGTGCCATTTTTGCAGTATATTTTTCTGAGTTTGGTTATGTCCTTCGACCTCCACCTACATAGAAGTACAAGGTGGTAGAATCGCTTTGGGTGTTGGTACAAACACATAAGAGTAAACAGAGCATTGAGGATTTGATTATTGACTTCAAACCATGCATCTCTCTGTGATTTCTTTGGTAGGGCAGCGTCCAACATTCCTGTCATTACAAGAAAAAGGATTGCTCCCGAGACTGCGACACAACTTATCCATAAAAAAAGCACCATGTTAAAGGGATTCTTGATCCAATTTCTGCAGATGCTCCATAAAGATTCCCAATCAATTTTCTGCGTTGTGAATCTGTTAAAATGTTCTCGATAACCTTGGCTAGTGGAAGAAGGTACAGAACGTGAAATTTCATCTCTTTCCTCTGCCATCTGCTTGAATTTAGTCGATGGAGAAGATAAACCACCATTGGAACTAAATTTCAGCATGTTTAGCCTCCCCGGAATAGCTTTTAATGCATTTTGTTTCCCCACGCTCAGTTTGTCATCACTCAGAAGTGCCTTGCGCGAAGTTGAAACATCAAGGGCAGCATACTTATCATTACTAGCCTTAGGATCATTTTCAGTCTGATTTGCCGGCAGCTCTTCCTCAAATTCTGCCAGGCCTCCTCCACTGCTATTTAAAACCATTTTACCAGAAAGCTAGACTCTTCTTGAATTTCTCAGGATCTGATATCTTTGAATCCACAAGCCTACAAATGGATGTTGTTTACACCACTATGCCAAATGCCACAGACCAGAATGCTAAACCAGGCTAAACCTCATCATCTTCACAATTTTCATCACAAAAAAATTTCAAAACCCATATCATGTTGGCGCTGCAAGAGTACCATCAAAACCTATTCAAAACTACACAATAAAGGGCCAATCAGATTCCAAACCAGGTCAATAACAATAAATATCTTGTCTAATATCACAGTAATACTATATCACCTCTACTCAAGAAGCAGAATTATAACCTTCTAATCAAATCAAAAGAAAATGAAAGCCTTAAGAGACTAAAGAAATCGAAAAGCCGAGCTTGTCCAAAAATTTCAGCTTCTAAAATCACTACAATGACACATTGAGTTGAATTGCTTACCAATAAAGAACTCACTGAACAAATAAACAAAGGGAGCTTATTTTTAACATCAGTGATTACAAAACAAGACTTTTCTAATCCAATACCTGTAATCATTATCAAAACCCATGGAGAGAGAGTTAACTGATTTAGCACATCAGCAATAAGTTTCTATGTTAGTTTCAAAACACCCTAAAAGCCATAAACTTGAACAATCATCATATTATGAATTTCTTTCAAATCCCACCAAAAAGCTAGAACCCATAAGCTTTCTCATGACAACTAATAATGTGAAAGAAAACAACACACGAACACTAAAATTAGCGACTAATCATCAAACACATTAAAACAAGTCCCCGACAAACACAAAAATTGAAGTCCAAAAAACTTTCAAGACAATTCAGTGTGATAAGAAAGGTTTAAGGACAAACCCAGAAAGGAAACTAAAGAATGAAATGATTTTATAGGAAAAAAAAAAAAACATAGCAATGCTAAAGCTAAACAGTACCTGAAGGTTGCTCATGGAAGGTGATCCTCCCAAGTGTTTCCTTGCTGCCTAAACATTAACGAAAAAGAAGGGCCGAAGAAAGAAAAAAGAAAACGACCAAAGCTTTACCAAGTCTGGCCTGACAACAATCCCAAGAACACAACAGTGCAAGGGTCTAGCAGATGTCAGAATATAAGTAACATTATTATTTTGCTGTCTTTGTTCTTTTTCTTCTCTTTCAAAATTTAGGTTGTCAGCAACTCATGAAGATTCAAAAATTTACAGCCCAATTCCGTATTGCTTTTCTTTTTGAAAGTGGTCAAAAGGTTGGAGGTGACATAAAGGTTGTCGCCCTCAAATGCTTTTCTGTTTTTGTATGTGTGCATTTAGGGAGAAGTAAATATTCTTTAGTCCCCAAACTATTCTGTGATTCTCAACTAGGTCATCAACAAAACAAACTTTTTGTCTCCTATCATACATTATCAATTAACCCACATTATTCAGGTATATGACGACAAAAGTATAATTTTTAAGTTAAATAGGTCCCTCTTGTTTATGATTGTAAAGGAAATTTTTTTTAATAGAAGATTTGAGTTAATTGGGAATAATAGTTATGTACAAAATAAATTTTAAAATATAAAATTGTGTTCAAACTGTATTATTTTTTAAATATTTTTAACCTATATTATTTTTTCAGAACTTTTAACAAATTGTCATTTTTAAAAAAGAATTCTTATTATGAAGTCTCATAGTCAAACCCAAATAAAAAATAAAAAATTGATTGGGATTTAATATTAATAAATAATAAGATATATTTAATTTTTAAATTTTAGGTTCATATTTTGAAGTTGGTATTGGAAAAATTTTAAATTTCTCGAGCTTAAAACATAGGTCAAGACATATTATTTGAGGGTTAGCCTCAAGTGATGCGTCCAAGCTCACAAAAAGATGCTGGAGTTGCCCAACACCCGGGCTCGGGTCGCAGCCTGAGCTCAACTCTCTTTTCAGACTTACATGTTTTACCCGAGCTCTTAAAAAGTATTTGGAAACGTGCTAAAAAATTTTGAGCGCTCATAAACATTATAGACTTCCTGTCAAAATAGAAGAAATCTTGATCCAGTCAAATTAAAATAAATTAAAATAAGAAAACTTATTATGTTACGTGAATCATTAGACCAAGAAAAATCTACATGTTTTTTCAGCAAAAATATCGTGCTGTATTCAAAATTACATCGTTGAATTATCATGTAGGGACTTTAGACCTATCTGATGCTGAAATTTCTTATGGGGACTTACAGAAGAGGTTCCTTTTTTTGGGCTGAGAAAATTTTTCAAGTTGAACTCATGGTTGCTTATGGGCTCGTGTCTGTGGAACCCAGCTTAGGCTTAGGTTCTGAAGCCTCACTGGTTACTGTAGCCCCCCTTGGGAAACAAAGAAGGTCGATCCATCTGTCGTTAGAAGGCTGCTGCCATTGACAGTCGCAACTCTCCAATTTTGGTTCTGCTGGCGGTGGCTGAGTGAGGATCGTCATTCTCTACGTTAAGACAAGAGCTGTCTTTGGAGAAAGTCAAATACTTGCATTATAGTGCCTCAGGCCCCTCAAAAGAATAATTTTCCCAAACCAGCAAAAGCACAATTGCTTGAATTAACCTCTGTCTAGAGTTTACAGGGCACCAGTCGTCATCAAAATCCGGCTCAGGTCAAGTTTCAAATCATGGATTTGCCTATTAATTCTGCCGATTTGACCGGGTTTAATAGTTATGCATGCACTTCTGCTAATACTTTTTGTGTAGGAAGAAGCATCTTCTCCCCTCGAAATTGAAACTCTACCTGCACCAACAATGCCTTGAAATTGAAACTCCACCTGCACCAACAATGACATATTACAAGTACACAGTCCTTCGTTAGGTTACTCTAATTTATAGCTTAGTTTTCTAAATCTTGTAAAACACTACTATACAGGAGCATTTTTGGAAGAATTTAAGATGACATCAAACTATTATTTGTCGGTAAACAAAATCAAATGTATTCAAGTAGGTTTTTTTGAAAAATATTAATAAACTAAACCCATGTTTCATGAAATCTGTTGGACAAGCGGATCCGCATCTCTTACAGCCAACAGTCTTCTGTTCTTGGAGCAGAAGCAATTTGCTTAGCTTTACACCCGTCCCGAGGAATCATTTATAATACATCCGTGGGGCAGGCCCGGAAAGCAATCTTCAAATTTAAGCACAAACACTTGAGAGTACAGGCCATAAAAAAAAAACACGCCACAATTCACAATAATCTCATAAAAGTGTGATGACAGTCGCAAAACCTTGAAGCAGTTTGGAATAAACCATTATTGCAAGCAAAATAGAACAAAAGAAAGAACTCACGAACTTACACTACCACGAAACATAGCAAGGGTAAATAATCTAGTGACAATTTGCCTTTTTTACGAGAACCGGGAACATCATAAGCAACTGTAACTCCAATAATTGATCTTGCTCGAGCTGGTTTTTCATGCAAACATACGAGGACACGTTTGAGATCCCCAGGCCGGACCATCTAACAATGGGTGCTTATCACTACTTAAACTAACACAAGGAAGAGAGTCTTACCACAACTTTCCCAGAATTAGGGTCCAATTGACTGCTCGTGAACCACTTGATAATTCAGATTCTAGTCAAGATTTTAAGAGAGATTTTTAAGTAAAATTCATGAAAAATTATAACGTGTTAATTAACCAAACATATACTTGACCCGATGCTTATGCCCTTCTACTTGATGAGGATTAAAGAATTAGGTAATTTACACATGAATTGAATAAGGTATCAAGACAAACCTTCATTAATATCTATCAATTTTTCACACAAAATGCAAGCTTATTTATTCCAGTATAAGTGCAAAGCAATGGACCTGAAAAAAAATACATATAAATATGTATGCTATAGCTAGTGCTATGCTCTTAATATATACAGCTCTGAGAGCAATATTTTGAATTATCGAAAAGAAGAATCACTGGAATTTTCAGGTCAAATCATCCTCTAGTTCTTTGGACTTCAGGGCATTCTTAACTTTCAACAGAAGTGTGACCTTCCAAGAATCCTACATAACATAACATTCCAGGTCAGTGCTAACTCTGTAATGTTTACAAAATGTAATGTTGAGATCAGTGCAGTCTTTGCCAAATTACGGTTGTAACTGATTCAGTAAACTTCAGATTCCAAAAGAAAGAAACTGCAAGAATTAAACTTCAACGCCAAAAAAAGATGTACCAGCTTGGAAATGCTATCAAATTCCTTGATAATGGAAGTGAGCTTCGGAACATCCTCCTCATCAATTGCAGTAGCTAAATCCTGAAAAGTTATAATAAAAACCAATGAGCATGATGAAAGCACTTGCAAAATGACACATCAAGGTCACCATTTCACCAGCAACCTATTGCCTAATCTTCATTCCATTCAACCAATTTCTTTACCAAATTAGCAGCATGCTATTACGTCTATGAACTCAAAATGCTGAAAAAATAAACTTAATACCGCACAAAGTAACTCAATTACATATGATTCATGAAAAATAGCAAGCCTGATAATTGAGAAGCATCCACTTACTGATAAAAATTTGTATTCCCGAGTTCTAGAAAATGTTGGATCCAAATTCTGCACAGCCAATTGATATTTTATTTATTCAGAAAAGTAAACGACATGTTGATACAGATACACATGCAAAATAGATATCCATTGTCTATAGCAACTGAACCTCATATTGCTCCAGTGCATTGGTTATGGCAACAACATCGCCTCTGCAGAGTTGGCAAATCCCAGCATTGAGAAGATGTCCTCGTACTCCATATTTTAACAAGTTATTGTTGAGCGACTGTCGTGCTACATCTTCATATATCTGAATTGCTTTCTGATATCTGAAGAACAAAGTGAAACAGAATTAATTCATCCACAAGATAGAAATCATGCCGTCCCCACTATCCACAAGATTGTGATTAAAGAACAGAAAACAAAGTAAAACCAACTAAAGACTCCCAACTGCAGTAGTGTAATGGTATATTATCAAGAAAATTTAATAGCTTTATTATTTAACTGAATTCACTTACTGTTCAAGTTGAGCAGAAATTTCTGCAACTTTCAGCTTGCACTTGTTGGCAAGGGAGTTTGATTCTTGAAATTCAAAATAATCCGCAGCCTTTTCAAAGTACATAATAGCCTTGTCACTGTTTTGCTCGAGCTCATACAACTCACCAATTTCCTGAATCAGGAAAAAAAAAATGTCTAAAGATATTAGTTATCCATGTCAACTGCATAACTTACACTTTAATGCTATCTAGACACTACAAATACACATGTCGGATGCATATGGGCAACAATAATTTTTTAATCATCAAGATTAATACCGAAATCCCTATATTATCAAAATAAATTAGCCCATAATCACTAAATAAACAAGGAAAATGACTCCTAAAAATTATTCATTTCTACAAATCATAGTACCTTGCAATACTTTGCAGCATTGCTATACCTTCCCATATCAACATAAATATCCACTGCTTGCAAATAGCACGAGATAGCCCCTATAAGAACAACAACAGCATAAATTATTGACTTAATAAAATACAAAATAATGGGATTTTAATGTCATAATCAATTAAAAAATCAAATCTTAACAAACACCTTTAGTTGATGTTTTCTTGTAGCAGCTTGCAGCATCTACATAAGCAGTAGCAGCTTCATGTCTGCTATCCAACTGTAAAAACAATTACTAACCTGATTATCATCACAAACACTAATTACAATTAAGGAACAGTTATTAAATTACATCATAATCATACCTTTAAATGACAATTAGACAACTTGATGAAAACAGACCCAGCTTTATCCCCTGTAAAAAATAAAATAAAAACTATTATTATAAAATGGATTAAAAAGGAAATAAAAAGAAGAGGAGGGAAGTGGGATTTATACAAGATTTGGCGAGTTTAAATTGATTGGCGGATTGGGTAAGCAAATCAGCAGCATCTTCGTATTTAGAGCCCAGTAAAACCCAGCCGTTGATTTTCTTATCTGCTTTTTTCTCGAATTCTTCTCCTCTTCTAATGTGATCCCCCATTTCCTTGATCTTTGGTTTAGCAGTTTTCTATCTCTGCTTTTGATTTTCTCCTTTTCCCTTCTCTTTGTGTTGAGAAAGGAAAACAGCGAGAGGATGATGGGTGGTTTGGTTGGTGAAATAGCGCGTGAAGGATTAGTCAATCTTGCTTCAAACTTCACAATGAAGGCGATGCCTTCTGTTTCGAGGTATGATCTACCCCTCAAGTATCGAGGTCCTGTTAAAACAAGTTCCGTAATATCAATTTGTTGACTGTATCTTTAAGCCATAATTATTAAACCCGGACCGGTCGGGCGGGTCGATCCGTTCCGCTGGACCGGTCCGGGTTAGAAGATAGACCGGAAAATTAAAACAACCGGCCATGACCCGGTCGACCCGGGTGAGACCCGGCACATATATATACAAACTTTACAAACAGCAAAAGGAAAGAACAATGTATTCTGCCCTAATTTCAGTCGAGTAGAAGAAGAAAGCCAAAGCTGTTCAGTGGTGAATCGGTAGATCAGAGTTCTTCTACAAGCGGAGAATTAACGGAATTTTCAAGCCAAGGTAAGAACCATATATTCTTTTAATTTTAAATGCTGTCTAGTTCAGGTCATTTAAATCCTTATTGCCTTTTCTGATCGCTTTGAAGCTTTAGTAAAGCTCTCGATTCGCTTGCCATAACAAGCTGAGCGTCATGGTCGAACACGCACACCCTTACCTTAAGGTAAGGCACGGTTAGCCGGTCAAGAGACAAGACTTTATTAGAAAAAAGGACAGTCACAGACTCGCGTTTAAGTCAGAGTCTCAGTGAACAAACACTCACTTAATCGAAAGCTAAATAATAAACTTTGACTCTGCCCAGTAGATAGGAAAACTGTGAATTAATGGAACAACTTAGTTTGTTGTGCGTCTACTCATTCAAAGCAATATACCCTGAGAATCAATAATCAGATTGTGTAGAATCAGACTGCATTCAAGTTCCTATTCCTGTCGCTTTAGTTGATATCGAGTTACTTCTGCTGCAAAGGCATGCAAAAAGATAACTTGATCAAACTGTCCTCAATTTTCATTGCCATTTGTGAAGTCAATTTAAATTGGTCTGTTAATCTCCAAACTTAGCGCGTGAAACACCGATTTGTTGTGAGGTTTTAATGTTCTGATTGATTCTAGAAAATCACAGTAATTCAACGTTCTGGGAATAAAATGATTGATAGTGATTTGTGTTTTGGTTATGATGAAACAGCAGTACTGTGTATATATATTCAAATTTTGTTATGTCTGTTATTGCCGTAGATTATAAGAATTGATTTGTGAATTAAATAGTAGTAAGGACTTATATTCTTAAATCATTACGTTCGTAGCTGTCTTCAGAGAATACAGCCAAAGCTCCTTGAAGTACAGATGGTTTTTTAGCTGGGTTGACCCACAAGACCCGTGACCCGGTCATTTTACCGGGTCAACTACTGGGCCTGGTTTTATAACTATGCTTTAAGCTATTATTTTTTTATAGGTTTTATATTTAATTTGAGATCAATTCGGAAAAAAATTGAATTATTGAATTATCTTATCAATGAACAAATCAATTATTTTTATTAATCTGAATAAATTTAATGAGGTTAATGAAAATACTAAATATATTAGGCTGAATTAATATTCTATCTTGATTTTAAAATTTATCATGACAAGTTGATTCACTATACAAGTTTAAATTAAGCTGGATTTCAATAACCACCCTCCCTCCCTTAACAGACACAATAACCCTAAAACAGTGACCTCTCTTCTCTCTTCTCACTGCCCCTCTTATCCTCTCCGGTTTCCAGCACCTCCCCAATTGCAGTTGCAGCCTCTCGCTTCTCTTGCGTGCAGCCACCGTCCCTAACCCTCAACAGCAGTGCAGCCTCTCTCTTATCTGTATGTTTCTTCTTTAAGGTTGGTTAGTTTCATTAACTCATGATACATCATGCATCTATTGTTAGCTATTAATTAGCTTTATAATCCATGTAGATGACTAATCAAATCCCTTAAAAAGATATATATAATCAATTCCCAATTGTGTATACTTGCATTGTTCAAGAATCATTGAATCTGCCATGTTAAACAAAACATTTCTGCATAAGAAATTTAGCAGCTGGAGTAGGTTATTTAGCACAGCTAACTAGTTGATATATTATGATGTTGATGCTGACTTGCCCTCAAATCATTGTAATAGCTAAATTAATAGCTGATCTTGATGAATGGTTCTGGTCTTACATTGAATCTGATTTCTTTATTATGTTTTCAGTAGCCAGCAAAATGTTGTTGTTGCTGTTGTTGCTATGCGATTTTCCTATAAGATGTTTACGAAAAAGATCATTGCCTTTCAATCTTTTGTGCTGCTGAGCTTCACTGGTCTTTTGAGTATGTGAAGATCTATGTTGTCCTCTTGGGCATTTTTTTTTGTGTGTCGGTGTGTGTGAATTATCAATTATGGGAATTTTCACATTCTTAGGCAAGGAATTCCATCCAAGCTAGGTAGCTGATTTTTTTTAAGAAAAAAAAAGGAAAATTTAATGGATTAATTATAGAGTTGGATGCACAAACTTGTGTGGAAAGTAATTGATGATAGCATGCAGTTCAGGGAACTGTTATACTCATATATACTTTACAAGAAAGCTTTTGAGCTAGGATATGCTGTTATGCTGTAGTTTCATAGTTTGTAAGAAAAGTCTGAAAAAAAGTAGTGGACATTTCATATGCTTCTATGCTGATTTATACAAGCAAGTTTTGATTGAATTGATCATAAATCATTGACATATTGGAATTTGAATATCTGAAATGTGCATCCTTTTTCTTTGGATAATTATATATGCAGTATGACTTGATGGTGCCAGTCAGAACTCCATTCTGTTTTTAATTGTGGTAGTTGGTTCTAGATAATTCTTTCATCAAACTAGACAATAGAGTTGTTGGAAGCTTTTGTTGCCATCCTTTTAGGCAGAGGAATTTTCCAGATTTCATTTATTTTTCCTACATCCTGTTATCAATTTGGATGAATTGGATCACTTGTGTATATCTCAGGGTTTTGCCTAAGCTACCAAGTCAGTTTTATAGTCTATTTGGGAAGCTCATAGAAAAAGGGAATGGAAGATATGCTGAAGTAAAAATCCGTAGAATTATTTATGGGCTTGAAAAGCCCTTGGTAAAAACAACTCAGGGCCATTGTAAAAAAAGTCCAAAAGAAACTTTGAAAAGCCCAAAAAATTGTATAAATAACTCAAGCCCATTGTAAAAAAGCTTAAGAGAAGCCTTGAAAAGCCAAACCCAATAAAAAAAGCCCAATTAAAGTGTAATAGTTTTTACTAGATTGAAACAAAAAAACTGAACTAAATCGAAACTGGTTGGTTTGAACTGGTTTTTGGTTAGATTCCAAACCTTGAACAATTTTGGTTTGGTTGTTTTCTTAGTCCAAAACTAAATTGAAATGAAAATGATCACCCCTACAATATATCAAATTTATAGTCCAACTTTATTTTTCTATAACCCGGATAGTCTTGGATGACATATGCCATTAAACCTGATATTGGTATGTACTAACAAATATAACCCTAAACAAAGCCTATTATTACTTGCACCCTCACTATTTCTGCAACTCTTCTCTCTTCTCTTGTAATAAAAATCCCCTCACTCTAATACCCACAAATCTCCTCTCATCAACAACCCACAAAATGGCCATAAGGACACCGATTTTTCACTTTTTTGCTTAATACCACCTCGTCCTTATGCCATTCCTCAACCACTACATCTGATTGTCACCATAGCTACCTGACCACTATTCTGTCCCGATACAATACACAAGCTCATCAATCTTTCTTGATCCCACTTGAAGACCAACAACACCATCTGAGAAGCTCTCCATCCACACCCGTTCCTCCAAAGCAAACTCTCTCTCTTTCTCTGTATTAGCTGGTGATGATTTTCTTTTTTGCTATTGTT
>Ga0307514_10002953_pt1 | contig 16894 bp, 20 predicted proteins | sample 16_EM_MG_FD_203088 | JGI IMG/M metagenome (GOLD analysis project Ga0307514, IMG submission 203088) | Populus trichocarpa ectomycorrhiza microbial communities from riparian zone in the Pacific Northwest, United States - 16_EM | ecosystem: Host-associated > Plants > Roots > Unclassified | place...
GCAGCACCGACCGGGAGAAGCCCGCGCGCTGGTGGCGCACCAGCGCGACGACCGCGGCGATCATGAACGGGTAGAACAGGAGGTAGCCGACGTCGGCGATCGACGGGAACTCGAGCACCCCGTTCTCGTCCATCGCCAGCGAGTAGTAGGTGTCGCCCAGAGCGGAGAAGGTCACGGCCACGGCCGCGAAGAGAACGTCCCACCTGGCGAGACCGGTGCGGTAGACGACGAGCCAGAAGATCGCGGCCGGCACCCACTGGCTCGCGATGGAGACGCCGACGTTCACGAGCGGATTGGGATGCCCGTTGAGCACCAGCAGGGCGATGAGGAAGCTCAAGAACAGGGCGACCATGACCCACTTGAGCACCTGGATGAGGCCGTAAGACGTGCCACCGCGCGTGCCTCGCGCGATGGGCACCCCTTCTCGCGCGACAGCCATATGCCCAAGAGTATGCCGGACAGACAAACCCTTCCAGTCCCCCGTAACTGGGGCGTGCGGGTTGATCTTGCCGGCCGCTAGAGAGAGCATCGACGGATGACCGATCGACAGGACGACAGCGGACTCTCCGAGGCACGAGGCCGCCTGGAGCTGACCGCAGCCGTGATCTTCGTTGGAGCGACCCTCGCGATGGCCGTGATCTGTGGGGCGGTGATCGTCTCCGGATGGTTTGCCGGAGTGATCGAGGACCGTGCGGAGCGCGTGTTCTGGGCTGGTGCTGTCCTCGCCGCGGTCGCGGTGACGATCCTCGGGGTTGCGGCGATTCCGGCGGGGTCGGATGACGCCCGCGCTGTTCGCAGGGCGCGACTGCTCCTTCGAGTCGGACTCGTCGCCTTTCTCGTTGCGCCTGCGCTCTGTGTCGGTGCGCTCGTCGCCAATTTTTACCGGTTCTAGTGACCGCCGCGTTCGCGGTGGAGATGGCGGACGACCCCAGAACTCATAGCCGGTGCATAGCGATCGCATAGGGCGATGCGCTGGAGTTGCGACATGAATACCCACGAAGAAGACCTCGGACTCGTGCACGACGTACGCACGCTCGTCGACCGGCGGGCAGCCCTCGGGCTGTTCGGCGGGGTAGCGCTGACGGCGCTGCTGGCGGCCTGCGCTAGCCCATCGTCGCCCGCCGACACCGCCACCGCCGCCCTCACCGAGGTGCCCGACGAGACTGCTGGTCCCTACCCCGGCGACGGCTCCAACGGCGTGAACGTGCTCGATGACTCCGGCATTGTGCGCAGCGACATCCGGTCGAGCTTCGGTGCGTCCACGACCACCGCGGATGGCGTGCCGCTCACCGTGAAGCTGACGGTGCGTGACGCGGCCAGCGGCGACATCCTCTCGGGTGCGGCCGTCTACCTGTGGCATTGCGACCGCGACGGCGCCTACTCCCTCTACGGCAAGGGCCTCGAGAGCGAGAACTACCTGCGCGGCGTGCAGGAGGTCGACGCGAGCGGCACTGTCACGTTCACGACGATCTACCCCGGTGCGTACTCCGGGCGCTGGCCCCACATCCATTTCGAGGTCTACCAGGATGCCGCTACCGCGGTCGCGAGCGGACCGATCGTCAAGACGAGCCAGATCGCACTCCCCAAGGAGTCGTGTGCGCTCGCCTACGCGGAGCCAGGCTACGAGCAGAGCGTGCGCAACCTCGCGGGCTCGTCCCTTGCGAGCGACAACGTCTTCGGGGAGGACGGCGGCATCCACCAACTGGCCTCGATGGCGGGGTCGGTCGCGGAGGGGTTCACGGCGTCGCTGACGATCGGGGTGTGAATTAGGCTTCGGTGCAATGAGCGACTCCCCCGCCCGCACCCCGACCCAGTCCGCGATCTGGGCCGCCGCGCTGCGCCTGTTCAGCGAGAACGGCTACGCGGCGACATCGGTGCGCGACATCGGCGCGGCCGCGGGTGTGGATCCCTCGCTCGTCATCCGGCACTTCGGGTCGAAGGAGGCGCTCTTCCTCGCGACCATGCAGCTCGACCTGAGCGCCAACCCCCTCACCTCGACGCCGCTCGAGACTCTCGGCGCGACCTTCATCGACAGCGTGCTGACGACCGACGAGCACGTGCGCGGGGTCTTTCTCGCGCTGCTGCGGGCGAGCGGGTCGGACGGCATCAGCTCCCAGCTGCGCGAGGCCCACGAGCAGTCGTTCGTCGCGCCGCTGCGCGACCGCATGACCGGTCCGGATGCCGACCTCCGTGCGCGCCTCGCCGCGGCCCTCGTCGGCGGACTGCTCTACGCCCTCTGGGTCGCTGGCGATGAGGCCCTGCTCGCCACCGACCACGACGAGGTCGTGCGTCGGTACGGTGAGCTGCTGCAGAGCCTCATCACGCCATAGGAGCTACGCCGCTGACCAGCCGCCGTCCGACGGCAGGATCGCGCCCGAGATGTTGCTGCCGTCGTCACTGAGCAGGTAGCTGATCGACGAGGCGAGCTGCGATGCCTCCGCGACGGGTGGAATGAGCTGCATGTAGCCGCCGAGGCGCTCCTTGCCGAGCTCTGAGGCGAAGTTGCCCTCGATGTTCGTCATGACCGGGCCGGGTGCGACCGCGTTGAAGCGCACGCCGCTGAGCGTGTACATGAAGGCCGCACTCTTCGTGATTCCGACAACCGCGTGCTTGCTCGCCGTATAGGCGAGGCCGGCGGCCGACCCGCGCAGGCCTGCCTCCGATGTCACGTTGACGACGGAGCCGTAGCCGGCCTCGAGCATGAGGGGCAGCACGGCGCGGGTGAGCCGGAACATGCCGTCGACGTTGACAGCGAACACGCGCTCCCAGACGGCGTCACTCACCTCGTGCAGCGGCGTCATGTCGTCCATGACCCCGGCGACATTGGCCAGGCCATGGACGGAGCCGTTGGCGGCGGCGACGATGCGAGCGACATCCTCCTCCTTGGTGATGTCACCGACCACGGTGGTTACGCCGGCGAACTCCGCGGCGAGCTCGTCGAGCCGCGCGGCGGCGATGTCGACGGCGACGACCGTGCCGCCCTCACGCAGGATTCTGGATGCCGTGGCGCGGCCGATACCCGACCCCGCCCCGGTGACGATGACGGTCTTGCCGTCGAACCGACCGGCCGTGATGCGCTCGACCCACGCGCCGGGGGCCAGCGGCTCCTCGTCGTCGCTCTCGACGGGAGCCACCCCGCCGTTGGCCCTGAGCACCATGTCGTGAATGAGCTCCTGCGACATCATGCCCTTGCTCATGCTCGCGACGCGCTGCAGAGAGAACAGGCGAACCGGGGCGAGCACCTTCTCGTCCTGCCCGGCCTGGGCGAGCATGTCGCGAAACATGGGACCGCCGACGGGATGCGCGAGCCAGTCTCCGATGGAGCTCTTAGCGGTCAGCGGCTTGTCTTTCCTGGCCATGGTGGCACTCCCTTTTTTGGCGCCGTTCACTGCGTCGGGACAGCGCTTCTGACTCCAGTCTCCGCTTGCATCGACTTGGTGTCAACTTAGTTGACACCTATCAGCATGTAGGGTCCAATCATGAGAAGCTCTCATGCTCAGAACGCGCTGCGGCTGGTCGCTGCGTGGGCGCTGCTGCCAATCCCGCCGCTGGGCGTGGTTCGCTTCCTCACCACCGACCACGGGTCCGCCATTGCGTGGGGGTACTTCGACGGGTCGGCACTCGGCGGTGCCGTTGTCATTTTCGGCTTCGCCCTGACGATCTCCGCCGTGATAAATGCGACGGCCGTCTCGATGACGACGGCGCGCGACGGAGCACTGCCGCAGCCCACTGCCTATCTCGTCTGGCAGCTGATCACCCTCGCGCTCAGCGCTACTTGGCTTGCGTGCATGTTTGTCGGCGACTCGACCTTCGCCCTTCAGTTCTGGACTGCGACGCTCGTCCTGATTACCTCGATCGTGACCTGCGTCCATGCGATGAAAGAGTAGGACCGGCCCGGAGCGATCAACGACGCGTGCCACAATGCGGGAATGGATGCAGCACCGATCACGACGGACGCACCCGCGTTGACCGGGCGCCCCGTCGCCAGCCAGCGGTGGTCGAACCTCGCGTTTCTGCACTGGCGGGTCGACCCGGCCACGGTCGCGCCGCTGCTTCCCGCGGGCACCCGCCCCGACGTCTTCGACGGCTCTAGTTGGGTCGGCCTCATTCCCTTCGTGCTCGATCAGGCCACCGTCTTCGGCTCGCCGCCGGTGCCGTACTTCGGAAACTTCGTCGAGGTGAACGTGCGGCTCTACGCGGTCGACGAGCGCGGTCGCCGCGGGGTCGTCTTCGTCTCACTCGAGGCGTCGCGGCTGGCGGCGGTGCTTGCCGCTCGGGCAGCGTTCTCGCTTCCCTACCAGTGGTCGGCGACGAGCGTCGAGCAGGGGGACGGTCACTGGCGGTACCGCTCGCGGAGGCACGGTGCGCCGGGCCTCGGCTGCGACATCCAGGTGACGCCGTCCACGACCTCGGTCACTTCGCCGCTCTCGGAGTTTCTCACTGCACGCTGGGCGCTCTTCACGTCGCGGTTCGGAAGAACGGTCTTCCTGCCCAACGAGCACCCGCCGTGGCAGGTGTTCGAGGCGCAGCTGGACTCGCTCGACGACACGCTGCTGGCCGCGGCGGGCTTCGCCACTCTGGCACGTCGCGCCCCCGACTCGGTGCTCTGGTCCCCCGGCGTCACCACCCGCTTCGGTCGCCCGGCGTGAGGCGCTAGCCGCGCAGCGAGCGACCCGCGCGCTGCTCGAGCAGTTTCGCCGCGAGCAGCTCTCCATCCACGGCGCCGAAGCGGTCGAGGGCCTCGCGGTGCAGGCGGGTAACGAGCGTCGACAGCTCGAAGGGGATCCTGTTCTCCGCAGCGAGGGAGACGAGGATCTCGAGCTCCTCAACGACGCGATCGATGCCGAAGTCGTCGAGGTAGTCGCCGGCGAGCAGGGCGGGGAGGTGGTCGTCGATGAACGCACTGCCGCCGGCGCTCGTCGCCAGCGAGGTCGCAAGACGGTCGGGCGACACTCCGAGCGCCTGCCCGAGCAGCAGCGACTCCGACACCGCGACCACCTGGCCGAACCACAGCAGGTTGGCGAGCAGCTTGGCGACATAGCCGTCGCCGACGCCCTGGCCGACGTGGTCGATGGTGCCGAGCACCTCGAGCAGCGGCCGAACCCGCTCGACATTCGTGTCAGACCCGCCGACGAAGAACCGCAGCGACCGACTGGATGCCGCAGCCACCCCACCGCCCATCGGCGCCCCGACGATCGCGACGCCATTCGCTTGCGCCGCTTCGGCATGGCGGGGATCGTTGCTCGTTAAGTCGAGCACCAGAGCGTCGTGCGCGGAAGGGAGCGCGCAGGCGCCCGGCAGCACCGTCACCAGGATCTCGGCGTGCTCGATCACCGCTCGCTCAGTGGAGGAGGGACGAGTCACCGGGTCGAAGGCCAGCACGTCGTAGCCTGCGCTCTCGAGCGCCGTCAGGATGAGCGACCCCATGCGCCCGACACCCAGCAGCCCGATGCGAGGCAGCACCACTAGAAGTCCTGCAGGTTGCCGTGGATGCCGCCGCCGCTGTACTCCGTGCGCAGAATGCCACGTCGCCGCAGTATCGGCACCAGATCGTCGAGCATGCGGTGCACGGTCACCGGGTGCAGATCGCCCCAGAGCAGCACGCCGTCGTTGTCGGCCGCCTCGCCGAGGTGCTCGATGACGTCGGCAAACTCCTCTGCCGTGCCGACGAACCCGGAGCCATCGGACAAACGACCCAGCCGCGCCTGCTTCGCCAGCAGCGCCCGCAACGGGGTGGCGGCCGGGTCGTAGCCGCCGAGCAGCCGGGTGATACTGCCCTTCGACACGTGGTCGCCGAAGATCGACAGGTCGAGCGGCTTGTCGAGGTCCTGCGCGGTGAGGTCGGTCTCGAGGTCGCTCGACTGCTTCTCGGCGATGTGCAGCACCGCCGCGTCGTCGGGGTTGGCGGAGGCGGCGACGAGTCGATCCGCTTCGTCCGCGCTCGACACGATCACGGGTTGCACCGCGAAGAGGATCTTGATGTCAGAGGGCCGGCGGCCGCGAGCGATAGCCGCGTCATGGATGCGGGCGCGATACGCGCGAATCGAGTCGACATCCAGCGGCGCCAGCGCCAACTGCACATCGGAGTTCGCGCCCGCGAAGCCGAGCCCTCGGCCAGAGCCGCCCGGCGAGACGATCGCTGGCTCTCCCCCGGTGAACGGGATCGCGTTGAGTGGTCCGTCGAACCCGTAGTACTCGCCGCGGTGCTGCGTCGCGCGCAGCTTCGAGCCGTCGGCGTAGCGGTCGCCCGAGGCGTGCAGTGCGCCGTCGGGCCAGCTGCGCCACAGGTCGCGGATACCGCCGAGCCACTCCTCGGCGCGGTCGTAGGCCGCGTCGTGGCCGAGGGGCGGCTCCGTGCCGAAGTGGCGCGCACTGCCGACATCCGTCACCACATTGAGCCCGAGGCGGTGTCCGCTCAGGTGCTGCAGCGTTGCGAACTGGCGGGCCGCGGTGTACGGGAGGTACGCGGCTGGGTTGACGGTCGGGGCGATCCCGATGCTCTCGGTCGCTGCGAAGAGGTAGGGCGCGAGCAGCAACGGGTCGTGCTTCGGGCCGCCGAAGGCCTGTCGAACCCGGAGGTCGATCGTCGACGCGTTGCCGAGCGAGGGGGCGTCCTCGATGATGAGCAGGTCGAAGCCGGCCTGCTCGAGCTCGCGCACGGCCTGCTGGTAGAGCGCCGGCTCGGTCCAGCGGTAGTTCCAGTCGAGGTACGGGTGGCCCCAACCGTGCGGGCCGAAGCCTCGGGCGAGGAACCACCCGAAGTGCTGCTGCTTGCTCATGGCTCCAGCGTACGCACGGCGGCGAGGCCGCGATCGAGGTCACGGATGAGGTCGGCGAGGTTCTCGATGCCGATCGAGACCCGCAGCAGGCCAGGCCAGATTCCCTGCTGCGCGAGCTCCTCCTCCGTGCGAAGGGTGTGACTCGTCGACGCGGGGTGCAGGATGAGCGAGCGCACGTCGCCGAGATGCGTCATGTGGGTGAAGGTCTCGAGCGCGTTGATGAACTCGCGTGCGGCCGCGACCCCGCCGCGCAGGGTGAACGAGAACACCGAGCCCTGGCCGTCGGGGAGGTAGCGCTGAGCGAGCGCGTGATACGGATTCGACTCAAGCCCCGAGTAGTCGACCGAGTGCACCTCGTCCTGCTGCTCGAGCCAGCGGGCGACACCGAGCGCGTTCGCCGACTGGCGCTCCACCCGAAGGGAGAGCGTCTCGATGCCCTGGCTGATGAGGAAGGCGTTGAGCGGCGACGGAGTGGGGCCGAAGCGCAGGGCGACGACCTCGCGCACGTAGGCGATGCGGGCATCCCCGCCGCGCTTCTCGGCGAAGCTCGGTCGACCGAGGCGATCGCGCTCAACCAAGTGGGGGAACAGGATGCCGCTGCGCTCTGCATCGAACCGACCGCTGTCGACGATGACGCCGCCGAGCACCGCCCCGTGCCCGGCGAGGAACTTGCTCGCCGAGTGCACGACGATGTCGGCGCCGTGCTCGATGGGCCGCACGAGGTACGGGCTCGCGAAGGTGTTGTCGACGACGAGCGGGATGCCGTGGCGGCGAGCGACCTCGGCGATCGCCGCAATATCGAGGATCTCGTTCTTCGGGTTGGCGATCGACTCGGCGAACAGCGCGCGGGTGCTCGGGCGGATGAGCCGCTCCCACTCCGCGGGGTCATTCATGTCGTTGACGAAGTCGCTCTCGATGCCGAGGCGCCCGAGGTTGTCGAGCAGCAGCCCGCGCGTTCCCTCGTAGATGCTCGCGGCACTGACGACGTGCTGGCCGGCCTCGAGCAAGCCGAGCAGGGCAATCGCGACCGCTGCCTGGCCGCTGCCGACGAGCACCGCCTCTGTGCCGCCCTCGAGCGCGGCGATGCGCTGCTCGACAGCCTCGGTCGTCGGATTGGCGACGCGCGTGTACGAGTAGCCGTCGCTGTCGCCGCCGAAGAGCTCGGTGGCGTGGTCGAAGTCGTCGAGCACGAATCCGGCGGTGAGAAAGATGGGGGTCGCTCGGGGGGTGACGTGACCGGTGGCCTTGGTTCCGGCGTGTAGCTGGCGGGTGGCGAAGCCTTCCGTTGCCTCGACCTTCGGGGGCAGCAGAGTCATGGGTGCCCCTTTCGTTCGGCCGTGGGCTCTAGGGTGCCACGGTGCCAGCGAGGGCGTCGTTTTGCTAAGGAGTGTTACGAACGGGGGCGAACCGCGGCACCCTCACTCCATCCACCTCGACCATCTCGGTGAACATCGCGAGCGGCCGCACCCAGAGTCCGCCCTCGCCGTAGAGGGCGCGGTAGACGACAAGGTGCTCCTCGGTCTCGGAGTGGGTCGCGACATCCACGACCTCATAGAGATTGCCCTTGTAGTGGCGGTACGTGCCGGGGGTGACTGTCACAGGACCATTATCTCTGTGCAACTCAGGGGTTGCAGAGCAGGTCGAGTTAATGCAACTCTGTAGTTGCACTATTCAACCGAAGGGAACAGAATCATGAGCATGACAACCAACCAGCCGTCCGTCGTCGACGAGGCCGAGTTCACCGTGCGTCGCACGATCACCATCAACGCCTCCGCCGACAAGGTCTGGGCCGCGATCACCGAGCCAGAGCACCTCTCCCGGTGGTTTCCCGACCGGGCAGAGCTCCAGTCCGTCGAACTCGGCGCGCAGGGGTCGTTCACCTGGGACGACCACGGAACCTTCCCGATCGTCGTCGAGCAGGTAGACCCGCCGCACTCCATCTCGTACCGGTGGAACAACGAGTCGGGAGTTCCCGTCGACCCGAGTCGCTCGACGGTCTTCACCTTCACGCTCGAGCCACGGGACTCGGCAACGCAGCTCACGGTCGTCGAGTCGGGCTTCGACTCCCTCTCTGACCCCACGGCGGCAATGGAGAGCAACCGCGGCGGCTGGAACTTCGAGCTCGACGAGCTCGTCGCCTACCTCGAGAGCGGTTCATGACGTCGACGACCCTCGCGCCGATGTTCGCCGCTCTCGGCGACGAGACCCGGTGGAGCATCCTGGTGACACTCGGCGAGGGCGACGCATCGGCGTCCGCCCTCGCGGGGCGGCTGCCCGTCTCCCGCCAGGCCATCGCCAAGCACCTCGCCGTGCTGCAGGAGGTCGGCCTCGTCGAGCCGTTACGTGTCGGCCGCGAGATCCAGTACCGGGTGGTCGGCTCGCAGCTCGCGGCGACCGCTCGCGACCTCGACCGCATCGGCGCCCAGTGGGACCGCCGCCTCGCCGCCATCAAGCAGATCGCCGAGGGACTCTAGTCAGATCAGGCGGCCACCAGCCAAGTCAGCCGAGACCCGCCTCCCTCGACGAGGGAGGCGAGCTCGGCGTTGAAGACCGCGCCGTACGGGGCGGTGATGTGCGCCTGGAATGCCGCTTCGTCCCGGTACACCTCGTAGACGAACCAGTGCGCCGGATCTGCCTCGAGGGTGTACGGCTCGAAGGCGATATTGCCCGGCTCCTCTCGCACGAGCGCGGTGAGCCCCTCCACCAGTTCCGCTACACGCTGCTCCGCTCCGGGCAACGCGGTGAACTCAGCGTAGAGCGCCCGCGTCATGCCTTGGCCGCGCCCGTCATGATGGCGACGGCGTCGGTCATCGAGTGCGACTGCGGCGTGATGGTCGCAGCGCACTTTCCGAGACGCTGGATGTGGATGCGGTCGGCAACATCGAACACGTGCGGCATGTTGTGGCTGATGAGGATGACGGGCAGCCCACGGTCACGAAGGTCGCGAACCAGCTGCAACACCTGGTTCGACTCCCGAACACCGAGTGCCGCGGTCGGCTCGTCGAGCACCACGACCTTGGACCCGAATGCCGCCGCGCGCGCGACGGCGACCGCCTGGCGCTGACCGCCGGAGAGGTTCTCGACCGGCACGGTGACATCCTGCAGCGTCGAGATGCCGAGCTTCTTCAACTCCTCGGTCGCGCGAAGGCGCATGCCCTTGGTGTCGAGGATGCGCAGCACCGAGCCGAGCGGGCCGGGCAGGCGCTGCTCGCGTCCGAGGTAGAGGTTGCTCGCGACATCGAGCGCGGGGCTCACCGCGAGGTTCTGGTAGACCGTCTCGATGCCGTGGGTACGGGCATCCTGTGGTCGCTTGAAGCTGACCGGCTTGCCCTCGAGGAAGATCTCCCCCTCGTCAGCCACCTCCGCGCCGGTGAGGCACTTGATGAGCGTCGACTTGCCAGCGCCGTTGTCGCCGATGATCGCCAGAACCTCGCCAGGGTAGAGCTTGAGGCTCACGCCGTCGAGGCCGACGACGCGGCCGTAGGTCTTGACGAGTCGGCGCGCCTCGAGAATAGGCTCCACGGTCGGAGTCGGTCGCGCTGCGGGGGCGGTGGCGGTCATGAACGTACCTTTCGAATCCACTGGTCGACCGAGACGGCGACGATGATGAGCACGCCGACGGCGAGGGTCTGGTACAGCACGTCGAGCCCGGCGAGCGAGAGCCCGCTGCGGAAGACGCCGACGATAATGGCGCCGAGCAGGGTTCCCCACACGACACCGCGGCCGCCGAAGAGGCTCGTGCCGCCGATGACGACGGCCGTGATGGAGTCGAGGTTGAGGTCGACGCCGGCATTCGGGCTCGCCGCGTTGGTGCGGCCGATCTGGATCCATGCACCGACCGCGAGAATCGCACCGGCGGCGAGGTAGACGCTCATGAGCACCTTGTTGACGCTGATGCCGGCGAGGCGCGCGGCCTCCTTGTCGTCGCCGACCGCGTACACGTGGCGGCCCCAGGCGGTCTTGCCGAGGATGAAGGCGAGCAGCACGTAGAGCGCGAGCATCATGAGCACCCCGACGGTGATGCGCACGTCGCCGATGGCGATGGGGAGACCCGTCGCGGTGATGACGTCGGGCAGCTCCGCCCCGCGAACCGTTGCCCCCTTGGAGTACAGCAGGGTGAGGGCGACGAAGATGTTGAGCGTGCCCAGCGTGACGATGAACGGTGGGAGGCGCAGCCTCGTCACGAGGAATCCGTTGAGCGCTCCAGCCGCGAGGCCGGCGAGCAGGCCGATGAACAGCGAGAGAACGCCTGGCAGTCCGTTATTGGCGGCGGTCTGGGCGACGATCATCGACGCGAAGATCATGGCGGCCCCGACCGAGAGGTCGATGCCGGCCGTGAGGATGACGAGGGTCTGCGCGAGGGCCAGCGTGCCGACGACGGCCACCTGCTGGAGGATCAGCGACAGGTTGCCAGGGTAGAGGAAGCGGTCGTTGATGCTTCCGAAGATGATGATCGCGATGACGAGCACGATGGCCGGGCTGATCGCGGGGTAGCGGTGGAGCACGGATCGCACGCGGCTGAGCGGCGTGCGACGATCGAGAAACTCGCCCGCCAGGTCGAGCTGCCCTGTTGCGGGGGCTGCTTCTGGTTGTGGCTGGGCCATGGAACTCTCCTGAACTTCGTTGAACACGGATTGTGACGAGGGTGGCACTGTTGCTGTGCCAGCACCACCCTCGTCGGTACTACTCGGCGGCTATCAGCCCCAGCAGATGTCGGACGCTGCGGCGGTGTCGATCGACTCGACGCCGTCGGCCGGGGTGTCGGTCACGAGGGCGACTCCGGTGTTGAAGAAGTCGAGCCCGTCGGTCGTGCTCGGCTTCGCGCCGCCCTTGGCGAGCTTCGCGATCGCCTCGACGCCCAGCTGGGCCATCTTGACCGGGTACTGCTGGCTCGTGGCGCCGATGATGCCGTCCTTCACCTGACCGACGCCGGCGCAGCCGCCGTCGACCGAGACGATGAGCACGCCGTCAGCCTTGCCCGCTGCCTGGAGCGCCTGGTAGGCGCCGTAGGCGGCTGGCTCGTTGATCGTGTAGACGACGTTGATGTCGGGGTTCTTCGACAGCAGCGTCTCCATGGCAGCAAGGCCGCCATCCTCAGCGCCGTTGGTCGCCTCGTTGCCGACGATCTCGTAATCGCCGCCCGAGTAACTACCCGTCGCGTCCTCGTCGCCGTTGACGGCCGGGTCGCCCACGTCGACGCCGAGTCCGGTGAGGAAGCCCTGGTCGCGGTTGTAGTCAACCGAGACCACCTTGTCGTCGAACAGGTCGAGCAGGGCGATAGTCGCCTTCTCGCCGTCGAGCTGGGCGGCAGTCCACTCACCGATGAGCTCACCGGCCAGGAAGTTGTCGGTCGCGAACGTGATGTCGACGGTGTCGGCCGGGTCGGGCGGAGTGTCGAGCGCGATGACGTACAGACCGGCCTCGCGCGCCTTGTTCAGCGCGTCGTTGACACCAGGTCCGTTCGGGGTGATGAGGATGCCGGCGTCACCACGGGCGATCGCGTCTTCGATGGCCTTGATCTGAGTGTCCTCGTCGCCATCCTCCTTGCCCGCGGCAAGAGTGAGGCTCACGCCGGAGTCTTCCGCGGCGGTCTTGGCGCCCTCCTGCATGGCGACGAAGAAGGGGTTGGAGTTGGTCTTGACGATGAGCGCGACGCCGACGGTGTCGTCACCGTCGCCCCCGCCGGTCGTTCCAGAGCAGCCCGCGAGGCCGAGTGAGGCGGTCGCGAGAACTGCGCCGACGACGAGCATGCGGCGCACGGTGCCTGTGGTGCGATTCAGCATTGAATCTCCTTGGTGGTGGATGAATGACACCGCCGTTGACAACGGTGTCATAGTTAGGTCTAGACCATCCACGTCGGTATAGTCAAGTCGAAATGGCTTCCTGATCGAAAGAGTGACAACGGTGTCGACACAGCCGCGGGTTCCCCCCACCACCACAGCACGAGCGACGATGCGTGACGTCGCCGCGCTCGCCGGCGTCGGGCTCAAGACCGTCTCGCGGGTCATCAACGAAGAGCCCAACGTGTCGGCCGCGACGATCGCCCGCGTGCTCTCTGCCGCCGAGCGGCTGGAATACCGGCCGGATGTCAACGCAGGCAACCTGCGCCGCACCGGTCGCAAGACCCGCACCCTCGGGCTCGTCGTCGGCAGTGTCGCGAACCCGTTCTCCGGCGCGGTCAACCGTGGCGTCGAGGACGTCGCCGCTGCCCACGGCACCGCAGTCTTCGCCTCGAGCCTCGACGACGACGCCTCCCGAGAGGCAGACATCGTCTCCGAGATGCTGCGCCGCCGCGTCGACGGTCTGATCCTCACCACCGTTCGCAAGAACCAGAGCTACCTCGTGCCTGAGCAGCGCCGCGGCACCGTGCTGGTCTTCGTCGACCGTCAGCCGACCGGCATCGACGCCGACACCGTGGTCACGAACAACGCCGAGGCCGCGGGACTCGCGACACGTCACCTGCAGGAGCACGGCCACCGCGACATCGCCTACCTCGGCGACCGCGCCGAGCTGTGGACTGCCCGCGAGCGGCACCGCGGGTTCAGCGAGGCCATGCAGGCAGCGGGACTCAGTGGCGACCTCCCGGCCATCGACGACCTGCACGACGAGGCGGGCGCCTACGAGGCGACGCTGCGACTGCTGCGCGGCGATCGACGCCCGACCGCGATCTTCACCAGCCAGAACCTCGTCACCATCGGCGCCATCCGGGCGCTTCGCGAGCTCGGCCTGCACCGCGAGATCGCGCTAGTTGGCTTCGACGATATCCCGCTCGGCGACATGATCGAGCCGGGCGTGACCTGCGTCGCACAAGACCCGTACGCGATCGGCAGCCTCGCGGCCGAGCGCGTCTTCGCCCGACTCGACGGCGACCACAGCGACTCGCAGGTCTTCGTCGTGCCGAGCACCCTCGTCGTGCGCGGCTCTGGGGAGATCCGGCCCTCATGAACGTCGTGGTGGTCGGCGATGCGCTCGTCGACGAGATGCGCGATGCTTCCGGGTCGGTCGACGCACCGGGTGGCTCCGCACTCAACGTCGCCGTCGGCCTCGCCGTGCTCGGGGTGCCCTCGACCCTCGTCGCCATGTTCGGAGAGGATGCCGACGGCCGGCTGCTCGCCCGACACCTCGCCGAGTACGGCGTCGCATCCATCGCGTCCCCCGCCCCGCTGGGAACGGGCCGCGCCGTCTCCGACCGCACCGACGGCGAACCGCGCTACTCGTTCACCGCCGCGCAGGTGCAGCGGAAGATCGACTTCGCGCTCGTCGCCGAGGTGCTCGCCTCCGCTGACGTCGTGGCGGTGAGCGGCTTCCCCTTCGACGACGCGGGGCAGGTCGAGCAACTGCAAGCCGCCGTCGTCGGCAAGCGACTACTCATCGACCCGAACCCGCGCCCCGGGCTGCTCGTCGACCGGGCGGCGTTCGTGCGTGGCCTCGAGGAGCTCTGCTCGGGTGTCACCTTGGTGAAGGTCGGCGATGACGATGCCCAATTGCTGTGGGGCGAGCCGCTGCCCGTGGTCGCCAGGCGGCTGCTCGACGCCGGTGCGGCCGCCGTGCTCGCCACCGCCGGCGAGCGTGGCGCGAGCGTCTACACCCGCGACGGCGTGACGCATCAGCCGATCGTCACGGGCTCCGCGCCGATCATCGACACCATGGGCGCGGGTGACGCCACGTTTGCCGCCGTTATCGCGCAGTCCCTGACCGATCATGACTGGAGCGAGACCCTCGGCGCAGCGATGGCGATCGCTGCAGAGACGATCCGTTATCCCGGCGGTATGCTGCGGCTGCCCGCTACGACCACCTAGGGCTGTTTCGCGTGTGCCCTCAAGGGGGGTTCGTCACGAAGATGACAACGGTGTCAATTGTCACTAGTGTTTGGGCTCCCAAGCAACGGCGCTGCGGCGCCCCAACGAATGGTCGACCCATGCAACGACGCCTCGGCCCCGCCATCCTCATCATCTCCCTCGCACTCGGCACGACCGCGTGTGCTTCCACCGAGACCACAGGGGCCACTCTCGCTGACACCAAGTCGCCGGTTCAGCTGCTGCGCAACGAATCGATCCTGCGTCTGCCGAGCGCCGATGTCGGCGCCGTGGTCAGCACCGACGAGTCAGTCGGCTGCGACGGGGACGAGTCGGTGCGCCAGTGGAACTCGGCGGCGACCATCACCCTCTCGACCACCGCCAGCCAGGACCCGGATGCCGCGATAGCCACCCTCGCCTCCTCCTTCGAGGAGGACGGCTGGGTCGTCTCCCCCGGAAACGAGCGAGAGGATGACGAGCAGGCCGTGCTGACGAGCGGCACCTCTGCCGCGGAGATCCGCCTCATTGCCCATGCAGGATCCCCCGCCACCGTCACAATCGAGGCGGCCGGGCCGTGCGTGCAGACGGACGGGCCCGACTCGGAGGAGGTGCGCACGCTCGACGTTGCCGAGTGATTCGGTGCCCCTGGAGGGACTCGAACCCGATATCCGCCTTTTTGGTGATGCGGCGGAGGGTCAGAAACCCCGTGTTTTATTGGGATTTCTGACCCCACTAGATCACTGTGATCAGGCTGTTTCATTTCAGTTGCAGTCAAAAAGCAGTCAAAAATGGATCCGGCTAAGTGTTAGTAGCGAATTACAGTATTTAGACTTAGGCTGCTAAGTGTAAATAACGACTCGTGGCGATATCACGTAGGAGGCGAGCCCCGACATGTCCAATGATAAATCGGGCGGGCCTGACTCGCTCAAATGGCCTGCGCTCGAGAGCGAACAGTATCCGTGGGTTTCACGGTTCAACAGCGACGACCTCACCCGCGCGCAGCGTGATCGAGTTCGTCAGCCGTACCCGTCGGCCATCGTGCCGCAGATCGCAGATCTTTCCATCGATCTTCCTGGCGACCTCGCTACGGAGATTGACGAAGCGACCCAGCTCCTCACGCGGTTCGACGCGGAGGTCGGGCCCGGCGGGCTCCCGTTCGCCTCTATCTTACTCCGAACCGAGTCAGCCTCTTCGTCTGAGATCGAGAACCTGACTAGTGGGGCGCGGGCAATTGCCGAGGCGGAGCTTGGAGAAAGAGAGACCGGCAACGCCGCGCAGATCGTTCGCAACGTCCGGACGATGGAAGCAGCGCTGAACCTCGCCGACAAGATTGACGGCGAGAGCATCATCGCAATGCAAACCGCACTGCTCGGAACGTTCGCGCCCAAACTCACGGGCGGGTGGCGCGATGAGCAGGTGTGGATCGGCGGCAGTTCCCTCAGCCCCCACCTGGCCGACTTCGTCCCTCCGCACCAAGATCGCGTGCCCACTGCCATGGATGACTTGGTCTCCTTCGTTCGGCGAACGGACATACCCGTGCTGGCCCAGGTCGCGATTGCCCATGCGCAGTTCGAGACCATTCACCCATTCCCCGATGGCAACGGCAGGACCGGTCGCGCGATCGTTCAGGCGATGCTTCGCCACGGACAGGTCACAACGAACATCGCTGTGCCCGTCTCGGCAGGGCTCCTCCACGACGTCAAGGACTATTACAACGCCCTAACTGCGTATCGGTGTGGAGAACTCCGGCCCATCATCACAGCCTTTACCCGCGCGGCCGGGTACGCGGTGATCAACGGCCGGCAACTCGTTCGCGACATCGGAGCCATCGAGGCCAATTGGGAAAACAAGATGAGGGGCCTACGCTCCGATGCGGCCGCGCGTCGTGTCAGCGCTTTGGCGGTCGCCCATCCTGTATTGAACTTTGACGTTGTCGTTCGGGAACTCCGCGTGGCGCCACCGACCGCTTTCCGCGCGCTGGACGCGCTCGTCGAGCGAGGCATCCTTACGGCAGCAAACTCAAAACGCCGCAACCGGATTTGGCTCGCCGAGCCAGTCCTACACGCCTTGGACGATTTTGCTGCGCGCGCCGGACGGCGCCAGCTAGTCAGATAGCTTGATCGTCCAGGCGGCGCGCGGCGGCTATTTGACGTTCGCCCACCATATTGGTCGGGCACGGTTGTGGCACTCTCGCGGGCGTTACGCGAAAGAAGCTAATCGTCGATTGCCGGTTTGTCCGCCTTAGCGCAGAACATGTGCACCCCCACCCGGGGCGCATCGGGGGGCCCCTGCGTGAACGCGATACCTACATGAGACTCA
>Ga0307514_10002954_pt1 | contig 16892 bp, 15 predicted proteins | sample 16_EM_MG_FD_203088 | JGI IMG/M metagenome (GOLD analysis project Ga0307514, IMG submission 203088) | Populus trichocarpa ectomycorrhiza microbial communities from riparian zone in the Pacific Northwest, United States - 16_EM | ecosystem: Host-associated > Plants > Roots > Unclassified | place...
GCGTATCACTTTCAAAGCCGCATCACACCCCACCAAATGTAGAGGAGGGGTAAAACAAAGTCACCTCACGATCAGTTTTCTTCACAAACTAGGATAATATCTACTGAAAATCGTTAGCAGAGAAAGCTTCTTTTGTCATCACTGCGATCAACTTTTAATACTCTTCATCAGGTGCTACTACGATCGGCCTTATCGTATACTACGTCATTGCGGCATTGTGCAGGTTATGTCTATGCTCGAGCCTCAAGCAGTGGATAACATCAGCTTAATACAATGAATAGGTAAGTTTCCTAGCTGACTGTATGCCCGCTCAATGATCATTGAGAACTTGATAGGCTGGTAGGATGTTTTCTTCAGTAATGATCCTTGACCGGTAGGTGGATCCTGAGGAGACAATGAGGTTAACACAAGGAGCTGAAAAGGAAGCAATCACTGTTGCTGCTCGACTAACAGGCCTCATATTGAATGAAGTAGTAGCTTGTACACACACATTGTGAGTATAAAATGCCTAGTCGTGCTAACCTTCCAACTGGATATAGTTCTTGTTAGGTTCCTGAAGATATCATGTCGTATCCCTTCTATGACCTTTACAGTTATGAACTGAACAAAGGTGAGCTTCTATCCAAGATCCTACTATACGAATTGGAGCATATAACAAAGAAAGGCGGGAAGTGTGTGACTATGATTTCTTTTTCTCAGCCGGGTTTCATGGGATCAAAGGCGAAGCGAAACACCACAGTTGGTGACAATGAAGATGGATATAAGTGGCCTTCATTCCGCCGAAGGTCACTGCTACCTTCAATATTCTCAACAATACTCTGCTTCATTTGAAATCACCAATTGAATTGATTATTTGATTACTACCATCTTTTGTTCACATACGATGTCGACGAATGGATCTCCGCTGAAGACAACCAATATGGCTCCAACCAGTGGGCTGTTTGGCTCACAACAACGCCCAGAAGACAATGTGGGAGCGTAAGATAATCATGCTGGAAATACACCGAGCAAAGACACTCAATTCGGGGAATCCGCGAATCAATTTCATCCACCACCACCACCACCACCACCACCACCACCACCACCACCAGGGTATAGTTACCTGCCTTCGCAGCCACCATTTCCAGTCGCTCCCCAGTTCTACCACCAGGCTCCATTCAACATGACACCAAGCTTACAACCAAGCTCTGGTGCGACCAAAGGATATCAGAGTTATGGGCCATCGTGGCAAGCATTTGATTTCCCCCAAGGAGGATATGGTGGACCTCAAATGTTCCCCCCTCAGCAATTCGCAGGACATGGGCCGTCATCTCCAGGCGCACCTCGAGTGCCTCCAGCACCGCCTGGAAACAATCCAGTCATTCGGCCGACCTCTTCCGCTTCCACTGCTCCAGGACAACTTCCCGGCGCTCCTGGAAGACCCCCCATTAGCCTCCCAACGAAACGATTTCAGGCAGCCGCGGAACCGCGCCGGACAGATGTTGCCGGGATTGCCGATTTGCCCCCATTGCCAGAGATTTCCTATGACCAATACGATGCAGAGAATGAGAGCGACGATTCTTCGGACTTGGGCGGGGCCGAAGGCAAAGCCCCAATTAGCTTGAAGCAAACGGAATTCTCCTTGAAGCAATTTGCCAAAAGGATGGGGCAGCCCAACTTTAGTGCATTTAACAAGTGGAAGAAAGTATGGGTGGCTGGGTTTCTTGAGAAGAAGCATCGGTCCATTATCCGGGGACAGAACCGTCTGAAACAGCTGCGAAATGGACCCCTGCTCTGGGAGACGGCGGTTGCAGATTTGTTGGAAACTTTCGAGACCTGGCTGCCTTTGGAAAATTTCGATAATGCCGAATGGCGACAATGATCAGACATCCAGCATGCAACTCCAAGCTTCGTACACAGATGTGAGGCACTGGGAGGAGCTGATTGATTTCATCGAACAAAATTGTAGCCTGAAAGAACCATACAGTCTGACTGCGATATACAAATGCAACTTGACGCAGGAAGAATTGGACGAAGAGTATATGGGATTATACGCACCGGGGCAAACGATGAATGACCATCTATCTGGTCAGATTTCATACAACAGTTCCCTTTCAAATGCCTTCAAGTTGAAACTGGGACACGATGTGAAACTTTTTTTGGTAGAAACGAAGGTAGCGACAGGGAAGGATATTGCAGAGCATGTAATTAGGCCAGTGAAGGTAATCCCCGCTAGCCTTGTTCCGGTTAGTTATGCCCACTGCTAATCTGTATACTTAGACTTTGGAGGGAGCCGATGAAAATGAAAGAGTGGTGGATGAGGAGGCAGGTGGGAAAGAGACTGATAGTAGTAATAATGTAAGTTCTGATTGAGTGAATAGAATTGATTATATTCCACATACTTGTTGGGTCAAAATGCTTGTCTGTGAAATATCTAACATCGCGGTGAATTTCAGGAGCGCCGGAGTATGAGCCCATCAGCCCAACTTACCTCGGAGCAACTGAAAGAGATCATTGACAACGAAATGAAGACCGACCAAGGTGCAAGAGAGGTTCAGGAGCAAGTGGAGGATGGCGAGGAGGACCTCGATCCAGAAAATACCAGTTCAGTACTAAATACTGTTCTCAATACAATCAACCACGAATTTGAACACAAGTGTCTTGATGAGGCGGTCAGGCTGCTGAATGCTCATCCGATTCGTCAATCAACAGATGACCGAGTTCCAGGCCACAAGTATTCAATTCCAGGCCTGCCCGGAACGAAGTTTCTGGCACACCAGGTTTGGGCCATCTGGTTCATCGTGAGGAGGTGGGTTTGGGATGCTGATATGCCAGGAGCACTGGTGGCGGATGAAATGGGTCTTGGAAAGACTTTCACCTCGGTGGCCGCAGCAATAATTTGCAAACTGCTGACTGAGAAGGTTGTAATGGGGTTACCGCTGTCGATTTTGTGGGGGAATACCCTTCCAGAGTGGGTGGATATGGTACAGAACGACTTTCCCGGGATAATCGGTGAAGAACGGGAATGGTGTCCACTGCGGAGACAAAATTCAGTACCCCGCCGCCTCATAGACATCCAGAAAACTCCACCGCAGGGGCATCCTGCGCTAACATCCGCCCTTGAACCAATCCTGGTGGTGACAATGCCCAGAGTTGCAGAGACGTTCAAGAGTGTGATCGACGAGATGACATTTGCAACAGATTTCAAACTGATTAACTTGTTGCACGCGGAAAATGTGAATCTCACCCACGAGGATCTCAACACCAGTCTTGACAAGCCAGAAAACCGATGGAATATCCACCTTGTGTCGTATGATACCTTAACATCCAGAGCGAAACCATCAAGCAATGGCCAACTCTCCTACTGTTCATGGAGTTTTGGGATATTTGATGAGTCTCATCGGTACAAGACGAAAAATAGTGTGGGCTGGTGAATTGCGATGAATGCGAGAATTGGATTCAAACTTCAAGTCACTGCAACGCCGGGATTCCATTCACTCTATGACTGGTGTTTTCAGACAATGTGGCTGTTTTCAGGTGCACATGAAGATCCAGAGGATGAGACTGTGATGGAAATGCATGGCGCCGATGCACTGTATTCCGCTGTGAAGAGTTTGATGCATGCTATCTGGACTGAAGACCAGGACGCTCAACAGGATGTGGCACACCGGATGATCCAAATTGCAAAGCCCTGGACGATCAGGAGGTGGTCCGAATCGAAACTTGCGAATAGGAAACCACTGGTTCGGATACCGAAGGAGAATGGACACCTTGTTGATCTCGAATGGACTGAAGAAGAGCAAGCAAAACTGAAGACCCTTGTAGAAAGATACACTTCACGGGGTGCTTCAGGAGCGTGGAGGGTTCATCGATGGCGGCTGGCATGCTTCTCATTGGTATTGGGAGACACCGAGGATTGGAATGACGTTTCTGGACAATGGTACAATGATTGGCCACTCGACACTTGGGTGGATTCTCTGATTTTCCGATGGCTGAGAGACACATTTCTGCCAATGCTTGTCAACAAACCAGCGGAGTATCCCGAGCCTGACGAAGACGAAGCATCAAATGAGGCGCTCCTGCACGAGCCTGAAAGCAATCAAAGCGCCTTGCCTCGTGCACCTCCTCCTCCTCAAAAGGCGGTGCTATTCTGTCTGCTGGCAGGCCAAGTGCGTCATTTGAAGTGGTGGCTCTCAAAGTTTTTTGCAGATCATTTGGATATATTTTACATGTATGCGGAAATGGGCAATGATGAGCGCACAGAAATGCAGCCCAAATTCCAAGATTCGCCCAATCCCTCTGTGTTCGTAACTACACCCAAAGTGGGTGGGACAGGCCTCAATCTCACAGCTGCAAACCATGCGGTAATAACTCAGATGTTCTGGGTATTGAATGAGCAGCGCCAGGCATTTTCACGGGTTGTCCGACTTGGGCAAAACAGAGTTCCACACACCTGGCTGTTGAACACTGGACCAAGTGGTTATGATAACAGAGCGAGTGATCTCCACCAGCTCTCAGGAGTGGCTCAAATGAAAGTCCTGCATAGCCTGATGAGCCGACCGAACATCACGACTTTGATGATATACCGGATGCTGGAGTGTCGCGAAGACCATACAAAGCAGCTTACGGAGCAAGGAGATGTCGTGCTGTCAGATGGTGAAGATGAACGATAATTATCTGGGCAGTGTAATCAAGGTGCGCCTCTTTAAACATTCTACAAACACAATCTCCCCAACTGATGAGAAATAGGCAAATGGTATGGAGAATAAGACGCTCGAGGGGAGTATTGGGTAGGGCTCGATTCCATTTCGTCTTCGTTGATTATAATGATAAATATGAGATGAAGTCAATGATCAACAGATATCTGGGAAACTGTAACATAGCCTCATCTAATATGTGATGAAAAGCAGGTGCGCCGGATTAATGGTCGACTAGGTCAATTTCTGCGATACCGTACTTTTCTCTTAGTGTCAATTTGACGAAGCTGCTGTCACATATCATTTTCATCGTATATTGTCCGTGTGGAATTGTGACACCGAACTCAGCGAACAGGACTCCAGTTATCAGGTGCGCCTGAACCTCCATGTGTGATTCAAATAATTTGTTTCTTGTCTACTGCAAGCGCACCGGACACTTGAATTGCGAAAGCATTTGGGATATTCACTGAATCTATACTGCTGAATAATTTACAGTCAATTGCACATGAGAATCGCTATCAACTTCTCGACTCTCCTGAGCCAGAGCCATCACAGTATATCTCTAATCATCTACGGATAGAGAGACGATCTAAGCCATATCGAGTTGATGTATTGTATCCTAAGACACTGCTCACGTATTCCAGGCTTACCCGAAGAATTCAGCCGAGTATTTCCTCGCTCAGTAATGAAATTGAGGCCCACCTCAGGTTCACTACCCTGTCGAGTGTGATTGTCTCAGATTTGACACCGCACGCATATTCTATTCAACGGCTGATTTCGACATGCAGGCAGTCATAATTCACGTATGATCCCACTTCAGGCACGCCTCTGAACCGTGAATTCCCGCTTTGCATTACCTTTGAATCTGTGGCTGCAAGCACACAGAGTGTCATCTGTCAGACACTAAACTTTTAGATGCAGGCGCGGCTCATCCCGCTCGAACCCAGCTGAATATCTGAATCTATGCTTGATCGGTATGTGAAGGCCACCGCTTAAATGCCAGAACTGTCATGCTCCGTGTCAACCAATCGATTAGAGGAAGGTGTCCACTACACGCTTATCGTAGATGCACTGCTCTGGGCGATAAGTTTCCACACTTAACTGGATTTTGACTAAGAAGTGTGTTCGGACCTTACATTTCCAAGATCCTAAAATAGCTTCTGTCGTTCAGGCTCCATAATCGAGCTGCAGCTTGAGAGAGTGTACCTCAAAAGACAGCTTCTGCTCAGCGATTCTGCAGATGGCCGGCAACTCCCACTCCCTTGTATTCCACACTTCCTCGAATAGGCTTAAATTCACAACTCTTCTAATGCAGACTTAGCTACATTTTGACTAACTTGTATGTTTCGGCCTCCAAAACCCGTATCTTAAAATAGATTGTGTGAACCGATTTCCATCAAGAGAGCTCGAAGAGATAGAATCTGAATGGCAGTCTCTGCTCAGCGGCTCGGTCAGTGACCGGCAAGCTCCCGCCCACCTCATATCTTGAACGCCTGAAGTTCGTGACAAATCATGGACAGACGATATCTGATTTCCGCCAACGTCCAATCCCAAGAGTGCATGAAGAAGAAATCGTGATGAAAGCTCGAGTTAAGAAAAGTCAGTTTCTGAGAGTACAAGTAACTGTCAAAGTAAGGCGAGCCTGCAATCGCAGACATTAGATTGTATCCTGCATGCCAATTCAATGCTAGCTGCACCTCAATCGGCCGGAACTGCATGCTGTTATTCGTCTTTCCGCTGTCAGATGACGCCTCATGATGCATTCATATTGTTCTTATGCACTGCTTTGAACGCCAATATTTATGTTAAATTAACATTGTAGCATTGAGACTCATAATGAGTTTGTGATTAAATGATGCGGTGTTTACAAGATAGTATGCGCAACATCATAATGTGAGTGACTATTTATGACCCATTCGCTAGCAATCTTGGCATTGACGAGAACTGGAATCAATTAGATTACCCCTGAGTCTTCATCACACCTTTACTGTTCTTTCTCTATGTTGAATCTCTCCTTTGAAAACCCAAATTCTCCGTCCTCTCTTACACTGACTGCATACATATTGTGACTTCAGCAGACTCGGACCGCTGAAAGTGAAGTTCTGCACCTGATATTGTCTAATCGACCGCTAACTTTGCTGCAGAATCCTAACACATGAGAATATCATCAAAATAGGGTGTCTATCCGACTGGTATACCGCATTCGGAGATTCATATTTATCCACTATCAGCAACAAACTCGGTTTGAACCCATGTAACTTCAACTGCTGCCACTCACGAAGGTCCCAACTCTATCCTCCGTCCAAATTCTGCAAGATTCTTCAACACACCAACAATTCTGTGCCACGCAGTCACCACTCATATGCTCGAACTAGAGGCATAATGAACTACCTTCGGTGGAGTTATATGCAGGGGCGATCATGATCAACCCATTTCTCAGGATTCCACCTATGTCCGGCCCTGAGAGTGAGTTAGTGATACAACCATGTTAATGTCTCGAGTTCTTCAGGTGCATCTGGTTCAAATTCTAGGTATTTTGGCTTAATCCAACCTCCTATTCTTGCATCAATAGCGTATTTGGATACGAATGCTAACATTCGGGAATGGGGGCATGAAGAATCCATCTAATCCGGTGCACCTGACGCTTCATAAATGTCAACACTGATCTAGCTTCGACAATATATATATATATGAACCGCAGACACTGTCTTCCGGACTCATTCCAGGCATGCCTTGAATTGCATCCTCCTCGGCCGCACGTCACTGTTTCCAGGCACGCCTCGAATTGCATCCTCCTCGACCGCGTGTTACTTTGTTGCCCTATTTTCTCGTTATTGTATTAAACTTCCTACTGTATTTACTCTTATATGCTTCTGTCTACATTCCGCAACTTCACTTCATCAACATGGAACCTACGGCCAGCCAGGTGAGGAATCACTATTCACAGAAGAATCAAGAAGCACACCTTGAGCGAGCACTTGCACGTGCATTGCAGAAGACAGCCAATCTTCATTGCCAATCAAATGTTTGAACTCCAACCTTCGTGTATAGTGTTAGAGATAGCTAATGTCCGCGCTATAATTCATATGAAGCAGGATGATGACGATACTGATCGGGAGGAGATCAGCGATGACGAAAGTGAAGTCCTTGGAGAGTCAACCTTGTCATCTGATATCGAAGAAGACGATTTGGATAACCAGCAAGAGGTCCTACATCTAGACCAGGCGCGCCGTGATAAGATAATACGAACTACACGGGTTCCACAGCCAAAGAAACTGAACCATGCCGATACTATCATTGCCCGCACTTCACTTCCAAATCTGCGACATCCAGCCGGGGCCATGGCACCACCATTGCTCAAACCCCAAAAGTCAACCGTCAACATATTATGCGAGTCTGAGATTGTACCCGCCCAGGCGCTCCCGCTTCCCAAGGCTGGTGGAGATCATAGTGTTCCTCAACCAAAGGCCGGTGGAGATCACAACGTTCCTCAACACCAAAAGGCTACCTTTGAGGTAGCGAAACGGTTCATGGAGGCAATTGTATTCACAAAGACTCCCTGGCCAATCATTTCCGATGAGAAGTACACGATGGTTGATGAAGCTTGGCAACTAGCCATTGAAGCCCAGGATCGACAGCGGGCATTAGCAGGTGCTCCTGTAGGTGCACCATCTGTGTGTCAATTGCCCGGTGGTCCATCTCTTAAAATCGATCCACAAACCCGAGAAGCCGTAAGTGTTTACTCTGTTTTCTGCTCCTCGATTGGACTTGTGATGATACTAATCCCCAAAGATATACATAGTTAAAACTAAAGATTAGTACCATTCGAGGGCGTTTGGCAGATGGAGCTCGTCGAACTATTGTCCGAAGTTACCGGTTGGATTTAGGATCTGAGACTGCGCTTCGAATCCAGGTTAAGGAGCTCCTGTTTGATGATGCTTATCTCTCGAAGGTCATCGAAGATAAGAAGTCCTGGTTCACGAGGATGGAAGTGCTTGACTTAATCTACCACCAATTTTTCTTCACCGCCAATAGCTTGGGGCGACAGCCGACCACATCGCAGTTCTTTCAACCGCTCGCACCGCAGACGTTAGCCCTTGTGGCCGCAGCTATTCATTGTGCACTATTTGAGTATGCCACTGGAAAGAAGGTTACAGTTATGTTTTCTCAAGATGAATATCGAGGTAAATTTTGCCCTTCCACGGTGATGAATTGTATTACTGCAGAAGCCACTGCATTCATCAATTACACTTGGTGGGGCTGCTTCATACCCCCCCCTATGGTTCTCCTCCGCTATAATAGGCGCTCCTCAATCCCCATCGGCGCTCCTCAGTCCGGATTGGCGCTTCGATATTTCATTCAGCGCTCCATACTGCATTTCTGTCGGCGCTCCTCCTCTAGAATGGGCGCTCCTCGACCTCGATCAGGAGCGCCTCTATTTCATTCCACACTCTTTCCCTCCCTCCCTTTCGGCGATGCTCAGCATAGATGGGCTGCTCCGCTGGATAGGCGCTCCTTGGCCTGGATTTGCGCCACCCAATTTCATTCCGCACTCCTTCATCACCATCATCACTCCCCTTGCCCACCCTGCACTCCACATCAGGCACTCCTTTCCTGGTGGCGCACCTCTTTTCCCCACGAATTCATCATATTGCCTTTCAAACTCCATTTTGATTCTCCGCGAGCTAACCTCTCAATTCCAACACTTTAGATATCACAAATCGAGCCAAACGACATTGGAATTCAATTTCGCCCACTTGCCAGACCCGAATCATTCAGAATTACAAGGAGCGCCTCCAGCTTCTTTGCGCCGTTAATGAATTGTGTGTTCCTGCATTTGTCAGCCCTGATGAGATGGGAGATTTAGTGGATGACATTGAGACTATGTTCGATTGATATCATTCGATCACTTAGCCGGGTTATTGTTTCTGGTTTACGTACTTTCGTTTTTGAATCACTCGTCATTTTCTTTGGTTCTCCTTGATGTAGCGATGCAAACAGTAGAATGTTGAATGAGATGCTGGGTACTATAGTATGATTTAGAAGTTGATAATGAACAATAATCTATGCATCATACGTGGAGGGTAGTCTTATTGCACGTGTACATCCGGGGAATCTCAGATAATGCCTGCAGTCCTTTGAATGAATATCCCTAAGAACCCAGGCATATCTCAGAGTTAGTATTGGATTCCCGCATTGGTTGGGCGACAGTCCCAGGTGCTCCCAAACTTATCACAACCGCTCCCATGGTGCTCCCGTACCAGTCATCAGAGATCCCAGTTACTCCGAAGGCCGGCCGGAATGCCCTCCTAAGGTCTGATTCTCTCCTGAAATTGACGCTTCTAAGTTTACACTCCGCCTCCTCTCAGACACTCCTGGAGGCTCCCAGTGACGAAAATACATTTTGCTGATGTGCTGAATGAAATATCGAAGCACCAATCCAGACTGAGGAGGGCCGGGGGGATTGAGAAGCGCCGACGTGGATTGAGGAGCGCCGATGGGGATTGAGGATCACCGATGGGGATTGAGGAGCGCCGATGGGGATTGAGGAGCCCCTATTATAGCGGACGAGCACCATTGGGGGGGGGGGGGGGGTATTAAACAGCCCCACCATAGGCAATTTGAATTTGATGAGTGCAATGGCTTTGGCAGAAATGCAATCTGTCACCGTGGAAGGGCAAAATTTACCTTGATATTCATCCTGAGAAAACATAACTGTAACCTTCTTTCCAGTGGCATACTCAGACAGCGCACAATGAATAGCTACGGCCAAAAGCGCTAATGTCTGCGGTGTTAGAGGTTGAAAGAACTGCGATGTGGTCGGTTGTCGCCCCAAGCTATTGGCGGTGAAGAAAGATTGGTGGTAGATTAAGTCAAGCACTTCCATCCGTGTGAAGCAAGACTTTTTGTCATCGATGACCTTTGAGAAATAAGCATCGTCAAACAAGAGCTCCTGAATTTGGATTCGAAGCTCAGTCTCTGATCCTAAATCCAACCAGTAACTGCGGACAATTGTTCGACGAGCTCCATCTGCTAAGCACCCTCGAATGGTATTAATCTTCAGTTTTAACTATGTATGTTTCGAGGTTAAGTTAGTATCATCATAAGTCCAATCGAGGAGCAGAAAACAGAATATACACTTACAGCTTCTCGGGTTTGCGGATCGATTTTAAGAGATGGATCACCGGGCAATTGACACACAGATGGTGTACCTACAGGAGCACCTGCTAATGCCTGCTGACGATCCTGGGCTTCAATGGCTAGTTTCCAAGATTCGTCAACCATCGAGTACTTCTCATCGGAAATAATTGGCCAGGGAGTCTTTGTGAATACGATCGCCTCCATGAACCTTTTCGCTACCTCAAAAGTAGCCATTTGGTGTTGAGAAACATTGTAATCTCCACCGGCCTTTGGTTGAGGAACATTCTGGTCTCCACCAGCCTTGGGAACCGGGAGCGCCTGTACAACGTCAGACTCGTGTGATATGTTGATGACTGACTTTTGGCATTTGAGCAATGGTGGTGCTATCGCCCCGGCCGGATGTCGCAGATTTGGAAGTGGAGCGCGGGCAATAACAGTATCTGCACAGCTCCGTTTTGTTGGCAGTGGAACCTCTGCAGTTCGTATTGTCTTATCACGGTATGCCTGGTTTAGATGTAGGACCTCTTGCCGGATGTCCAAATCGTCTTCTTCGATATTGGATGACAAGGTAGACTGTCGAGGGTCTTCACTTTCGTCATTGCTGATCTCCCGATCGGTATCGTCATCATCCTGCTTCATCAGAATTATAGCCTGGACATTAGCTATCTCCAACACTATACTCGAAGGCTGGGTTGGATGTTCAAACATTCGATTGGCAATGAAGATTGGCTGTCTTCTGCAATGCACGTGCAAGTGCTCTCTCAACGTGTGCTTCTTGATTCTTCTGTGAATAGTGATTCCTCACCTGGCTGGCCATTGGTTCCATGTTTGATGAAGGGAAGTTGGGAATGTAGATGGAAGTGTATAAGGGTAAATATAGTATGAAGTTTAATAGAATAACGGGAAAACAGGGCAACAAAGTAACACGCGGTCGAGCCGGATGCAATTCGAGGCGTGCCTGGAAAGAGTCTGGAAGACAAGTCGGTGGTTTATATCGAAATTGCTGATGCTAGTTCTTTGTTGCAATTTAGGAAGCGTCAGGTGCACCGGATTAGATGGATTCTTCTTGCCCCCAATTCCCACATGTTAGCACTCATATCCAAGTGTGCTATTGATGCAAGAATTAGAGGTTGGTTTAAGCCAACATACCTAGAATTGAACAAGACGCACCTGGAGAACTTGAGACATTAACATGGTTGTATCGCTAACTAACTCTCAGGACCGGACATGGGAAACTGAGAAATGGATTGATCATGATCGCCCCTGCATATGACTCTGTCGAAGGTAGTTCATTATGCCTCTAGTTCGAGCACATAAGTGGTGACCGTGTGGCACAGAATTGTCAGTGAGTTCAAGATTCTTGCAGAACTTGGACGGAGGATAGAGTTGGGACCTTGGTGAGTGGCAACAGTTGAAGTTACATGGGTTCAATCTGAGTTTGTTGCTGATAGTGGATAAATATGAATCTCTGAATGTGGTATACCAGTCGGAAGGACACCCTATTTTCATGATATTCTGTTGTTTTAGGATTCTGCAGCAAAGTAAGTGGTCGATTAGGCAATGTCGTGTGCAGAACTTCACTTTCAGCGGTCCGAGTCTGCTGAATCACAAAATGTATGCAGTAAGTGTAAGTGAATATGTATGCAGTAAGAGAAGACGGAGGATTTGGGATTAGAAAGGCGAGATTCAACATAGAGGAGGAAGAATGGTAAAGGTATGATGAAGATTCAGGGGTAATCTAATCGATTCCAGTTGTTGTCAATGCCAAGATTGCTAGTGAATGGGTCATTAATTGTCACTCACATTAAGATGTTGCGCATAATATCTTGTAAGAACGAGATGAATGCGTCATGAGGCTTCATTTGACAGCGGAAAGACAAATAACAGCATGGAGTTCCAGCCAATTGAGGTGCAGCGAGCATTGAATCTGCATGCAGGATTCAATCTAATGTAATGGCTGGGATTGTAGGCTCGTCTAACTTTGACAGTTACTTGTGCTCTCAGAAATTGCCTTTTCTAAACTTGAGCTTTCATCACGATTTGTTCTTCATGCACTCTTGGGATTGGACGTTGGCGGAAATCAGATATCGTCTGTTTATGATTTGTGACGAACTTCAGGCTTTCAAGATATGTGGTGGGCGAGAGCTTGCCGGTCACCGATTGAGCTGTTGAGCTGAGACTGGCATTCAGATTCTATCTCTTCGAGCTCTCTAGATGGAAATCGGTTCATAATCTATATTAAAATACGGGTTTCTGGTGGCCCAAACATACAAGTTAGTCAAAATGTAGTTATGTCTGCATTAGAAGCGTTGTGAATTTAAACCTATTCGAGGAAGTGTGGAATACAAGTGAACGGGATTTGCCGGCCATCTGCAGAATCGCTGAGCAGAAGCTGTCTTTTGACGTTCACTCTCTCAAGCTGCAGCTTGAATATGGAGCCCGAATGACAGAAGCTATTTTAGGATCTTGGAAATGGAAGGTCCGAACATACATCTCAGTCAAAATCCAGTTAAGTGTCGTTACATATCGCCCAGGACTGTGCAACTACGGTAAGCGTGTGGTGGACACCGTCCTCCAACGGATAGGTTGACATGGAGCGTGGCAGTTATGGCAATTAAGCGGCGGCCTTCACATACCGATCAAGCATAGAGTCAGATATTAGCTTAGGCCGAGCGGAATGAGCCGCGCCTGCACCTAAAAGTTTAGTATCTGAAAGATGACACTCTGTGTGTGCTGGCAGCCACAGATTCAAAGCATTCAGGAAGGAGAAAATATGCTTGGAATGGAGCAAAATGAATGGTTCAAGGGCAATGCGAAGTGGGTATACACGGTTCATAGGCATGCCTGGAGTGGGATCATATGTTAATAATGAGTGGCTGCTAGTCAAAATTGGCCGGTGAATAGAATATGTGTGCGGTGTCAAATCTGAAACCATCAACCGCGACAGGAGAGTGGATTTGAGGTGTGCCTGAACTTCATTCCTGAGTGAGGAAATACTCGGCTGTATTCTTTGGATAAGCCTGGAATACACGAGCTGTGTCTCAAAATATGATACATCAACTCAATATTGCTTAGACAGTCTGTTTATCCCTGGATGATTCGAGATATACTGCACTGGATCTGTCTCAGGAGAGTCGAGAAGTTGAGAGCGATTCTTTTGTGCAATCGACTGTGAATTATTCAACATTGATGATTCAGTGAATATCTCGAATTCTTTCGGGACTCTAGTATCCGGTGTGCCTGAAATAGACAAGTAACAAGGAATTGGAATCAAGCTTGGAGGTTCAGGTGCACCAGAAAACACAGATCTCGTTTGAAGATCTTGGAATCACAATTCCACGGACAATATATGATGAAGATGAGCAGGGACTGCAGCTTGACAGATTCTCACACAGAGAAATATACGGTAGCGCAGAATTTCACTTGGTCCACCATTAAACTGGCGCACCTGGTTTTCATCACATATTGGTTCATCCAAATGAGGCTATGATACAGTTTACCAGATATCTGTTTACGATTGCCATCATCTCATATTCATCACTATAATCATCTAACACAAAATGGAGTCGAACTCTAACCAATACTCCTGGACTCCTCAATTGCCCCTTATTCTCCATACCATTTGCCTATTTTGCATCAGTCGGTGAGATTGTGTTGGATGAATGTTTAAAGAGGCATACCTTGATTACACTGCCCAGATAATTATTGTTCATCTTCACCATCTGATGACACGAGGTCTCCATGCTCAGTAAGCCGCATGGTATGGTCCTGCCGACACTCCAGAATCCGGTATATCATCGTCGTCGTGATGTTCGGTCGGTTCATCAGACCATGCAGGACTCTTATTTGAGCCACTCCCAAGAGCTGGTGGAGATCACTCGCTCTATTGTCATAACCATTGGGTCCAGTGTTCAGTGGCCATGTGTGTGGAACTCTGTTTTGTCCAAGTCGGACAACCCGTGCAAATGCCTGGTGCTGCTCATTTAATACCCAGAACTTCTGAGTTATTACCGCATGGTTTGCTGCTGTGAGATTGAGGCCTGTCCCACCCACTTTGGGTGTAGTTACAAATACAGAGGGATTTGGGGAATCTTGGAATTTGAGCTGCATTTCTGTCTCCTCATCGTTGCCCATTTCCGCAAACATGTAGAATATATCCAAATTGTCCGCAAAAAACATTGTGAGCCACCACTTCAAATGACGAACTTGGCCTGGCAGAGGACAAAATAGCACCGCCTTTTGAGGAGGTGGTGCACGTAGCAAGGTGCTTTTAAGACTTTCAGGCTCGTGCAGGAGCACCTCATTTGATGCTTCGTCCTCGTCAGGCTCGGGATACTCCGCAGATTCATTGACAAGCATTGGCAGAAATGTGTCTCTCAGCCATTGGAAAATCAGAGAATCCACCCAAGTATCGAGTGGCCATTTATCGTACCATTGTCCTGAAACGTCATTCCGAATCTCGGTGTCTCCCAATACCAATGAGAAACATGCCAGGCGCCATCGATGAACCCTCCACGCTCCGGACGCACCCCATGAGGTTAATCTCTCTACAAGGGTCTTTGGTTTAGCTTGCTCGTCCTCAGTCCATTCGAGATCAACAAGGTGTGCATTCTCCTTTGGTATCCGAACAAGTGGTTTCCTATTCGCAAGTTTCGATTCTGACCACCTTCTTATCGTCCAGGGCTTTGCAATTTGGATCATCCGGTGTGCCACATCCTGTTGAGCGTCCTGGTCTTCGGTCCGGATGGCATGCATCAAACTCTTCACTGCGGAATATAGTGCATCGGCACCATGTATTTCCATCACAGTCTTGTCCTCTGGTTCTTCAGGCGCACCTGAAAACAGCCACATCGCCTGATAACACCAGTCATAGAGTGAATGGAATCCCAGAGTTGCAGTGACTTGAAGTATGAATCCAATTCTCGCATTCGTTGCAATTCGCCAGCCCACACTGTTTTTCATCTTGTATCGATGAGACTCATCAAAAATCCCAAAACTCCATGAACAGTATGAGAGTCGGCCATTGCTTGATGGTTTCGCTCTGGATGTTAAGGTATCATACGACACAAGGTGGATATTCCATCGGTTTTCTGGCTCGTCAATACTGGTGTTCAGATCCTCGTGGGTGAGATTCGCATTTTCAGCCAGCAACAAGTTGACGAGTTTGAAATCGGTTCCATGTGTCATCTCGTCGATGACAGTCTTGAACGTCTCTGCAACCCCGGGCATTGTTACCACCAAGATTGGTTCATGGGCCGATATAAGTGCTGGATGTCCGTAAGGCGGTGTTGTCTGGATCTCCAATAGGCGGCGGGGCACAGAATTCAATCTCTGGAGTGGATACCACTCCCGTTCTTCACCGACAATGCTGGGAAAGTCGTTGTCCGCCAAAATCACCCACTCTTCAAGGGTATTCCCCCATATAATAGACAGTGGCAAACCCATTACAACTTTCTCAGTCAGCAGTTTGCAAATCATTGCCGCTGCAACCGAGGTGAAAGTCTTTCCAAGACCCATTTCATCCCCCACCAGTGCTCCTGGCATATCAGCATCCCAAACCCATCTCCTCACGATGAACCAGATAGCCTAAACCTGGTGCGCCAGAAACTTAGTTCCAGGCAGACCTGAAATTGAATACTTGTGGCCTGGAACACAGTCATCTGGTGATTGGCGAATAGGATGGGCATTCAGCAGCCTGACCGCCTCATCAACACACTCATGTTCAAATTCGTTGTTGATTGTGTTGAGAACAGTGCTCAATACTGAACTGGTATTTTCTGGATCGAGAACCTCCTCACCATCCTCCACTTGCTCCTGAACCTCTCTTGCACCTTGGTCGGTCTTCTTTTCGTCCTCAATAATCTCTTTCAGTTGCTCTGAGGTAAGTTGGGCTGATGGGCTCATACTCCGGTGCTCCTGAAATTCATCGCGATGTTAGGTATATCACAGACAAGCATTTGGACCCAATAATATGTGGAATATAATCAATTCTATTCACTCAATCAGAACTTACATTAATACTATCAATCTCTTTCCCACCTGCCTCCTCATCCACCACTCGTTCATTTTCATCAG
>Ga0307514_10002955_pt1 | contig 16889 bp, 9 predicted proteins | sample 16_EM_MG_FD_203088 | JGI IMG/M metagenome (GOLD analysis project Ga0307514, IMG submission 203088) | Populus trichocarpa ectomycorrhiza microbial communities from riparian zone in the Pacific Northwest, United States - 16_EM | ecosystem: Host-associated > Plants > Roots > Unclassified | place...
CCAATTTTATGACAGTGGTCCTTGATGATTATCCAGTGACTATGCAAAGCACGGAATTTAAAAAGAGGCACAGAAAACTTCTCTGAGACATGTCAGTAAACCCCCATACAGTATTCCCCACCAACCTGGTTGGATGACTAGACAAAGACACAACAAAAGAAATTAAAAGGAAAAAGAATAAAGAATAAACTACAGGTTCTAATCGCCAGAACTTCTAAAAAGGAAAGGGAGTCAAGACAGTTATGCAACCCCAAAAATTGCCAGCCTAATATTTCTGAACATGCATGTGTTGATATGACACTCTTTTTCCAGAATAAAAAATGTTTTGCATATTAAAGATATCCAGCAGCCTATGCACATGCACTATAATCAACAAAAAGAAAAGCAAAGTTTTGTGGACTAAAGTGAACTACCCCCATTCAATGTCTTACTGAACAGCCAGGCAACATTGAGAGCTCTGACATATTTCTGAGTGTCACCTCCACAGAGTTTGATTTTACTTCAAAAGCCTTCATGCCACGCATGGCATTCCAAATTAGCTATGCACGCCTTCCATAATCATGAAGAAATTGTGGAGCCCTGGAGAACATTAATGTCATCGCCAATACAAGCTAATGCAGCCACAATCAAAACAGAGTGCTCTCTCCCCTTGTTCAGAACACTCGTCTCATAAAACAACAATACACTTCTGCAGGACTCACATTGGTAGGATGTAGTGAACATCAGTTCTGACAAAAACATATACTGCTTCCACGTTACATTATTGGAAACACTCATTGAAAGAAGCATCAAGGAGAAAGACAAGTCTGACAATAATCTGAAATATCCAGAACCAAACTGCCTTCAAATTTCAGACCATACCTAAACATAAGCTCTTCAGGAGGACAGTAAATTAAACACCAATTCCTAGCCATTTACATGTTCGCTGAGAAAACCCCACCAAATAGCACAATTATGCATGCAAGAGACTTTCCATACATTCCACCATCAATCAAAATCTGCAACTTAAAGAGTATTTCAACAAGTACCTTTCAACAATGAACAGTATATCTCCGTCCCTTTTCTTACTTCAGGGTACTAGCTTGCTACCATTTTCCAATAATGTCTTCATTACAGTCACCAATATTCCAAGTTGCATTAGAAACTCTAACGGCAAGTTTTACTGAAAAATCCACCTCTGACACAGAAACAGCCCTTCTTTGAACAGGTTAAGTCATCAATCTTATCTGAATATTTATCTTGAAGAGACATAGAAGAAATAGAACCAAATGGAAGTTTGAATAATGCAATCCCAATGAACCAGGCGACCAACCCCCAAGCACAAAGCCAGCTTTATTGTAAATTTCCACTGTTGATTCATAAAATAACCACCAACAAGGTCACTCATGAATCTCAATGATCAAAGTAAGAATAGTCTTTTTCACCTCCAATCTCAAGTACGTCAAACTTGAAAAGTTGTCAAAGAAATAACATTATTTTCAAGTTTGAATAATGTAATCCCAACTACCCTTCACTTTTCTTCTTTTTTTTGTTTTTTATCTGCCAACTAACTCTCTTACTCAGATATCATTTCCCATTCCAACAACCTTCGACTGTTTCCATCTCCAAATCCCATAGATTTCTCTGATTAGTGCCTATTCAATGCCAAGTCATGTTGGAATTGTGCTAACCTCCTAAATCAGGGACTCAGAAAATCTGCAATGTCCACAACAACCTCAGCTCCAGTTATCCTGCTTTTGCTGAGTTAAATCTGAAACCTGGAAACTGATGAAAAGCTTCCCAAGATACACCTAAAACTCTTAATAGAATAGTTTAACACACAGATAGACTCCAAGGATAGACTCCAATATAACTCATGCAAAATATAATAAAACAAAGTTGACAAGCAGATACAAAAACCAGAAACCAAAAGGGAAAACACCAAACACATACTTATGATTGTGCATATCAAAGTTCAGCAAGACATCCAACCTTTACAATAGATTAAAAGACTCTCAACATTGAATTCTCATCTGCTAAGCAACCATATTTGTTAAAGGCTCTAGTTTTGATACAGGGGCAATATAAATTCTACAAGTAGAAAAACACACAAAAAAAAAAGCAGTGTTTTGGAAAAGAGGAAATGTAAACATACAGGTGACCCCAGAATGAAGCCAGTGATTGAAGCCAGTCTGACAAATTAAGGCCATCATCTTTCAGCTTATCACGGCCACCTTGCGCTAACCGCTCAATAACAACATATTCCAAAATATCATACTCGAGCTGCACGGATAAAGAGATATATTGAAATGACTGTCAATAAGCATCCCTAAATAATTGTATACACAAGGATATGCAAATTGTTCATTAATTTTGCAAACATTGTTGGAAGGGTCAACAGATCAGGACTCAGGCTTTTTTGTCAGTGTTCTTGCTGTTCAGATTAATGACCAGGAACACAATTGTTCTATGTGAAGTTGTGGATGTACAAATTGGGTGGTGGTCCCATAGATGCCAAATCCAAACACATCCATAGCTGAATTTAGTTTAGGCAAGTTAGCATTGTGCCTGCATTTTTTATACATACAAATATTCTTAGTCTCTTATTTTGTAAACAATTTTAATCAAGGCTAAATATGTAATTTTCATCAAACACTTTGCATACACTCTGTGGTCTGTGCAGTCACAAGAAAACATCTGCAAATCTTTCCCTCCTATTTAAATGGATGTTACATCTCTCTGTCTCTTCAGCAAGAAGTGAATCTTTTCCTCCTCAAAACAAAATATCATCACTGTTGTCTTCAAAACCAAAACGATCAACTTCAGAAACCTCTTTTTTTTTAATATACCAAAGACCTCCTTTTCTTTTATCAATACCTCTTTCTTTCTTTTCTTTTTTATTACTTTGATGGCATCATAACTCATGCCATTTTTGTCAATTACAGTATTACCAATCTTCTACTTCTAATTTAACATTAAAATAGAGAAAGCTACTGGTCAGTTTTAAGAGCACAATTTCAATCAGCTATGTCTGTTTCCTATCTGAAAGAAAGTAAATAACTTCAATTTCAATTGCATTAGCAACTACTCTGATATAGCTTTGATGAAACAATGAAATTCCAATCCTGAATTACATGCAAAAGGAAACGAAGGTCCGTCTTTCACATGGACTGTTTTCAAGAAATAGAGATGATAAATTGCAGTGGAAAAATTAGAGAATGAAAACTAGAAACATGAATATCAATTGAAGAGAGAGGAAGCATTATTTTGGAAAATGAAATGACAAAGCCAAAAAAGATTCTCAACTTCGAAAGGCTGCAAGTACAGATACATTCACACACCAACTACAGCTAGGAAGACATGCTAAACCAGTGATAGATGATTCCAACATTTCTAGTTCTTAATTGATTAACAGATTCAAAAATTAGATTTGAAATGTCAATAATTAAAAGAATTCATGTTATTGGAACATAAATTAAATATTTTTTTTCCAGCTAAAATCACATGAAACTGTAAGATTACAGTGAAAAAGTTTGTGGACGTGTAAAAGTAGAGAAGATCATTAGGTCCAATGCAAGAAGCTTTTATGGCTAAGTATGACTTCATATTTCAAATGCTCAAGGAGAAGTCATTGTAAATTAAGAGAGAATTCAAACCTGAGTCAAATACTTGAAAGCATCTACAACAGGAGAGATCATATCCCTGTACGACTCAATCTGCATGCCAAAAATCCAGCAAATAACTTTACCTTAGATTTGATTTATGAAATACAGATCAATGACAACAAATGCAGCATTTTCTTTAAAAAAAAAAAGCACCTGGTGAACAATTGTTCTAAGGACAGTCATCGGGTTAGCATGAGCTAATTTTGCAACCATCCTACCCAGCTGCTTCAAATTTTCCTTCGCAAGCCTTTTCAATATCCTTCTAGTATCCAACTGCATGATAACAAAGAGAAACATACAACAAACACCAGTAAATAACAATGAATAGAGTATGATTATCTTAAAACACCAAGCTTGCAACAGTAAATTAGGATATGCATATGGTACCTTGGCTGTTTGTCTAGCAGCCAAAATCACTGGATTCCGCTCATCATCTTTTTCCCATTCACCATATAAACGATATCGCACCTGGTAAAAACAGAAGAAATTTATCTGTCAAACTTAACCAACATCAAAACTGGAAGTATCAAAAGACGGTTATAATGAAAGGCCAACCTCGTAAGGAAGGAGACTCATTACTTCCCAGATCTCCTGCCCAACAGCTGGATTTGCAGGTACCAACTGTAAAGAAGGAAGTAAACATGCTCCAAGGGCTTCCTCAACCCTTGACCTAGCTTCCCTTAGGTGCAAACGAGGAACTCGATTTCCAGGAATAAGAAGTTCACCATTTAGAGCTCCATCACCACTATCTACAAGCTCAAGTGCAGACATATAGTAACCTCTTAACACTCTACACACCTATCCATAAAGAAACCAAAAAAAAATTAAAATAAAACAAATACAATGTAGATGAAAAAATTCACCAAATATTAAAAATTAAACCATGCACCTTGTGCAGCAATAATGTATCACGGTAAAGATAAGGTCCAACAGTGACAAGCATCTGAAAAAACTCTTTGGGAAGATCAATGAAAGAGACATGGCCTGAAGAACTTGTCACGCCCATAGCATCAATACCAGCAATTCTTGGTGACCCACAACTTTGAATATGTGTTTGACGAATAATATTATATGCTGATGAGACCAACTTTTCAATGAGCCTGAAAATATATCACATCAAATACAAACAATAAAATTTCATTAATTTTCCATGCTGATGGGTGGCAGAAATAATTGGAACAGAGAAAGAGACTTCTTTGTTTAGATTCTAAAAATTTACATAGTAACCTCAGTGCACATTCACAAAGACTATAAGGTGTGTGTGTGTGTGCCTGTTTTACAATGAACGCAGATATAAAAATAAATTCAAAACTTTACCTAAATAAGCCGTTACATATTTGAGTATGTGCAACTGGATTGAGAGGAGAGAGACGTTCAAAAAGTACATGGGCATGATACCTGACAAAACAGAAGCCACATGAATATGATACCTTGGGAAAAAAGCTATGCATTACAATTAAACTAGTGTTCTACCAGTACATTTCTGTGGCACATAACAAAAATATCCATATGTTTGAGCTGGAAGAAATCATCTTTTTATGGAGTATAAAAATGACACTCATTTGAAGCAATAATTATTGCAAAATAAGAAGAAAAGGAAAAAAATGAACTTAGTGGCATTCTACTAGTGAGACCATTTTTAAAAACCAAAATATCTCTGTTGAAAAACAAAAAAGTTGAAATGCATCAAAAGCTGGAAACAGTTTACCAAAACAAAACTCCCAAAACTACACATACAGTTTCACACCAAACAATATAATCTCATCTCATAACCCTAGAGTCAAAACGCAACCTCGGCGGCTAAGATAACTCCTAGTAGAAAAAACATAGAAACAATGGATGAAAATATATTATCTCATGTTCTTTTCCTTCTTTTCATCCATTCCCCCAAACTCAATTATATAAATGAAAAGTCCTAGATAGTTAAACAATGAATAAAAAGGAGGGATCACATCATGGATGAAAATAATTATTTTCAATACTAAAGGAAAGAAACCAAAGAACATCACTTGACATTTAATTTTACCATAAGTTTTAAATAGCAAAGTAGGTTACAGGAACAAACATCGGCAAAAATAACTGACATGGTATATTTGAAATCAAGAATATCTACCAAATATCTAAAAGTAGAGTCCAAAATTTATTCAATCAATAAGAATCATGGTGCAAAAGGGGAGAAGACCAAACAAAAAGAAAGACAGAAGGAAAACGATGTTAACATTACAATCTGCAGACAATATTAAATCAAAGGTTTAGTATATTCTCAGATGAGAACCACCATTCAAGAGAAAAGGCAGTGGAAAAGTCTTCTAGGTAATTACAAAACGAAGACTAAATCAATAGAATGGAGACCAAGAGACATCATAAGCAGAGAATAGCAAAGCCAAGCAGGAGTTATTTCCATAAATAATAACAAAACAGAATGTTAATAAAAGAAAATATGATAGACATTCAGAGAGCCATCTCTTCATCATACTGCATCGATTCGATTAGAAGAGAGTGAGAAACAGGAGCAACTCTGGAAATCACTCAGAGAAAAACAAAAGTACATGAACATGAAAAAGTTCCTCAGCAATGCAATGTCATTTGTGGAAAACATCAAAGCAGTTGCCAACTGACAATGATGACAATGGTATCCAGAGAAAACAGTGGCAGATCAATGGTAGACATGGATGGACATGCATGAAGAGAAGAAACCAGGTGGACAAGACCTATCCATTTGGACCTTTAAAGCTTTACTTTTCACTTTGTTGAATATGTTTCATGACATTTTCTTGGAGGGATAGGTGACAGTCCAGTGAACTGCATCATCCAATTTCAAGTTCAAATGTAATCTTGCAACATCACTAGAGAACTTTCATGTTCATGTACCTTTGTTTTTCTCATTGAGCTATGATATCTAGAGTTCCTCTTGTTACATGTCCAATTAGGTGTGATGCAATCAATTCAAAGCAAAAACTTTTTATGAATGGGAATTAGCTAAGTAATTCAGGATATTTATAGTGCATCTGTTTTGCTGAAAATATTTTCCTGGATCTTGGAGAAAGAGCTGTTTTCTATTGTTTGACTATATTAGGGAAAACAATTTCTTGAATAATATATTATTTTCATTGGTAGTTGTGAAGTAATGGTGGTAACATGGTGATAGTGGGGTGATTGTAGTAGTCTGGGCATGGTTGCATTGGTATAAAGGTATAGGTGTTAAAGAAGTGGTTGCAATGGTAGTTATGATTGTAACAGGGTGGTGCTGCTGCTGGTGGCAAGGGAGAGGTTGTTGTTGTGTGGTGGTGGTGATGTGGTGACAGTGGTAGTTAAATTGGTCTGTTGATTGTGATAAACATATTCAGAATTGGCAGTCCTATGAAAATATTTTGTCCTCCTCCATGAGGCTAAAATGTTCTCCCCAAAAAAAGCACCATTTATAGTTTACTCGGATTATATTTTCCTTAGAGCAGAATGTCAAGAATAAACCTACCAGTCATCCACAGAAAGGAAACCAGTTAGCAAGCCTAAAGTTTGATTGTTTTCAAGCTCAGAGAATCGTTCGGCTACTGCCTCAGCTTCCATGTCTAAGGCAGCAAAAAGATCTACGGTCACATCTCCTTGTTTCTCATCATCCATGAGGTCTTTTCCAGTAGCAGCCAGATTTATTTTTCCAATTTTGTTAGCCTGCAAAAATTTGCATAGAAAATCAAATCAAGAATGCACAGATTACAGGATTAAGACTAAGCATACTCTGAATAAAACAAAGCACATAAGCACTTCAAACAAACAGAAAAGGAACATGTAAAGCCTTCACTACAAACCATTGATATACACAAATACATTGAACATGATGGTAAAAAATATTAAAAACGAAAACAAAACTGAAAGCAGAAAGACATAGTGGAATACTGTAACAAGGAACAATAAGAATATGGCAATATACCTCATCCAGCCGTTTAGAAGAAAATGTATTATAATGCTCAAAAGCCTCGTCATCCTTGGGAAGTAAATGTGCACATCTGCAATGATGAGCAAATTAAATTAGTTCAAAAGATAAAAAGAACAATCAAATAACCAATTGATACAACAAAGCAAAATAAAAGAATGATCAAATTACAAAATACAAAACATAAAAAAAAAAAAGCTGCAGCACAAAATAGAGGCATGAACTAAGGCATAGCGCAGCATAAACTTCAGAACGCTGTATAAAGAAGAAACAGGTAACATATCACAAACACAACAATATTTTCTCACAGCAAAAATCTGATGCGCATTGCCAAAGTTAGCAGCTGAAATCAGTTGTTTGATCAGTGAAGGGTTTTTTTCATCATAATAGGAACAAATTATTAAGTACATGTCTTAATATAGGTAAATGAATGTGATCCTGTTCAGGTTGATTTATCAATTAGGATAAGCCTGATTAGTTACTACTTGAACATTTTGGCTCTTATTTTGTCAGGCACAATACCATAACCAACCTCAATTGACCATCACATGACTCACAACTGCCTCCTAGGAACAGCCTAGAAAATCTAATGAATGAAGGAATCCCAAGTGAACACATGTACATTCAATTTACGAATCTTTTCTTAGAAGTAGGGATCCTTGAGTGATCTACAAGCAATATCTAATGAAAGGTTGGCTAAGCAATGCGTATTAAAATGCCTTGTTGATAAGTGGCAATTTGATGGGCATCCATCCAATCCGATCCAAATGGATAGGTTTTTTAGGTAAAAAATGGTTTTGGTTTGGATTTGGATAAAATCTGAAAAAATATTTGTGCTTATGGTTTTCATGCTATTAAAACCGAAACCCGAACCATATCCAATCTGAAACACAGACACACACACACACATTAAGTACAAATATAATTATAACTGGAAAATATTTGCAGTTATGAGAACCATATCCGATCTAAAACACAGAAAACACACACAAGCTCCCACGTTCATGTGTGCGTGCATGTGTTGTAATACATTTTTTTTCATTACTTATAAATACTCACTAACTCTGCTCACAAGCTCTAAATCTAGAACAATCTCTAGCTCTCTGCTTTCTGTTTTTTAACTTATTTAGTTGTTGTTAATAATATGATTATATGTTAATAATATTTTTGACCAATTTATTAAAATTATTGAATTAAAAAATAAAAAATCACGCACTCAATTAAGTCTTTTTGAAAAAATAAGTGTATGGATAACGGTTAACCAAATGGATATTTGAAATCCAATGGTTTGGATATTGTTATCCAAGTTCCTTAACTGATGGGTACTGGATAGGTTATGGTCATCCTACTATCCAAAACCATGGGTACCCGTTGCAATCGATTTTTTTTGGTGTATTGCAAGACTATAAAGACCCTAGTCTAGTATCCTGTAGATAAAAAAAATGCATGATACTCAGCAAGAAATAAATCATCCTCATAATTGAAAATAAAATACCCTTCAAGATAAAGCGCACTCATTTTCTTGTTGATTATCCACTCATTAGACTAGAAGGAACACTATCCTATGCCACACACAAAAAAAAAACACAGCTAAGCATAAGGAACCATGAAATTACAATCAGCTGGTAACCATGAAAGCACTTGAAATAAAATTAAAAATGATTAAAAAAGCATCAATGCTATCTGCAAATTAATTCCAATCTCACACCCAATGAATTCTAATCATTAAATGGATACATTATTTCCATTTAATCAATTCACATAAAAATAACAGGTTAAGTTTCTCTTTTTGGAAACTAGCAAAATAAGTATATTGATGGAATTTAGATGATCAGCTAAAGAACTTCTGACAACTAACAGTTCTTGAAACATTACAAGTATTAAGAATTAAAGTAATCAATGATCACAGAACTTTAAGGAATCACTGTGCTATAGAATAAAAGCTTGGGCAAGCCACTTACATGCTATCAAGATCAATGAACTCTTCCTTCACCAGCAAAGCTGTAAGCTTATAGAGCCCAAATGGGACATGGCTATTTAATTCAATTCGCTGATAATATTGAAACTTAAAACCAAGAATTTGCGATGCATGCGACTGAAGAAAAAAAAATCAATGGTATGAGCAACCTGAACTTGTGTGTTATTTAATCATAATTTAAATTTTGAACATTTATGCCAACCTTAACAACAATGATTCATACCTTAGGAAAGATGGGTATCAATTCCAAAAAGACATTGCTATCAGGCTGAAGTTCAAAATACTCTAAAACCTGAAGATCATGAAATAATTGCAATCCAACAATTAACCTCTGATTATCAATTTCTGCATCAGTACAACAAAGTGAACTGTATGAAAGTAACAAATAGGAACAACTTACAATGTCAAAAACACGATTTGGGTCCAAATCAAAATGACCAATCAATGACTGCAGAGATTGCATTAATAAGATGTGAGAAAAATGAGGGTCAGTCCAAGCTAAATTATAAGTCAAAAAATGCAAGCCCAAGTCAAAACCTTAATGATGCCTATTGTCGCTGCTGATGTATTTTCAGTTGTATCTTCAGAACCTTGATAGAGAAGAGTAACCTGCACATCCACTTGAACAATAAATATCATAACGAAACCTACTGTACATGCGAGACCAATTATGCAGTATAGGCACAAGAAAGCTCACTCATTCGTTGCTAGTTTAGTACATTTAAAATTTTATTATTATTTGATAGCTTTCTAGAATTTATTTTTTGTTAAAAGGTAATATTTCATAAGGATGATTCATAATCTGAGTATCTTTGCTATTACATTGTTCTACATGGACCAATAAAGTTATCTGACCATACCATACCTAAATAGATTGAGTAAAAGAGAATTCAAGTGAAAACAGCTAGCCAAAAGCTTAGTGATGCAGGACAGCCTACTGTGCTATTCTGAATCTGACTTTTTAGAGGTTGTTTAGGGCTGTTATGTTGTGAATTTAAGCTCGAATATGAGGAAGGAAGTGGATGGATTCTAGGATTAACACCTAGAGGATAGAAACACAAGGGGAGATTGAGTCACACAATCTAAAGCAAATTGCTGGAATTTTATTCATCAACTGTCAGTAAATTATTAAAATACTAGATAACCTTTATACTCCTAATCCAACAAGGACTCGTTTTCCTATATAAGAAATCTATTTAGAATAAGAAAAAACTAAATAAGCTAATTACTTTAGAACTAATATAATACTAAACAGAAAATAGCCTAGACCTAGAAAATTTTCCAAGACTTTCCAGAAAATCTGAAAATTACAGAAATACCCTTCTATACAAAAAGATATTATTCTTCCTTCTTTTGCAGTCTGCGCCCTTGCTTGGCAAAAACTCAACCTCGAGTTTTGAAGTGTCGATGTAGCAAAACCCACATAATGTGCAGTGACCTCCATTAAATATGAACCACTTTGTAGGAGACAGTAATGATAATATGAATTTTGTGCTATAAATTTCAAAATCAAAATCATGAACAATGACTCCATTTGCATTGCCAGTTGCACTTTGTCCTTGCTATCATTGCTTTCATTAACATTCTGCTCATCAACATTTTTCTTTTGTTTGGCTACATCAAGTGCAACACCTATTTCTTTAAGCTTTGTAATAAACTGATTAGAGAATGCCTTTTCTCGTTCACTCTCCAAGTCATTGTCAATCTGAAATACATTTGTTTCTTGTAGAATCTACCCTTCGGAAAATAATTCCAATTTTGTCTTGTCAGCAAAAGCAGGTTGCTCTATCTCTTTTGCATGCCATTTTGTAGTTTCAGCTTGCTGATTTTGCTTCTCAAGTTGCTGATTAAGATTTTCAGTACCTTCTTCCATGATTCAGCATGCCATTGGGATCTGTTGCTTGATCATTAGCCAACCCTTGCAAACCTCGATTTCCAATTTCAGTGCTAGGTTTAGGGGTTGTTTCAACAGGATACTTGCTTAGAACAGCCTTTGTCAAACTATCTAATGCTACTTGCACCCTACCAAACCTAGCATTGTGAGATGTTTCCATTGCATCCATCCTATCATTTGTAGACTTAACTCTTGCCCAACTGCTTGCATAATGCTCTCAAACTTAGAATTCAATTCGTTGACAGACAGTCACCATAATTGAAGTAGAACGCATCCTAGGATCTTGAAGCTCTGATACCAACTAATGTAGGGCAGCCTAGGAGGCTGTTCTGAATCTGACTTTTTAGAGGTTGTTTAGGGCTGTAACGTTGTGAATTTATGCTGGAATATAAGAAGGATGTAGATTGATTATCAGAGTAACACCTAGAGGATAGAAAAACCTATGCTTTTCACCTAGGTTCTTAGGAGTCACACCTAAGGGGAGGTTAAGTCACACAATCAAAAGCATATTTCTGGAATTTTATTCATCAACTGTCATTGAAATATTAAAAGGCTTATTTTAGACTACATAAACCTTATATAGAGATGCCTACTCCTGGTCCAACAAGAACTTATTTTCCTATATAAGAAATCTATTTAGAAGAGGAAAAACCTAATAAAGCTAATTACTTTAGAACTAATAAAATACTAAATAGAAAATAACCTAGGCCTAGACATTTTTTCCAGATTTTCCAGCAAATCTGAAAATTACAGAAATACCCTTTTATACAAAAGGACATCAATCATGATTTTTTTTGTTGTCTGCATCACTTAGGGAACATACTTGGCATGTAGAGAATAACTCGACAAGTGCATGTGCTTTATAATGGAAGACAAAAAGACAAACTTCAACAAACCAAACCAAAACTAAAGATAAGCCATCCCAGCTTCTATCAATCATATAGGTGGTAAAAAATAATCTAATCTTAAAATTCAGCTCTGACCCAATAAGATTTGCCCCTTGCAGACTTCCACTTGATATAAGACTCCAATTCTAAGCATGACCAAGCAAAGCATTATAACTAAGCAGCAAATCATGCAAACCTGACCAAAAACAGCAAGAATATGATGCATAAAAATTGTTTCTATTGCATAGAGTAGTCTCATCAGGGATGCAGCATTACAGCCTCATCTACTTTCATAATATTTTTCATTTACTTGATCAGGAAAAAAAAAAGGACACCCCGATTTGATCATGTCAAGATACAATTTTACAAAAGTAATTTAACGTTTGATGTAATATATATACAAACATTGCTCAAAAGAAAATCACAAATAAAAAGCTACATTCCAAGCAAAACAAAATATCCATACAGCTCAAGAAAATGCTCCAATCATTTATTACATAAGAGATAGAGACCAAGAAAATAATCCCCTCAAAAATAGCTAGTACAAAAAAAGTGCACAAGAGAGCCCACTTGTTAAACAGAAATAAACAGAGGGAAAAACGGGGTGGAAGAGACTAAGAGAAAATTAAGATCTTGTTACCATAAATATAGCTAAAGGGTAGCTGATTGGCTGCAACTAATTGTCGGTAACATGATAAGGCGCATTACCTAAGCTAGGACTGACTGAATAAACAGATGCTAAGAAATATTTCCTTTGCACCTAGGTTTTACAGACACAAACAAAATCTCAAGTTTCAACATTAACCACATGGAACTGTTTGCTATAACTCCAAAAATATATACATGCAAACATAGGCTACACTTTTAATTCAGATATCTATTAATATTTTGTGGACGTAGACACAAACACATCTTGAGAAATGTCCCAAAGCAAAATAAACATAAACGGTGAAGCACAAGTAAAATAATGAAATGTTATTTTTTTAATTCTTTGTTTTCAAACAGCAGTCCTCTATCAAGGAAAAAAATGGAGCCTGTGCATTTTTCATTCATCTAATAACAGCCATATTTTGACCATTCTTCAGTTGGACAACTTTCACACAAACATGATTTTTCACTGTGTTCAATGCACAATCTAGACTGTCCAAATTGCCAAGTTGCAATTGCTTTGTCACTCCAATTCCAAGGTGGCATACAGGATTAAATTAAAGAACTTTATGGGATACACTATCAGCAGTAAGAACATGATTTGTTCTCATGCAAGCAAACCATTTGGTTATTAGAAACATAAAACGCAGTTCTGATGATGAACTATTGCACTATTAAAAATACAGTTATCAAAGAACCCAAGAGCAAACAGTTTTAGAGCCAAATGTGCCTTGCGTAGAAAAATCTATTGGGTCGAAGCAATAATGTACCTCCCAATATAGGTATACAGATTAAAATTAAAGAAAGCAAACCTCTACTTGAAAGCCTCCAATATTTTATATGATGAGAGAAGAATCAAACAAAAAATCATATAGTGATATGACTAATTGCAACAAATGTTCCCTCCATTGGCATACATTTATAAAAGGGTGATCAACAAATTAACTTGAAAACTTTACAAAGAGGAAAGAAAGAATCAAATATTTAGCATACCAGTTTGGCATAGCCCTCACTCTCTTCGCGGAGAAGGTTAAATTTTGTTTGCTGATAAAGAAGACGTGTGTTTACCCTGACCTGAAAGCAATAGAAAAATATATCAATTGCATGCAGGATTAAGTAGTCTCATAGAACTCTAATGCAAACTGCTTCAAGTGATTATCATGGTCGAAAAAAATAAAATGATTAACTCATCAGCTGCAAAAACAGATCTTCCATGTCTTCCTCAAATTTCATTTGAACGAGTGCAAGATCAATTAACTCATCCAAACATTGACATAATTTCTTGTTATTTATGAAAAGCAAAAAGCTATATGCTAATCAACATTCAATGATCAGATCAGGCGTTCGGAAACAAAGTCCAGAGGATGTGCAGGGGATTAAGTTTACTGAAGAAACCAGGCTGGATATACCCAAAGTTGATGAAAGTAATAGCTCCAAATTCAAAACAATAGTTTTGTGTTAGTGAACATTTTAATTAATTCACCTCTTTGCCCTTCAAGTCTTGAGCCTTTATCTTTATCATTTCAGCTTCCCACAGAAATTCCTCCTGCAAACAGAAAACATGTACTTAAAAAAAAAAAATTTTACTAAGGTCTAATGAGAGACCAAATAAGTGTTATGAGATGATGAGCAGCAAAAACATTTTAAACGAACAAAAGATCCACCTCACAACGCTCTTGGAAAAACCTCAATGGGACCAATGCAGATTCGACCAGCCATTTTGCCTGAAAAGAAGGAAAGGACTTTATATTAAATAATGACTGCATAGTAACACTCAAATGGGGGAGAAGCATGGAAAGCCAAATATCAAAAAATGAAGAAGATATAGGTTATCCCACACATTAATAAATAATTCAGTACTGTGCAAGGTATATTGCATGTTTATGTTAACAAATAAATGGCATACAGACACTGAACAAACAGAAGAGACTAGACAAACAAAGCATTTGACTCACAAGTTATACTAAATGCAAAAGGCACCACCCTACAAGCCCCACGGCATCATACTGAAAAAGGACAATCCAAGCAATACTTATGTTTCCTTTAGGATTCTCATATATGTTCCATCCAAACCAAAAAATGATGCATGGACAAGAACAGGTAACCAAATACACATCATAGCATGGCACTATCAGTATATAGCAGATGATGCTTTAGAATAAGAGGGAAACATTTAGTAGTGAAATTCACATATGTTGTAAGACTAAATTTGGAGGGTTTCCAAACACGAATGCTATGGTTGAACTGATAAAATGAACACAAAATTAAAGAGCATGTTCTGCACTAAGCAATGTGAGATTCACAAGTATAAAGCAGATAACTGGAAACATCAAAATAAATAGCAGCAGCAGCATAGAGCAGTTATTTCCACGCAACAAAAACAATCAGAAATTTGAGCATCAAACATACAAATAAAGCCCTTAAAAATTATCAATACTAACCAACTTTATGAGACGAGAACGGTACTCTCCAGACATTGTTAGCTGCAAAATCAGTCAAGCACATGAGTTTATAATAAAAATCATTGATTACCACAGATAATAAGAGATCAAAAACTTAGGTTCCAAAGCCACAGTGTAGATTAAGCAATACAAAATAGCATATCAGACAATAATGATGATAGTTATAACTATGTGAAGACAAATAAGTCAAATTCACGTTAACTCTGATATACTCGATCATAAAAGGAGAGGGACCAAAAAAAACCAACATCTTGAGCCATTTGAGTAATAATATCAGCGAAATTCGAACCCAGCCCTACGGCAGACACTTTATCAACAAACTCCACAGAATCCAGAGCCGCTTTGCACTTTTGAAACGGCAGTTCTCCTCGAACCTAAAACAATCAATCGAGACATATTCAAGTAAAAATAAACTCAAATTGGAAAGCAAGTATAAATAATAGTAGTACCAAGTTCCAGGAGAGCTCGTAGAGAAATCGAAGAATAGGCACAGGGTGAGGGAGACGGAAGCTATGGTTTCCGCCCTTCAATTCACGGAGAAATTCTTCAGTTACATACAAACACTCCATGGGAGGGAGAGTTGTTGACATGTTTTTTTTTTTTCAGTCTTTATTTTATATTTTAAAAAGAGTTATGATTTCTTTTAGGGTTTGGAGAATTCAATTCAATTCAATGGGATCATGACATAGCTTTGTGGAGGAAGAGAGGGGGGAGGGGGAGTGAAGTAAACCCTAAATGAGACGATGAAATGATAGAACAGAGGGTGCTTGTCTCAGTCCTCGTGTATGATTCAGCTGTGAGCGTAAAAGTTAAAACGCTGCGTTTGAAACTTGGATGCAAGAGATGTTTCGCATTAAGTTTCAACCTGTTTTTATTTTTTGGTTAAAAATTGAATTTTATTTTTAAATTAATTTATTTTAGTATTTTTTTTTGGTATATAATGATATTAAAAAATAAGTTATAAAAAATAATATATATTTTGAAGCAAAAATTATTTTAAAAAGTATTCTCAATCATATTCTCAAACGACTTGTGTGTTTAAGAACACGATTGAAATTGTATTTTTAAAATTTTGAAAAATTTATTTTGCTTATAATTAATTTTATGAATATTTTTAGATTATTGTGTTGTGTTGATATCAAAAATAATTTTAAAAAAAATATTATTTTGATGTATTTTCAAACTAAAAACACTTTAAAAAACAATCGACACTACACTTTTAAACAGCTCATACCAACCATCATTTAACCCGCGCTCCAGTATGGATAGCATTCCAAGTTAATTTCTAATGCAAGAAAAAAAGACATTAATATAAATACATTTTAGATTATTGTAAAATTCTTTTAATTAAAAAAAATACTAAAATAAGGCCTTTTGTTATTATTGTTCACCTCCTCACACGATATTATGGATTGGAGCAGTATTTTTTTAATTTTGTATTTGAT